>Ga0116141_10004703_pt1 | contig 11454 bp, 11 predicted proteins | sample AD_UKC097_MetaG_FD_89744 | JGI IMG/M metagenome (GOLD analysis project Ga0116141, IMG submission 89744) | Active sludge microbial communities of municipal wastewater-treating anaerobic digesters from USA - AD_UKC097_MetaG | ecosystem: Engineered > Bioreactor > Anaerobic > Digestate | place: USA... | reverse complement strand
GATATAGAAAAAGCCCGCACCATCGCTGAAGACCAGGTTGGCGTCAGCTTCCGGGTGCGGACTTATTTTTAAAGATCAGGAAACTTATTTTGGCATCGCGAAGTATGATCCATCGAGTTTTGGATCAAGTTCGACGGAGTCATATTTCATGGTGTATACCGATTGTCCATCCGCTTTTGCCTCGATAGAGAAAGCGATCTTCATTCCTTCTACATCCCTGTAGTCGGAGGGGTATATTTCCATGGTCATCGGACCCTGTGGGGTCTCGATCTTGTAGGTTTGCTTAATGATCAGGGATGTTTCAGCGTCGATGAAGATTTTATATTCATCATTATCCGGGTCTTTCAGAAGGATGACGAATGTTTCGATTCCTTCAACTTTTTCTGCAGGCAAAAGTTCGGCGGTATAATTTTTATCCTTCCAGTTGTAGAGGGCGCCATCTATGTCAGCTTGCACCTTGAGGTTCTTTGATTGTTCTGCAGGGATTTCCTGGGCTTCTTCTTCACCCATAAAAGGATTAACGGACCATCCGGTTGTTCCGTCATAAGCCTGAATCAGCGTTAATCCCTGAAAAGTGATATCGAGTCTGAAATTCATAGGGCGTTTCTGGGTCATCTTGAAGGGCATCTGCTGTCCCATCTGGGTGAGTTTGCCCTTTGCCTGCAAAGCGGTTACCGATGTCAACTTCTCCTGATTGATCGCCTGAAAGTGTTTCTGAAGTATCTCATCGATCGTTTGCGCGAAAGTTGTGAGAGGCAGCAAACAGACGAAGAGAGTAAATAACATTTTTCTCATTAGGGTCTCCAATTTAAAGACGGATTATCTGCTTAATTTAAGAATTTGCTTGTGCAAAATAACACAAATGTTTTTGTTTATTTGTTTTTAGACCGGTTTAAGGTTCTTAATCCTTTTATTTGAAGGGGAGTGTGGTTATTTTGAGACCATGAAAAATTGTTTTTTAAATTTAATCATCATCAATAATATCGAGAGGAATACGATGCACAAATTCAAGTCATCACTTCTAATTGCCGTTTTCTTTTTCACATTTGCCGCTTTTGCCCAAAGCTTTGAGGGAAAAGTAACACTCTCAATTCAGGACGAAGAGAGTGGTGAGGCAAAAGGGCTGGATTATTTTACCGACGGTACTCAGGGCGCCTTCATAGTAAATGAGGACGGAATGGAGATTTCACTCATCATGAAACAGGATACCATGTTTATGGTTCTGCATCCGATGAAGATGTTCGTCGCGATTCCTTTCAATGGCGAAGGTGTAAAAAAAGACAGTGTTGAAAAGTTAGAGGGTTCAGTGGTCAACACCGGTGAAACCAAGGTTATCAACGGAATGAACTGCACCAAGTACTTGATAAAAACTCCTGAGATGGAAGAAGCCACAGCGTGGTTCACCAAAGAACTTGGTGGGTTTTTCCTTTTTAACTTCGACAATAACGGCCAGGGACCCGCGGGAATGTTTGGTAACCTTAAAGAGCTTTCGAGCCAGTTCCCGGTTCTCATCACAGAGATGAAAGACGGCAAGGAAGTAGTGATGCTAGAGGTCAGCAATGTAGAAAAAATGACCGTCGACAAAAAACTGTTTGAAATTCCGGCGGCCTACAAGTCGATGGAACAGGGGATGTTTGAAGGGCAATAATATTTAAGTACGGAGTTCAATAGATAATGATAGACGAGAAAAAAGATCCCATCTGGAAGATGATGGGTCTTCTTTTCAAACCACATCCCTGGCATGGGATACCGATTGGTGATAACGCCCCTGATAAAGTGACGGTTTTCATCGAGATCGTGCCTACTGATACGGTAAAATATGAAATCGACAAGCAGACAGGCTACCTTAAGGTTGACAGGCCGCAAAGGTTTTCCAATGTAAGCCCCTCGATGTACGGGCTTATCCCTCAGACTTTCTGCGCCGAACATGTGGCAGAATACTGCGTTGAGAAGACCGGAAAAAAGGGAATTGTCGGCGATGGTGATCCCCTTGATATTTGCGTTCTGGCTGAGAAATCACTCACGATGGGTGGCATCGTTCTCGAGGCCATTCCGATCGGAGGATTAAGAATGCTGGATGGTGAAGAAGCCGACGACAAGATAATCGCCGTTATGAAGGGTGACGCGGTTTATGGTAGCATGACCGACATTCACCAGTGTCCACCCTCGCTCATCGAGCGGCTCAGGCACTACTTCCTCACTTACAAGGATATTCCCGGTTCGTCTAAAGCCAAAACCGAGATCACTCACATCTACGGGCGGGAAGAAGCTCATGAAGTCATCAGGCGAAGCCAACTTGACTATGAGAGCCGGTTCGGAGGTATCGAAGAGATGCTGACCGAAATACTCCGCGGCGTATAAATTCTGACTCAGAATTGAAAAGGATGATCAGGCGCAGCTTTGTGGACACCGGTCAGGTGAACTGGAAACGGTCGCTGATCATCCTTCTTATTTGCCAATTCTTCGCGATGGGGGGAATGAGTGCTCTTATTCCCTTCCTTCCTCTATTCATAAGAGAACTTGGAGTTACCGGCACCGACCAGATAGCCATCTGGAGCGGTCTGGTGTACGGAAGTCCGTTCGTTACCTTCTTTTTAGCACAACCTGTGTGGGGTGCAGTGGGCGACAGGAGCGGGCGTAAACTCATGGCGGTGAGCCCTTGGCGGTCTTGCGATCGCGCAGGTGCTGATCTTCTTCGTTCCAAATGTTTATTGGTTGCTCGCAATCAGACTCTTCCAGGGGACATTGAGTGGTTTCAATGTTGCTGCCATGTCGCTTATGACTTCTATCGCCCCAAAAGAGAAGGGGGGCTACTCGATCAGCCTGCTTCAATCTGCCAGCAATGGCGGGATTGTAGTCGGGCCCATCATCGGTGGATTGATATCAGAAGTTACGGGTTTCCGGGGTGTTTTCTTGAGTGTCGGGATAATAATCGCGATCCTGGCGGTGATCGTCATGCTTTTCGTAGATGAGAGTAAGAGTGAGGAGACAAGTGATGCCAGGCATCAGGTGAAAGAGAATCTCAAGCTCATTACAGCAGACAAGGTTCTACTAGGGACCACTCTGCTGATCATGCTTACTTCATTGGGTATCTCAGCGCTTCGCCCCATTTTTGTGCTTTATGTGGAAAGTTTCCCGCTTCCGGTGGATTTCTCGCTGGCCTTCGCTGCCGGCGCGCTTTACAGCATATTGGGAATATTCTCGACGATAAGTTCGGCATATTTCGGAAAACTCGTTGACTCGATAAGCCTGAAGAAAGCCTTGGGGTTCGCTTCCCTTGGTACCGGACTGATGTATGTTGTCCATCCTTTCATGCCTGATATCTACTGGCTGATCCCTGCCCGGACCATACTGGGATTGAGCTATGGTGTAATAGTGCCGGTTCTGTTCACAAAGATATCTTCTCGATCAACTGAGAATAACAGGGGCGGTTTGCTGGCTCTCGCATCCAGTTCACAAACGCTCGGGGTTATTCTGGGATCTTTCTTGTCGGGAAAACTGGTTACTCTTCTGGGTGTCAGATACCCGTTTCTCGCTGTAGGACTATTCTTCTTGACAATCGCCTCGCTCGTACCTTTTCTTAAAGAGGATTAGAGCTTCTTCAGTTGATGCCACTTCCCCTTGTGGAACTTGATGAACATTAGTGTCATGTAAGAGGTGGTATAGAGAATCAACGCGAACCATGCCCCGGGCAGACCAAATCCCCAGTAAACACCTATCAGATAAGAAGCCGGAACAAGAACCATCAAATTTGTGATAACTTCGACGAACATAACGAATGTGGTTTTTCCCACCGATTGCAATCCGTAAGCCAGCACAACCCCTGCTCCAAAGAATATCTGCGCGAAACCGGCAAATTTTATTGCCGGAATCGCAGCGTCGATAACGCTTGCCTCATTTGTGGTGATGAAAAGCAGGACTTCAGGAAAGAAAATAAACACTATGGAGAGGGAAAGAGTATATATCGATGCAAGTTTAGCCGTCTCGTACCCGAATTTCTTTGCTTCCGGAATATTCTCTTTCCCTACGGAATTGCCAATCAGAGTTTGGGCTGCAACTCCGAAACCATTTGATGGGAGAAATGATATAAAGAGGGTTGAAATTATAGCTTGCGAAGCAGCCTGTTGCGTGATCCCGAGCAGTCCGGTGATGGCCACGAAGGAGAGGAAGCCGATCAATATGAAAACATTCTGAAAAGAGACCGGAATTGAAAGCCGTAGGATCGTTGAGATGATCTTCGGAATAATCTTAAGATTTCGGCTAAAATGATATTTTTCACGAAAATTCCTGAAGCCCAGAAAGACTACAAAATAGTAAACTGCATCAACCATAGTGGCGAGGGAAGAGGCAAATGAAGCACCCGCAATCCCCATTTCCGGTGCACCGAACTTGCCGAAGATAAACATATAGTTGAACAGAATGTTTAACAAATTGATCAAGATGGCAGAGAACATGAAAATTTTTGTGTTTCCTGTCCCAAAGAAAAACCCCCTGAAAGAGACTGTGATCATGAAGAAGGGGAGTCCAAGATACCGCCACTGCATATATTCAGCAGCATATGCCGCGACTTTGTCATCTTTTGAGAGGATATTTGATAACGGAAGAGCAGTTTCCCAACCAATGAACGCGAGCAAAGAGCCGAGCACGAAGGTGAGTAGCAACGAGTTGAATAGAACAGCGCTGATCGCGTTAAAATCTTTCTCTCCAAATCTTCTGGCCACCAAGACATGAGTTCCTGTGGAGAGAGAAGAACAGATGCTAACCACTGCCCAGGTTGCGAGAAGTCCCAAACCCATGGCGGCCAGAGTGTATTCCGGGTTTTCCAGCCGGCCGACCATCGCGGTATCCACCAGTGAAAGGATCATTTGAGTTGAAAGCCCGGCGATAACAGGTAATGCCAGTTTAAGAATTTGTCCGGAATAAGCTGGATCGGGCAGGAGTTTTTTGATCATTTCTTAATTTTGTCTGTGAATATCAGAGTGAATCTTGACCCTTTACCCGGAGTACTCTTGATCGCGATCTGGGCATCGATCATTTCGCAAAGCCGCTTTACGATACTTAATCCTATTCCGATGCCTTCGTAGTTTCTTCCGGCCCCCTCCGAAACCTGCCGGAAATCGTCGAAAATCATCTCCTGATCCTTTAGTGAGATACCGATTCCTGTATCCTCAACGGAAATTGTGATCAGTGAATGTGTTTTAAAGTGTTCAATATTCAAGCCCAGCGCGATACTGCCGTTTTCAGTGAATTTAACCGCGTTGGAGAGAATTTGCCTCATTACTTTTACGAGGATGTTCTCATCAACAAAAAGCTGCACAGGCTCTTCGGGGAGGGATATCTCAAAATTCAGTGATTTGCGCGCGGATAAATCTTTGTATTCATAGTAAATCTGGTTGAGGAGTTCCTTAAGGTCCAAGTGTCTCTTCTCAGGTACCATATGCTCTGCTTCGAGATTCGAAAGATCCATCACCGCTTCGAGGGTTTCCATAAGCTTAATTGCGCTGCTGTAAACTCTTTCTGCCATTTCCAGTTGGTCAGGTTCTCTCAGATCCTCTTTCAGGAGGGCGGAGAACCCGATAATGCCATTCATCGGGGTTCTGATCTCATGGCTCATGTTTGCAAGGAAGATCGATTTCATCCTGCTGATCGCGTTCGCTTCTTCCTTCGCTTTCACTAGATCGAGCTCAAATTGCTTAAATTTCGTGTAGTCATTCAACTGTACAATGAGAGAGGAGCGGGAGAGCTGCGAACTGTACCAGTAATTATTTACGCGGATGTACTGTATTACCTCGCCCTTCACGAGTTCGGCGTTGTGTGAAACAATAGTTGAATAATTTCTTTTTTCTTCCGGATCGATTATGAACAAACCGGGATAAGCGCTCACCATCTCACTTAGTGAACCGGGCATATTATCTTCTGGCAGTTCCAGTATCTCTATAGCTCGATTGTTCAAGTTAATCAGTTTTCCTTCGTCGTTGAAAAGAAGGATTCCCAGCGCGGAACGCTTGAAAAGCGAGACAAGAAGTTCGTGACCCAGTGCCGATCGGATTGGATCATTACCGTGTACCTCAACGGAAGTGGCGGGCTTTACTCCTGTTGCCGCGTCATTATTTCGTGCAGCAGATTTTCCTGTCCATCTGAGGTAATAGGCAAGGAAGATCATTAGATTCAGGGCGGTTAAGAGAATGATGACCGATACGCTCATTGGACTCAAAAATATTTAATTGACAAAAATATCAATTTCTGAGTGAACAATACGAATTCCCGTTGTAAACAGGCGAAAAATTGTTAAATTTGAAGGCAATAGAAATCAATATGATCACCGGACTTATGACACTAAAACAGATACGGACAATTTTACGAGTCTTCATGGGCGTGATGTTTCTATTCTCGGGAATCAGTAAATTATTCCCCATAGAAGCATTTGAGTCGGTGACAGTTCAACAAGGGTTAGTATCCTGGGAGTTGGTACCATACCTTTCCAGGATATTGATTGGCATGGAACTGCTGCTCGGGCTTCTGTTTCTCCTTTCAGTGAAGATGAGGCGGTTTACCCTTCCGGGGGCGTTAAGTCTGCTGACTGCCTTTACCCTTTATTTGCTCTACCTTGAGGTCACTGGGGCGGGTGGGGAAAATTGCGGTTGTTTTGGTGAATTGTTGCCGATGTCCGGCATGGTATCGATTATAAAAAATCTCTTTTTCATAGTAATAACTTTATATCTGCTGAAAGTAACCGAAACAGAATCAAAGTACAGCTATGCCCATATCGGAGCAGGTTATGTTGCCGTTCTGGCATTTTTACTTCTGGCAGTTCCGGTAAAGCCATATGAGACGATCAGTGAACCTCTTCAGGTGACACCACCTGTTGAACTGACATCACCTCAGGAACATAGCATCGGGATGCCTGATGATAGCACCAGTAAATCGGTGCCTGTTACCAATACTATAAAAGACACGGTGAAAAAAGAGGTAAAGAAGCCGGCACTTAGCGAAAAATTTCCACCGGTGGTCTCGGTATATTCCCAACTTGTTCCCGGTGTTGATAACGGTATCAGTATTGTAGCTTTTTTTAGTCTCGATTGCGATCATTGTCTGGCTGTAGCGACAGAATTTAACCGACAGGTTGCCAGCCTCTCACCCGCGGTAAGACACTATCTGTTTCTGGGATCCGAAGATCAAATCGAGCCATTTTTTTCGAGTTCGGGGGGAAGTGTCAGTTATACGCTGCTGACTCCGCAGAAATTTTATCCGCATCTTTCGTCAGCTCCTCCAAAAGTTATACTTTTGGTTAATGGAAATCCAGTAATAGTGATGGAAGGTGACGCGGTCTCTGTAAATACTTTAATCGACAAAATAAAAGAAATCAATCAAAGTTATTCACGAAAATGAAGATTTCACGCAGTATCTCGATCTTTAACCGGATAGAAGAAACGGTAGCAGTCACGGATCTAGTTGAAAAAACTGCTTTTGAGGCCGGATTTCCCCAGAAAGATGTTTATGATATACTGATCGCTCTCGACGAGATTCTTGCAAATATAGTTTATTACGCGTATCCCAAAGGGGAGAGTGGAACAATTGAGATCGATCTGAATTTCGATGGAGAGTGTTTGGAGATCAAATTTATCGATCAAGGGATCGCGTTTGATCCGTTGGCGAAGGCAGATCCGGATCTTTCGGTTCCTGTCGACCAAAGGGAAATCGGAGGTCTGGGGATATATATTGTTAAGAAGCTGATGAACGATGTTATATACACGCGGGATTCAGACAAAAATGTTTTGATGATCAGTAAAGTTAAAAATGGAGTTACAAATGGATATTAAAACCGTAAGAACAGAAAATGCCATCGAGTTGCAACTGGAGGGAAGACTTGATATTACTTTTCAGGAATCACTCGAGGAGGCCATTACTGCAGCATTCGATGAAGCCCCAGGGAAGATTATTGTCAATTGTGATGGGCTCACTTTCATATCCAGCGCGGGACTCAGGGTTTTCATGAAGGCCCATAAATTATCAGCATCCACAGGTGTGGAACTTTATATCGCCAAGTTAAATGAAACAACCAAAAAGATATTCGATATCACGGGTTATTTGGCGATCTTCAATCTAATCGACTAAACCTGGAGATTTCCGATGGAGATAAACAAAATAGTTAGAGAAGGTATCGCGGTTATCGAACTCTCAGGCAGATGTGAGATTCAGGATTATGATAACCTGAACGAACATCTTAATCTAATAGTTGAGAGCGGCGAGAAAAACCTTGTGCTCGATCTAACGGCGCTGAACTTCATTAACAGCGCGGGTCTGAGGGCTATGATCCTGACGGTTCAAAAGATGGGCGGTGCCGGCGGCAGGGTGGTTTTCTGTAATGTTAATGAAACCATCGAGAAACTATTCTCTATCACAGGCTATGCCCCCATACTGAAGCGGTTTGATTCCATCGAAGCTGCAACGGCTCATTTAAAAAGTTAGAAAGTAACCTTCAGTTCAGCAATTTTCTTCAATTCCGGAACGAAGGTCGCTCTTTTTTCCTTGTCTCTGAGGATAAACGGGATCGTTTCATTAATCGAGTAGTACGCCCCGGCACTAATATCGAGAACATTGATTTGTTCTCCCTGAGGGGTTATGATGTATTTTTGCGCGCCGGTTTTACGGTTCCAAATGGTGATCGTGCCTGAACCGGAGAGCGCGGCGAAATGGTGGTCTCCGAATAATCCCGGATATTCGAGCGAGATATCGCTCTGTTCTGCATCGGGGTGGTCCTTGCCGGATACACCTGAACAAATTACTGTTCCTCCTTCACCTGTTGCAACTACCTGATCATCCCCCGCAAAGAACGCGCCGGAGATAAAGCCGAGATCGTTTGTAAGTGTCTTGAAGTTCAGAATTTCATCAGTTGACCAGAATCTTACAGTGTTGTCGGATGAACCCGAAACAAAAAACTTATCCGAATTTCCAAAGGTCAACGAATTTACAGCCATCGTGTGTCCTGCAAGCGTACTTATTTTGTTTCCTGTGACCGGGTCGAGGAAATAAATCACACCCTCATTAGAACCAATCGCGATCAGATTTAAAGTATTCGCGATTGCTGCCGAGATGAATCTTCCTCGTAGTGGAGATTCAACGACTATTGATCTTCCTGAAGAAGCCGAAATATCCACGATTCTAACGATCCGGTCACCCCCTGCAACAACCAGCCGCCCCTTGCTCAACGCGACAGCAAGGATATCCTTCGATCCAAACTGTTCTTGAAAAACTACACTCGAGGTAACAAGATCGGCGATCACAACAGACCCGACACCAAATCCAACTGCAATTCTGCTGTTTTGATCATCGAGCGCGATCGATGTCACTGTGGCGAGGGTTCTCAAGACACTTCTGGTTTTCAGATCATTCTTAAGGTCTGCCGCGTAAACGGAGCCATCTTCCTCAGCGTAGACCATCCATCGTTTGCCGGTCGCCAGCATGTTTACTGATCCGGACAGGCCATTCATGGAAAGCTTTGGGTTGCCGGTGTTATTCAGGTCCCAAATGAAAACCTTGTGACCGAATGAGTAACTTACCAGTTCTGACTCATTTTTAAAAACTGTACCCGCGATCATGTATTCATGAGCAGGGAAAGTGCGGGTTATACGACCGGTCTCACTATTCAGTTGAATGATCAAATTATCGAAAGATGAAACCACCACAGATTGACCTGATGGGGATATAGAAAGCGAGGTAAGGATATTAACGGGCTCAGGTTTGGTTGAGAACAACCGGCCAAAACCCTTATTGTTAATGTAGTTATAACACTTCACCTCACCCGTGTATGAAGATGCTATGATCCTGTTTCCTGCATCGAGAGCTTTAAGTCCTGATACATCACTGTTGAATGCGAAGACTGAATCGACCATAACGCGAGTGGATGAATTGAAGAGATATATCATCCCGGAAGTTGTTCCGAGATACAAAGAGCCATCGCCGCCGAGATCGGCCACATTAACATCGGCAGAAAAGCCCCGGGCTATGAAATGGATGAAGAGAGAATCCGAGTCGACAGCAGTCAGCAACCCACCAAAACCGGCACACCAAAATAATCGTGAATTTGAGTCGTATAGCACCGTGTTTATTTGCTGGAATGAGATCTTCCGTGAGGAAACCTTTATGAGGCTGGTGATGTCGTAAACAGCAATATTTCCCTTGGAATCGCCTGTGGCGATCCGGTGATCGGAGATAAAGACAATCGAATTAACCACCCCCGGGGCGGTCTTGATCTGTCCCACAACTTCACCGGTTGAATATTTTCTTACCTTAAGCAGGCAATCAAATCCTGAGGTTACCAGATAATTGCCGTCTGGGGAGATGGCGGCAGTTTTGGTTCCGTTCACATGAGATGTTTGAGGAATTACTTCAAACGACTGGGGGTTGCTTTTTCCATACAGTAATAGTGATATAATTAATATCAAAACCCTCTGGCCAAGTGTCATTACTTTTTCCTCTTAAAGTTTTCTGAATTTCATCCGATTAAAAATACTAAATCTTTAAATTAAAGTTTAAAAGAAATTAGTTTTCCTGATCCCAACTCCGGAGATAACATGAGTGAGACATACGAACAAGCCGGTGTAAGCATCGAAGCCGGTGATGAAACCGTAAGAAGAATAAAAACCCTGGCACGATCCACATTCAGTAAAAGTGTATTAAGCGATATCGGACTCTTCGGCTCTTTTTACGAGCTTGATATGACAAAATACCGGAAACCTGTGCTTGTTTCAAGCGTTGACGGAGTTGGAACCAAGTTAAAAGTGGCTTTCGCGATGGATAAACACGATACAGTCGGCCATTGCCTCGTAAACCATTGTGTGAACGATATAGCAGTTTGCGGTGCAGAGCCCCTCTATTTCCTCGATTATATGGCCTTTGGAAAACTTGACCCATCGGTAGCTGAAAAGATAGTTGAAGGTTTTACGCGTGGCTGTTTGGAAAACGGTTGTGCTCTGATCGGGGGAGAAACCGCTGAGATGCCGGGGCTGTACTCTGAAGGTGAGTACGACATGTCGGGGACGATCGTTGGTGTCGTCGAGAAAGACCGTGTTATTAATGGATCCGCAATCAAAAAAGGGGATGTACTGATAGGTTATCACTCCTCGGGACTGCATACGAACGGTTACTCGCTGGCAAGAAAAGTTCTGTTCAGCAAACACGCTCCAAAGGAGTATATGGATGAACTGGGGGGGCGGCTCGGCGACGAATTGTTGAGGGTTCATAAATCTTATCTGAAACTTATCAGGACGCTTCATAACGCTGATATTGTAAGCGGACTGTCACACATTACAGGCGGAGGAATCGTTGGAAACACGACACGGGTTGTTCCAAAAGGACTGGAGTTAAAGATCGACTGGAACGCATGGACTATCCCCCCAATGTTTGAACTGATAAGAAAAACAGGCGGCATCCCGATCGAGGAGATGCGGCATG
>Ga0116141_10004700_pt1 | contig 11459 bp, 7 predicted proteins | sample AD_UKC097_MetaG_FD_89744 | JGI IMG/M metagenome (GOLD analysis project Ga0116141, IMG submission 89744) | Active sludge microbial communities of municipal wastewater-treating anaerobic digesters from USA - AD_UKC097_MetaG | ecosystem: Engineered > Bioreactor > Anaerobic > Digestate | place: USA... | reverse complement strand
TCGTCCATCGCCCAGGCGGCGCCTTCCGGCGCATCCAGCGTCGCGTCGGCTTTCGCAACCACTTCGCGCCGCCCGCTGGCCGGATCGAGCGCGTCGACCTGCGCGTCGTGCAGTAGCCACAGCCGGCTTTCCCCGTCGGCACCGAGCAGGCGCTCTCCGCGCGCAAGACCCGCACCGGGCGCGGCAGTCAGGCGATCCAGGTCGAACAGCATCCAGCCGCCGGCCTGGCGCAGCACGAGGGTCTGGTCGCTCTGCGCCAGCGCCTCCAGCGCGCCGGGCAGCGGAGTCGCATCGACGCTGCGCAGCCAGCCGGAAGGCTGCGGCGCAGTCATTGCCGGAGCCGATGCGGCGGAAGGCGTGACGGCCGGTTCGTCCTTGCGCAGCAGCCATGCGCCGGTCATCAGTACTGCCGCAAGCGCGCCTGCAGCCGTCCAGCGCCACGCCCATCCCGACTTGCGCACCGCGGGGCGGGACACCGCCGGCGCGTGCGCCGCGCGCACCGGCGCGGGCGCAGCCAGCACCGCCGTGGCCGCAGGCGCGGGCGCGGCCGGGGTCGATTCCCGCAGCGCCTGCGCCAGCTCGCCACGCGCCGGGTCCGGTAGCGCCAAGGCTTCCCGGAAACGGATCAGGTCGGAATATCGCGCCGCCGGCTGCGGGTCGGTGGCGCGGCGCAGCGCCTGCGCCTGTGGCAAGGCGGGAGGCAGCGCGGCAGCGGGCAGCGGCGCCTCGGCGTAGCGGCGCATGATGGCGGTGAGGCTCTCGCCGGCGCGCACTGCGCGCCCGTCGAGCATTTCGACCACCAGCAGCGCCAGGCTGTACTGGTCGGTCGCCGCCGACACCGCCTCGCCACGAAGCTGCTCGGGCGAGAGATACAGCGGCGTGCCCATGAGCATTCCGGTCATGGTCCTGTCCATCGCGTCTTGGCGCTGGCTGTGGGCGATGCCGAAATCCAGCAGCCGGGTCCAGGCGCGCCCGCCCTCGGCCCCGAGAAAGACGTTCTCCGGCTTCAGGTCGCGGTGCACCACGCCCTGGGAATGCGCATGGCCCAGCGCCTCGCACAGGTCCTGCACGATCGCCGCGACCCACGCCGGCGGCAGCCCTTCCGGGTGGCGCTGGAGCAGCTCGCGCAGGGTTTCGCCACGCAGCAGCGGCATCACCAGATAGGGAAATCCGAACGGCGAAACGGCGAAATCGTAGATGCCCACGATACCCGGGTGGTCGAGCGCGGCCAGCAGGCGTGCCTCCTGCAGGAAACGGCGCGCGAAAGCCTCGGCATCGGCACCATCGCCGCCGCTGCCCAGCCCCGGCTGCAGCACCTTGATCGCGGCCTCGCGCAGCAGCGCCTCGTGGCGCGCGCCGAACACCACGCCCATGCCGCCGCTGCCAAGGATCCGCTCGATCCGGTAGTTGCCAAGCGTCTGCCCGATCAGCCAGCGCTCGTCGCGCACCACCAGCGCGGTGCCGCAGTGCGGGCACTCCACCGCAGGCGGCGGCGCGGCGTAACCGCAGGGCAGGCAAAGGCGAATGTCCATCATGGGCGAAGTGTACGGCGCGGGAGGCACGGCGACCGCATTCAGGCGCACGCATGACAGCGCCGGCCCGATCTCCGACAATAGCCGGCGCTGGACCCTCGCTCGCGGCGCGCCGCGACACGCCACTTCCGGAGAATCCCCATGGCCGAACCCGTACTCACCCCGCCCGAAGGCGGCGCAAAGATCACCATCCGCAACGGCGTCCTGAACGTCCCGGACAACCCGATCATCCCCTTCATCGAGGGCGACGGCACCGGCCCCGACATCTGGCGCGCCTAGGTGCGCGTGCTCGATGCGGCGGTAGCCCGCGCCTACGGCGGCAAGCGCAAGATCCACTGGATGGAAATCTTCGCCGGCGAGAAGGCCAACAACCAGTTCGGCACCTGGCTGCCCGACTCCAGCGTGCAGGCCTGCCGCGACTATCTGGTCTCGATCAAGGGCCCGCTGACCACGCCGGTCGGCGGCGGCATCCGTTCGCTCAACGTCGCCCTGCGCCAGATGCTCGACCTCTACGTCTGCCTGCGCCCGGTGCGCTGGTTCAAGGGCGTGCCCAGCCCGGTGAAGCGCCCCGAGCTGGTGGACATGGTGATCTTCCGCGAGAACTGCGAGGACATCTACGCCGGCATCGAATGGGCCGCCGGCACGCCGGAAGCGCAGAAGGTGCTCGACTTCCTCGCGCGCGAGTTCCCGCAGGCCGCCGGCAAGATCCGCTTCGGCTCGCAGGACAAGACCAACGGCTGGCTCAAGGCGCTGGAAGGCATCGGCAGCCCGCACCGCGAACTGCCCGTGCAGGTCGGCGTCGGCATCAAGCCGGTCTCGTACCTGGGCACCGAACGCCTGGTGCACAGCGCCATCGGCTACGCCATCGCCAACAAGCGCAAGTCGGTGACCCTGGTGCACAAGGGCAACATCATGAAGTACACCGAGGGTGCCTTCGCCGACTGGGGTTACAAGGTGGCGCGAGAATACTTCGGCGCGGTGGAACTGGACGGCGGTCCCTGGCACGTCATCCCCGAGGGCAAGCCCGGTGCCGGCCTCATCATCAAGGACGCCATCGCCGACGCCTTCCTGCAGCAGATCCTGCTGCGCCCGGCCGAATACGACGTCTCCGCCACGCTCAATCTCAACGGCGACTACCTCTCCGACGCGCTCGCCGCGCAGGTCGGCGGCATCGGCATCGCGCCGGGTGCCAACATCAACTACGTCACCGGCCACGCCGTGTTCGAAGCCACCCACGGCACCGCGCCCAAGTACGCCAACCAGGACAAGGTCAACCCCGGCTCGGTGATCCTCTCGGGCGAGATGATGCTGCGCTACATGGGCTGGAACGAAGCCGCCGACGCCATCATCCACGCCATGGACGTGGCCATCGGCAACAAGACGGTCACCTACGACTTCGCCCGCCTGATGGAAGGCGCGAAGGAAGTGAAGTGCTCGCAGTTCGCCGACGAGCTGATCCGGGCGATGTAAGCCTTCCCGGCTCGCGGGCTTGTACGGAAAAGGCGCGGCCGCAAGGCTGCGCCATTTTCATGACCGTGGTGCTCGCACATTCAACAGGTGAGGCGCGCTTGCGGCGTTTCACCCCAGCGGCAACAGCCTAACGCGCGTGCGTTCCTTGTCCAACGTCAGCAACGCACCTGTTCTCAGTTCAGCGTGAAGTGCCGTCAACGCCATGGCAACACGAAGACCGACGACCTGAAACTGCGCTCATCCGAGCGCAGTTGCACCACGCTCGGTTTGCGTCCTTGTGTGGCGGCGAGGATGGCGCTGAAATCCAGATCTAGGGTCAACACCGTGTAGTCGTTTGGTGACGGCACGGCAGGTGTGGATGGGGCAATCTGGCACGTCTGTCAGCAGCCTCGGTGAGTGGCGTGCGCTGGAGCGGAATGCCCCACGGTTACTCAACCATTGGCTGGAAAAAACCCCACATCGAAGCGCTGCGCCAGCGCATCCATGATCGCGATCTGGCGCGGCTGGCGGTGGAGTTGGGGTTGGTTTGACTGACGAAGCAGTGCCGCCGAGGAGGCACGCTGGATCAGCGGAGTTCGTCGCCGCGATGCGGCTTGTTGCCCTTGCCTGCGCGTGCCAGCACCGACATGGCACGAACCGGCTCGACGCGTTGCGAGCGCACGGCGAAATACCGCTCCGATTCGGCCAACGAACCTACGCGCGCTGCGATGGCGGTGGCGATTAACTGGTACATGCTGACGCCCGACGCGTTGGCCTGACGGGCGGCTTCATCTTTCAGGTCTGCAGGCATCCAGCAGCAATTGGCGCGATGCGCCGGGATCGCTTTGGAAGGCCGCGACCATGACATCGGCATCGAGGACGACTCAGCCTTCCTGCTGCGAATCCTGCTGCGCCCGGCCGAGTACGGCGTCTCCGCTCCGATCAACTTCCACGGCGACCACCTCTGGCGCGCTGGCCGCGCAGGTCGGCGGCATCGGCATCGCGCCGGGTGCCAACATCAACTACGTCACCGGCCACGCCGTGTTCGAAGTCAACCGAGGCGCTTCGCCGTTGCGCCGTAGTGCGTTGCGGCAAGGTCAAGACGATCTTTGCGAGCAGATCGCGGCGGAGCGGGACGATCAGGTGCGCGATGCGGATCGAGTTTCATCCAGACGCAAGGGATGAACGCAAGGAAGCGGCAGGCGCGACAGGCGCGATCGGTCCGGCAAGGAGGCGAGTGTGCCGGCGAGCATGGCCGGATCCGCGGAGCTTGGCATCATCCACTGCCCATGATCCACGGCGCGTGGCCCCTGAGTGCGCGGTTTCGCGTGTGAATCATGGCAAGCGGACCTTCACCCATTGCCAGAGAGCAGCCGCCGCCATGAACCGCATCCCATCTCGTACCCGGTTCGTCGCACTCGCCCTCGCCGCCCTGCCGCTGGGCGCCTGTTCCGCTGGGAGTTCGCCGGACGCGTTGGCCGGCAAGCTGCAAGCTGCGCTCGGCAAAGGCGATTTCAAGGCCGCCCGCGCACTGGCCAATCTGGATGACGCACCGGCCGACGTCCATTTCTTCTACCTCGACATGGTGCGCGAATGCGGCAGCGAGGCGACCTGCACGGTCAAGGCCGAAGCCACCAGCGCCGAAGCCTGCTCCAGCATTCGCGAAAACGCGGCAAAGATCGCACTCAAGGCCGATGGCTGCCTGGTCATCACCAGCATGGCCAAGGATGGCTCCGGCTCCGGCACCATGAAGCTGCCGTTCGTCAACCGCGATGGCGACTACAAGGTGGCGACCATCGGCTATTCCGCCGAGGAATTGGCCGCCTTGCGCGCCAAGACCAGCGAGACGTTGCTCAACGAGCTGTTCTCCAAGGGCCTGCGCGACAGCGGCAGCGGCGAGCTGCGCACCGACTGGGCCACGGCTTCGAGCCGCCTACCCGCGGATGGTGGCGCGCCGGGCAAGGCCTTCGTTGCACAGACCAGGGCCATGGCGGCGGCGATCGACGCCGGTGATCCGGATGCGGCCATGCGGTCCGGCGGAGAGCTGGCCGCGTTCCTGTTCCGCGACAAGGAGTATGACGGCATGCCGATTCCGCTCGCCACGCGCCAACAGAGGCTGCAACTGCAAGGCCTGCGCGTGCTGCGCGACGTGAGCGTCAGTGGCGGCTATCAGCTTGGCGAAACCGCCGTGCTGCTGATCGAGGCCCGCGACGGCATCGGCTGGGCGGTGCACGGCCCGATCGTGCTGGCCCAGAGCGGCGAGCACTGGGACAAGGCCGGCGACAACCTCGTCAGCCTTCCGCCGGGCTGCTAGTTCGCACCGAGAACAACGCGCGCCTTGTGCTGCATCCACTCACACGATGGCGTTCGTCATGAACATGCTTTTTCCTGTACACCTGCGTTGGTCCGATCTGGCGCTCGCCTGTGTCGGCCTGATCCTGATGGCCGCAAGTTCGACCTCGCTGGCACAGAATCAGCTTGGACCGGTTGACAACCTGTTGCTGAAGAATCCCTATGCCGACCCGGCCAATGGCCAGTTCGGTCGTGGCGTGACCACCGGCGTTTTCGATGACGACGGCACCAGAGATCTGGCCGTGTCTGAAAATGGTGGCGCTCGTCTGCGCGTGCTGCGCGGCGTCCTGGTCGATGTCGGCAGCGGCCCCGTCATTCCGTTCGTCGCCACCACGGTGGCGATGCCGCTGCATGGCCATGTCATCGCCTCGGACGATTTCGACGACGAGGCTCGCGACGAGATCGCCGTGGGCCATCCCCGCCTTCACGCGGATTGACGGGCTCAAGTACCGATGTCGCGTCGGAACTGCCTCGCCTCGTGCAGGTCCGGCGCATGTTCTGGCGCTTGCAGCAGGGCTATGGCCGCATCCACGTCGGCCAGTGCAGCCTTGCGGTCGCCATCGATCCACTTCAATCGGCCGCGGGCGAGATGCGCCTTGCCGAGAATGTGCATCACGCTTGCCTCATCGTTCGCTTCAAGACGTGCAAAAGCCGACGCTATCAGGGTCTGTGCCTCTTCGCGACTGCCTTGTGGATCGGCGCGCAGCAAGCTGGCGGCCAGCACCACGCGCGCCTCGATCGCTTCGGGATGATCCGGGCCATACATCGTATCGAGGCCTTGCAGCGCCTTGCGAAGCAGGCCGACGGCCTCGACATGGCGGCCCTGGGCTGCGTGCAGCGAACCCATCACCGATGCGGCAAAGGTATTGTTGTAGAAATCATCCGGCGCCACCTTGTGCAGGGCTGCAACAGCCTCCTCGCCGAGTTTGGCGGCCGCCTGCAGCTGACCGGCCTTGATCAGTACCTGCACTTCCAGCAGGGCGGTGAGCCAGGTATAGGTACTGTCGCCCGAGATCGACCGGAACAATTCGAACGATCGCCGCAGGCGTCGGGCGGCTTCCTCAAAGCGCCCCTCGGCGCGCGCCAGCGCAGCATAGGACTGCAAGGCCTGGGCATACTGGCCGCTCGGCTTGGCGCCGAGGATGCGCAGGGCTTCTCTGAAACTCTGCTCGGCTGCTGCATGGTCGCCGGCCCGGCGTTGCAGGTCACCCAGGCGCAACAGCGTACCCCCGATGTAAGCGTGCCCCTCCGGAAGCGTCGCACGCTCGATGCGCAGGGCGGCATCGTAGTGATCGCGGGCCTCATCGAACTTGTGCTGCGAGCGCAGGATCTCGCCGATATTGGTGCGCAGCAGAGCGGTGCGCACATGGTCCTCGCCATTGTTGCGCGCCACGATGCCCAGCGCCTCGGTCAAGCTCGCCAGGGCCTGCGGATAGTTGCCCGATTCCTGCTGGATCTTGCCGAGCACGCCCAGGCGCATGGCCAGGCGCATATCGTCGTCGCCGAAAGTCTTGCGCAAGACATCCACGCCATGACGTGCCAGCTTCTCGGCTTCGGCATTGTTGCCCTTGATGAGCTCGATCATCGCCAGCGTGGATTCCGCCCGCACTGCCGGCATGCCGTCGCCGGCACCCTGTTCGCGCAGGATGCCCAGCGCCTCGCGCAACTTCGGCTCCGCCTCCTTCTGTTTGCCGTTGGCATCGAGGGCGGAGGCATAGGCGGCCATCGCCTCGGCGCTGGCAAGGCTCCGTGCTCCACTGAGTTCGCCCTGCAGCGTCCAGGCGCGCTCGAGCGTGGCTTCGGCACCCTCGCGATCTCCGAGATTGCCCTGGATCTCGCCGAGATCGCGCAACAGCACGGCGCGCAAATCCGACTCCTTGCCCAGTTGTGCATCGACACTGGCAATACCGGCGCGCACCAATTCCAGCGGAGATCGCGCATTCGCGCTCGCGCGGCTGATGGGGTCCTGTTCGCCGAACAGGCCGAGCAGGAAGTCCTTGATGCGTTCCGCGCGCGCCAACTCGCGGCGTGCATTGGCGCTTTCCATTTCCGCGCGCGCCGCTTCGCTTCGCGCAACCCTGGCCTGCCACAGCGCCGCGCCAAGGGCGCCGATCAAGGCCAGGAACATCAGGACGCCAACCGCCACGCCAAGCCGATGACGACGAATGAATTTGCGCAGCCGATACGACGCGGAATCCGCTCGCGCCGCGATCGGCCGCCTATCCAGCCAGTTGCGCAGATCCGCGGCAAACGCGGCGGCGGTGGCATAACGCCGGGCGGGATCGCGCTGCATGGCGGTGGTGACGATGAGATCGAGATCGCCACTGAGACTGCGCGAGAGCTGGCGTGCATCGACCCTGTCGCCATAGGTTGCTCGCACAGCCACGCCACCACCTTGCGTGATCGTCGCGCTAGGACGCTCGCTGGTTTCCTCGCCAGCCACCAGCGCCAACTGGGCCAGATTGCTGGCGCGGCGATTTTGCGGCAGCGTGCCGGTCAGCAGCTCGAACAGCATCAGGCCCAGTGCATGGACATCGGTGGCCGTGCCGATCGGCTCGCCGCGCAGTTGCTCGGGTGCGGCATAGGCCGGCGACATGGCTTGCAGGGCGGTACCGGTGCGGGTCTGCTCGCCGCTTGCCTCCAGCAGCTTGGCGATGCCGAAATCAAGCACGCGCGGTTCACCTTCGGCATCAACAAGGACGTTGCCGGGCTTCAGATCGCGATGCACGACCAGCTGCGTATGGGCATGCGCCACCGCATCGGCGACCTTGCTCATCAGGTGCACGCGGGCGCGAACATCCAGATGGTGGGCAGCGGCATGGTCGGTGAGGCTCTCCCCCTCCACAAGTTCCATGACGTAGCAGGGCCGCTCGCCCGAACTCATGCCGGCGTCGATCAGACGCACGATGTTCGGGTGCCGCAGGCGCGCCAGAATGCGCCGCTCCTGCAGGAAGCGACGCAGGATGGCATGGGTATCCATGCCCGGTCGCAGCAACTTCACGGCAACGCGCTGGTCGTAGCTGCCGTCGGTGCGCTCGGCATACCAGACCTCGCCCATGCCGCCCTGGCCAAGCCGGTGCAGCAGCCGGTACGAGCCGATCTGCTCGCCTTCCGGCGTCGCTTCGCGCAAGGACTCGCGCACGCGGGCGACACCGCCCGAGTCTGCGTCCAGCAGGGGATTGTCGAGCGCATCGGCGGCAAGCAGACGTTCCACTTCGGCGGCCAGCCCCGCATCGCTGCGGCGCAGATCGACCAGAGCCTGCTGTCGCGCGGCCGGGTCGAGGTCGATCAGACGATCGAAACATTCGGAAATGCGCTGCCAGCGATCGGCGACCGTCGACATGGCTCAGGTGCTCGTCAGCTGTTGTTGCAGGAAAGCGCGCGCACGTCGCCAATCGCGCTTCAGCGATCGCTCCGAACGGCCCAGCACTTCGACGATGTCGGCCAGTTCCAGACCGGCGAAGAATCGCATCTCGACCAGGGTCGCCAGCGATGCATCCACATCCTCCAGCGCCTGCAATGCCTCGTCCAGGGCCAGCACGTCCTCATCGCGGCCTTCCGCCACCGCCGCGAACGCGGTGGTGCCCAAGGCCTCGATCTGCACATCGCCTCCACGGCGCAGAGCAGCTCGTGCGCGCACATGATCGATGAGTATCTGTCGCATGGCCTGGGCGGCAATGGCAAAGTAATGCGCCCGGTCACGGGCACCGATGGCGCCGTGATTGGCCAGCTTGAGAAAGGCCTCGTGCACCAGCGAGGTGGCGTGCATGACCGGATTGCCACGCAACTGGGCAGCCGCGAGGCGACGCAGGTCGCCGTAGAGCATGGCGAACAGGCGCTGCGAGGAAGCGGCATCGCCTTCGCGCGCCCGGGCCATCAGTTCGGTGACTTCCATTGCTGCGCTCCAGCGTGGCGAGTGGGACGGCTCAGGGAACTGACCGCCCTCAACATTCGCGGCGGAGCATAGCTTGGTCCGCGTTTGCTTGTCGCCACACGCTCCCGGCCGTGCCGCTCGGCGCCCGTCGGATCTCGACGCGACAGTGCACCACATCGGCGCCGGCGTCAGCGGTGGAAGAAATCGAAGACCTCCGTGCAACCCGCAAGCCGAGTCGGGCGCTGGCCGACGCGGCCCCCGGCAACCATCCGGATCGACGAAGGATTCGATGTAGAGCCGCTCGTAACCAGCCATGTCGATGCGGGCCTCGGCAGCCGGCACGGGATGAACCCGGGCGCATCGAGTCCTCCTGCACGGAATGGAACTGGAAGCCCCGCTCATGCCACGCAAGAATTCGACTGGCAACCCGGCGTGGCCCCGCAAGAAGCCCTTTTCCGTGCAACTGGACGAAGCACATGCCTTTCAATGCAAAGGATGCGAACCATGACGTTTCGACCTCTGACCTTGGCCGCGGCCATTCTCGCCAGCCCATTCGCACTGGCCCAGAGCGGTACCGGCGAATACTGGACCACGTTTGGCCCCGACCGCTCCGACGGCGTGTTTCTCAACATCACGCGCCAGCATCTCCGTGGCATGTCCGCCTCCGGCCTCGCGGTGGACCACAAGGATCGCCTGTACGTGATGAACGAGTGGACCGACTCCGGCAGCATCAACCGGGACTGCGGCGTCACCCGCCACATCGTCAATGCGCGCTTGCTGGACATGGACTATACCGGTCCCGAGGAACTGGAAGCCACGCGCCGCATTTCGCCGGATCTGGGCGGCCCCGACTACGATGTTTGCACGTCAATCGCCATCGATCGCAACAACAAGGCAGTGATCGGCGGCTGGGGCACGACCGCCGGCGCAAACTCGGGTTTCATCGTGCGTCTGGGCGAAAACGGCGCGCCCGATACCACCTTCTCCTCCGACGGACAGCTTGCACTCGGCAACCTTGTCGCTTTCAGCGGCACGTTCAGCACGTTGAGTCAGGTGCTGCCCGTGGATGACAAAATCCTTGCCTGCGGCGCTGTCGAACGGGGCACGTTCCGCAACATGCTGATCGTGCGCTTCAATGGCGATGGAACGCTCGACACCGGCTTCAGCGGCAATGGCTATGCGGAGGTCGACTTCGGCGTGAGCGGTGATCGCAACGACCGCTGCGACCGTCTGGTTGCGCTGCCCAATGGCAACATCATCATCGGTGGCATCGTCACCAACCACGATGCCGATCAATCCTACGGGCTGGCCCAGCTCACCTCCACCGGCGCCTTTGTCTCCGCGTTCGGAAACAATGGTCGCCTGCTGATCGACGATGGAAGCCAACTTGCAGCCACTCCGAACCTGACCGATCTGGTCTGGGATGCAGCCAACAACCGCGTGATGGTCGGCTGCTACCTCACCTTCAGTGCGGGTCTGCAACCGTCCAGCTGCATCCTGGCCATCCGCGCCAGCAATGGCACGCTCGATACCGGTTTCGACGGTGACGGCCGCCTCGGCTTTCGCTTCCATACCTATGGTTCCGGCACCCTGCGTGAACCCGGCGGAAGCCGGCTCAAGCGCCTTCTGATGCGTGAAGATGGCAGCTTCTTCGCCTTAGGAACACACACCAACAGCACGGCCAACGCCCTCACCTACGGAGAGACCGACATCGTCTCCATGCGCTTCGAAGCCAACGGCAGCGTGATCGGTTCCGGTGCAAACGCCTATGCCGGTGACGGCAATCGGTTCCATGTACTGACCGGCATCAGCAACGGCAATCTTCCGGTAACGACTGCGCGCAAGGTGGCCGAAAAACTGGTCGACGCCATGATGTACCAAGGCAATCCCGTCATGCTGGCCGATGTCGAACGCTACCCCGCCGGCGTTTTCGATGCCGATGGCGATGGCAACATCAACGAACCTGGCCCTATCGCACCCGTGGTGGTGGCCACCACCGCCGATCACCTGTTCAAGGACGACTTCGACTTCGACGGCATTCCTCCGGCGTCGCCACAGATCGTGGCCATCATTCCCACACCGCCCGGTTATGGAAATTATTGCAGTGTGCGCAATCCCGCCAATGGCAGCTTCGGATTGCTGCCACAAGGAAGTGGCAGCAATCCCTGCCAGGTCTTTCTGGATGGCAACCCGAACCTGATCATCGAGCGTGCCGGCAAGTACGCGCTGAACGGCACCAACTGGGTCGTTGG
>Ga0116141_10004698_pt1 | contig 11461 bp, 9 predicted proteins | sample AD_UKC097_MetaG_FD_89744 | JGI IMG/M metagenome (GOLD analysis project Ga0116141, IMG submission 89744) | Active sludge microbial communities of municipal wastewater-treating anaerobic digesters from USA - AD_UKC097_MetaG | ecosystem: Engineered > Bioreactor > Anaerobic > Digestate | place: USA... | reverse complement strand
AGCCCGGCATCGCCCAGAGTGTGCAATTCGAGATTCCCGGCATTGGGAATTCCCGGCAGCCATTCATCCCAGGACTGGGAGAGAATGCGCTTGCCCTGTGCATCATGGGCACGAAGCCAGTCGGCGGCCTGGTAATAGGTGTGAGGACGCAGATAGACCTGAAGGTACGCAATGCCGTAAACCGTGCCGCATAGGAGGCAAAGAACAATCCCGATTGCACCGATCCGCTTTGCGCCCCGAATCGCCCATAAAGGCCAGCTCGCCATGGCGGGGGAATACATTGCCGGTCGGATGCGTGCCATGGCAACCAGGAGCCGTGCCCCGAACAGTAACAAGAACGGAACAATGGTGACCAGGTAGCGCGGGAACTTGCAGAGGAATGTGCTGTACAGCAGGAAATTCGGCAGGACCCACGCAAGCAACAGGATGTCCGAAGCGTTCCGGTATTTCACCGCCATGTAGACAGCGAAACAGGCTCCGGCAATCGCGAAAAACGCAGTGATCCAATCCAGCGAGGGATAGAACAAGTTGTCGAGGCTATAGAAAATCGGCATCGTGCCGACATACTGCTGCGTATAAACGGCGGGCGTGTCGCCGGTGACGATAAGACCGTGCTGCGTAGTGACATCACGCGCGAACGACGCGGCATCCAGAAAGGCAAGCGGCTCCGCAATAAACAAGGCTCCCATTCCGACCGGTATGGCAATCAGCAGGTAGACCCAGGGGCGGTACACCCCCGCAAGGGACACTCCCCATCGTCCATGACCATGCCACCAGCTGCGGCAATACAGCAGAAAAATCGAAATTAGAAACAAAATAAGAAAGAGAATTCCAAATCCAATGATATGAGATAGATAGAAATCTCGGAAAGAGGCAAGAGTGATATGAAACGGCGGTGAAGTGGAAGAAGCCGCCCGGAAGAAATGAAGCAGCACTAAACCGCTCAGCAAAAGCCAGACGCTGTGAATCCAGCGTCCGGTCTGGCCGTGTTCCTCCTTCCCCCAGGTTCCGATGGCATGGGCGAGCAAGAGAATGCCGGGCAATGTGACGGCGCTCCACTTGGTCCCGATTGCAAATCCGGCTGCAACGGCTCCCAGAAGATAGTATGGAAGCCGGGGACTTAGCGCGATTCGGTGAAAACTGAAAATGGCGACGGCAATCCAGAACGCGAGGATAACGTCAACGGTAGCGAAATGGGAGAGCTGCACATGAAGCACCGCGACTGCCAGCAACGCCGCTGCGAGGAGACCGGTCCATCGGCCATAGGCATCTTGCCGATGAGATACACCACCAGCAGCGTGAGGGAGCCGAACAGGGCGGTGACAAATCGCCCGACGAGAATGGTTCCCATCCCCCAGTTCGGCGCGATATCCATCACGTTGACGAGTGAATGCGGGATCATTTCCAGAAGGAACCAGCCAAGTAGGGGGAGAAGAATGCAGAGCGGGAGGATCTTCAAATACAGGCCGGGTTTGGAACCTGCCCCGCGCATAGACCAGCAGAACTGAACGATCAGGAACAGAAGGCCAATCAGCAGAACGCGATACACCGCCGGGTTGACCATGCTCGACCAGTCCGGTACGGTCATCGCCTGGATCACCTTATAGAAATAGAAAGGAAAAGAACCATAGTTGTAATTCACCGGCTTGAGAGGTGGATCTTCCCCTTGCCGAGAGGTTCGAGATTCCAGGAGTTGCCGGTGCCAATACCGTTTCCAGTAGTCCCAGTGGGATTCTCCTTCTTCGCGTGGGGATACCGGTTCGAGATAGATGCTGTCGACGCAATTGCCGACGTGACGTTCATCGGGATGAGGGGTGGAACCGCCGCCATGCATGGCCCAGTGCAGGCCCGTATAGCGCAACGTGACCCCGGTCGCAAACACGGTCAGAAGCAAAAACGCAATGACAAGACGTTGTGAAGTGGATTCCATTTTTATTATGCCGTCAGGTGAGATTCAGACCTGGAATATAGCACCCGGATGGAAGAGGGAGAAAGGTGGGAAAGGGGAGAAAGAGACGAAAAAGCAAGAGGCGCACAAGAGGTATGTCGCCATCTTGTGCGCCTCGGATATTGCTCGAAAGGGTTGAAGACACTCTCATCCGGCAGACTTGGTGTCTTCTTCTTTCGTGCCTCGCTTGGAGGCTTCCCCCACTGTAGATCGTCGATCCGTGGGCTGGACATCGGCTTTGCCGACATACACAACGCCTTCTTCGATTTTCAGTTTGGAGGCCTGAATATCTCCGAACAGTTCGGCGGTGCTGCGAAGGTCGATGACATCCTTGGCGGTGATGTTGCCGTTGACCTTCCCCTCGACAATGCTGCTGCCGGCCTTGATTTCGGCTTTGACGCGGCCGGTTTTTCCGATGATCAGGTATCCATCGGTAGCAATATCGCCCTCGAACGTGCCTTCAATTTTGAGAGTGTTCTTGAATTTCAGAGTGCCTTTGAACTGGGTGTCCTCGCCCAAAGTGGTGTAGGCCTGCTCATCGCGGGGACGAGGAGAAGGAGCAGTGGGAGAGGCCGGGGTTTGCGGCTGAGCGCCGGACTGGGCGGCAGGGAAACTTTTCTCACGATCGCTACGCAATATGTCCACGTCTGGTGTACCCCCTGTGGAGGATGAAGTTCCGGGTTGGGAGAGACTGGCGACTCTCTCCTGGACGGCGTCGAGATACGACGCTTTTCAAACAGTTAGATAGCAGATCACCCTTGTGCTGTCAACAGGAGATGCCTTTCCGAGCAGGATTCGATGGGTTTTTTGCACTTACGAAGCGCAACGATACACCCGCCTTGCAGAATCGGGGTGCGCCAATTACTATGAACTTGAATTACAGCCGGCCAAATACGTGGCAACAATCTTCCGGAAAACCTCCATGGAACACACTTCGAATTCCCATCCCTCCTATGTTTGGGAAAACATACTCGCACAGAATCCCGGCGAGCTGGCGACGCGAGTCCGCCAAGCCGCCACAGAATGTCATGCAGCGATTGCAAAACTGACGCTTCGGGAAGAGATCGACCCGCGTCAAATCAGTCAAATGCAGACGGAAACCAATGACCTGCTGGTGGGGGTCAACGAGTTGAAGAATCGGCTGGTTTTCGCCGATGAACAGGTCCGCAACCTGTCCCAGGATTCCGCTGTGAGCCGATACCTGGAAATCACACAACTGCTGGAGAACGGAAGCCCGGTTGTTGAGGAATCGCGGCGGAAGGCGCTGGAGGCGGAGCGAAGCAAGATCATCGGCGAGCATGGCCCACTCCTCAAGAAACTGAGCGATCAGCTGCGTGCCTCACTGGCCCTGCGTCTGGAAATGATTCGGCACTGGAAGATGTTATTGAACAAGGCGATTGATATCTACACCCGGTTCAAGATAATCGTCCGGGACAATCTGAAGAAAATCTGCTCCCTGATCGAAGATCCTCTCTTGCAGGATCTGGTTTCGGAAACCGTCTCCAACGAGGAGATTCTTCCGGAGGATCTGATCTCTGCGGTTCGGCATCGTATTCCGGAAGATCTGGGGGAAATCGACCGTCAGGCTTTGAAGGAACTACAGGACCTCTCTGAGATTGAGTCTCGCCTCTGTGTAGTGAGGGAATCCGCCGCGGAATTGGAGAATAGCGAATCGCTGGTCCGCCAGGACGTGCAGAGATCATCGAAACCGGGCGAAGATACCGATCACACGAGCGCCTCTCCGCGAACCCTCATGAAAGGGCTTCGAGCCGTTGTTCAGAGCCAGGAGGTCGACAAGAACGCTCCCGATGCTCCCGATTCGAATCGTCCACGGATGTTTGTCCGCAAGAAGGAATAGTCACTCTGCTCACTTCAGATCATCCGCTGAGATTCCTCACATTCGTTCGGAATGACACATTCCTGTCATTTCGACCGAAGGGAGAAATCTCTTGTATCTGCTCGGAAAGTCTTTCTTTCACGCGGCTTGAATCCGATTTTATCCCCACATCGGTCCTCAAGATCCACAGAAATCAGCCGATAACGATAGTGCCACGGAGGGCCTCGTCTAATCCGGGATGGATGAATGCTATGTGGTCCGATCTGTGGCGCTCCGCATTGTTCCATGACCTCAATTGAGGTCGGTGCCCGGACCGTACCGCCGATTGAGGGCTTCCATGGCCGATCCGATTGCCTCACTCGAAACGCTTCTCGCCCAGCAACGTTCCATCACGTCCGAATCGAATCGTACCTCAAGCAACCAACAGAATGCGTCCACCCGACTGCGCTGGAATGCCGGCAGCGAATCCTCCGCCGGGGTCCGAAGCGACCGGCTGGAGATCAGCCAGGATGCCGTGGCCGCCTCTCAGAATGAATCCGAAGAGACCACAATCGTCCTCGGCAGCCATGAGGTTGCGGAAATGGAACAGGATTTCCTGGATTCCCTGACCTCCGAAGCGGCGGAATGGGCGAAAAGCCAGGGATTCAAAATGCGACGGACTGTCTCCGTCACCGCACAATCGACCCAAAGGCAAAGCGGCCCGGTGTCTCTGTTTACGAAATCGGGGGAGATTGATGAAGATGCGCTCAAGGAATTGGAGCAGTCGGGCGACGCAACGGTCCGGGAGTACCTGGCGCTGATCCGGGCACTCTCGAAAGACAACGACTCGGTGGACTCCTTTCTGAAGATGATCGAGCAGTTCCAGTCGGGGGGAGCCGTGGACGAAGGTGCAATGACCGAAATGTTCGACCAGGCATCCATCTCAACGGGAACCGACTTTACGACGCAGTCCCTGAATTTCTCCGCTTCTGTTGAATTCAAGATCGAAATCAGCATGGAAGTGGAACTGAACGGGGAGATGATCTCCATGGAGGAATTTCAGCAGCAGATCGCCGCGATGGGGGGAATGTCCGATCCCGTCGTACTCGATCTGGACGGTGACGGGATCGAGCTGACCTCTGCCGGGAACGGAGTGGAATTCGATATCACCGGCGACGGGACGACGGAAACAACGGCCTTCGCGACCGGTGATGATGCGTTCCTGGCATTAGACAGGAACGGAAACGGGCAGATTGACAACGGACGAGAGCTATTCGGCGATCAGAACGGCGCACAGAACGGCCTGGAAGAGCTAGCCAGGTATGACACCAACGGGGACAACCGGATCGACGAGTACGACGCGATCTACGACAGCCTGGCTTTGTTCAGTGACAGCAATGCGAACGGTGTATCGGAAGCGGGCGAGCTGCGTTCGCTTCGGGAAGCGGGTATTGCCTCGATCAACCTCGCCTATCGGAACGTCGATCACACACTATCCAGTGGAAATCGTGTGGCGCAGTTGGCCTCGTTCACCACGTTCGACGGTCGAAAAGGAACGGTGGCTGATGCGCTTTTGAATTACATTGCCTGAATATCGGGAGGCAAAAATCCCTGTTCGATGTGGGTTGTGGGACGCCGGCCGGAGTTCGATACAGATTCAGCCGTGCGAATTCAGCCCCGTGGTGGGAACGGATGCCAGCCACGGGGCTGAACTTTGCCCACCAATTGCCAGGCAACGAATGGGTAGGATAGGCCTCCGTGCCTGTCGTCAATTGCCTGGTAGGACAGGCCTCCGTGCCTGTCATGGGGTACAATATCTCCCGCAAACGCACTTTCCAAAATCCACCGGGAGAATTCAAAATGAATACCAGCCTGCGAATTACCTGCCTCGTTGATGACTGTGCGCACCAAATGGGATTGCTTGCGGAACACGGTCTTTCCTTCCTGGTTGAGATGGAGGAATCGCGCTTTCTTCTGGACACAGGCAGTACGGATGTCCTGCTGCGGACTGCGGAGGCGATGTCGATTCATCTTGCCGGTCTGGACGGAGTCATTCTGAGCCACGGGCATTACGACCATACCGGCGGTTTGCCCGGTCTACTTCGCAGAGTCGGCGCAACAAGGGTGTATTGTCACCCGGATGCATGCAAAGAAAAGCTGGTGGTCCGGGAAGGAAGCAAGAAAGAAATCTATGCCGGACCGAACTGGAAAGCGGAAGAATTAGCCCCTCTGGGAGCCGAATTTGAATGCTCCTGCGAACCGCGCACCATTGCGCCGGGGATGCGAATCACCGGCCAGATCCCCCGCGTTCATCCCGAAGAGCCGGTTCCCGCGATGTTTCAGCGTCGAACGGAGGCGGGCCTGAAACCGGATGATCTGCCGGACGATCAGTGCCTTGTTGTGGATACCCCAAAAGGTTTAGTGGTTGTCCTGGCGTGTACTCATGCGGGAATCATCAATACGTTGGATTACATCGACACCCTGAGCGGCGGTCAGCCAATTCGGGCAATGGTCGGCGGGCTTCATCTTGTGGATGCCAAACCGGAACGGATTCGGTGGACCATTTCGCACCTTGAGAAGCGTAACCTGGAGTTGATCGGTTTGTGTCACTGCACCGGATTGGATGCGTTCTGTGCCATGCGACAGGCGTTCCCAGACCGAGTGCAATATATCCCTACGGGAACCGTGCTGAATTTCGATTGATCGAGGTTGGGGCAGGTAGACACCCGGCAAGCACGCGAATATTCTGTCCCGACACGATTTCTATGGAAGGAACAAAGGAAATGAGAAACCGTCACACCGCGTTCACTCGGATCTTCCTGATCGGGGCCATGGCGCTATTCCCTGCCCTGGCATTCAGTGAGAGTTGGGAATGCGAGGTATTGCCGCCGGAACGGGAGATTCTGACGGACCCGCTATCCGGAGCGCCGATGGTGTTTATCACGACCGCTCCATCTTCGGATAACAATCTGTATTTTCATCAGAGGTCCTTTTTGCCGAACGGGTCCATGGTGTTCTTCACGAGCAACCGGAGCGGGCATCAAGAGGTTTACGCATACCTGGACTCGACGGGTGAGCTGGTGCGTTTGCAGCGCGCGGGAGATGCTACATATCCACGGGTTACGGCGGGACGGTATGAGAATGCCCTGTATGTGGTGCGAGATCAGAATGTCTGCGAGTGGCGTTTCGAGATTACACCGCCCAAACAGGATGGGGGGCGGTCCACGGTGAAAATCAACGAGCGTGTCATTGCCCAACTGCCGGATAAGAACAGCGATCCCAGCGGGATCAACGACAACAGCGATGGCCGTGCTCTCATTGTCGGAGTTCGATTCCGAGATCGCGTCTTCAATCGCATTTTCCATATCGACAAGCAATTCGGGGCGATCAAAGAGATCGCACATACCGATTATATGACGACTCATATACAGGCCAGTTGGGACAAACCGGACCTGGTCATGTGGGCCAGCGAATACAGCGACCGTGCGAAGAAGATCCCGGAAGGGAAGATCCATTCGCGGATGATGATGGCGGATCTTTCGGACCGTGAACCGTGGCCTGTGTATCCGCAGGTCGAGGGAGAATTGGTGACCCACGAGACATTTTGGGTGGACAATCAAATCACCTTCTGTTCAGGAACACAATCGGACGGCCACGCCGAAGAGGCGCATGTCAAGGTGCTGAACCTCGATACCGGCGTGTCTCGAATCATCGGCGCGGGAGCCTGGTGGCCGGGGGGGAGTCCTCAAGAGGTTTCCAAGTTGAATTGGTGGCACCAATCCGGGGCGCCAAGCGGGCGATGGGTCGCCGGGGACAACTGGCACGGCGATATCGCCCTATTCAGCGCACGCACGGCGCGCAAGCGGCTGCTGACTCGCGAGCATCGAACTTATGGCCAGGGCGCACATCCCCATGTCGGCTGGAATCCCGATGGGACAAAAGTCATTTTCGATTCCAACACGCGCGGCAGCTCGGATGTGGTGATTTGCACGATTCCGAAAGAGTGGCAGGAGCAGGATTGGTGACAATCAATTACGAATTACGAATTAAAAATTAAGAATTGAAGAAGGGGATTAAAGGGTATTATTGATAGGAAAAGACACCCTCACCCCAACCCTCTCCCGGTGGGAGAGGGGGAAGAGGCGGTCGTTCGGAGAGAAAGGAACTGTTCGATTTCGGAGACGGCTCGCTCGATATCCCGCTGGGTCTCGTCGCTGGGCGGATCGCCGAACTCGAATGATTTCGCATACACGGTTATCAGATAGGCTTCCGGTTCCCAGTCGTAAAGCGTTTTCGCCAGGGTAAGCAGCGTTCCGGGTTCCAGGGTGTGGGTGAAATCGGAGGTTCCGGGTGAGGGTTCCAACGTCGCCAGAGACCTCCCCGGTGGATTCTCCCGCTCTTCCGCGTCTATGAAGATAACTAGATCGAACTGAGGAAGTTTCTCGGCAACAACGATATCCAGCTGATGCAGGATCAGAACCTCTGCTCTGTCACTCCATCGTTTTTCGAGATCTTCCGCGACCAGCCACCCGGCGGCATCATCGCCCCGCCCGGGATTGCCGTAACCAACGATCAAAATGCGTGGTGAATTCTGTGCTGACGAGTTCATAAGCCACGGCGCTCCAGTCGGTCCAGCACGCAACCGTCGTGGGAAATCAATTCGATCCCAAGAGGCATCTGCCCGAAGGCGTGAGTGCTGCATGACAGGCAGGGGTCATAGCAGCGGATGGCGGCCTCTACGCGATTCAACATGCCCTCCTGGAGAGACTTGGATTTCACGTATCGCTTCGCGACCTCGGTCACAGCCTTGTTCATCGCCAGGTTGTTGTGGCCCGTCGAGACGATCAGGTTGACTTTTTCAACACAACCTTTGCTGTCCACCCAATAGTGATGAATCAAAGTCCCGCGTGGCGCTTCGATTACTCCGATGCCCTGGTGATTCCGGACATGTCCCGGCTCGCAGACATCCGTGCCGGTGACATGCGGATCATCGAGAATCTGTTCGATGCGCTCCAGCGCATAGAGAATCTCGATCAATCGGGCCGCGTGATAGTGAAAGGAACTGGATTCCCCGCCCGGATATCGCTCGCGCCAGGCCTGGAGTGCGGCATTGGCTTTCGGCGTGGAGATTCCATCGGCCACATTGAGGCGGGCAAGCGGGCCGACACGGTATATTCCGCCGGGATATCCGATCTCTTTCAAAAATGGGAATTTTAGATATGACCACCCCTCGGAAACCTCACCGATGTATTTTAAATAATTCTCACAGGGGATTTGATCGTGCAGGATTTTGCGGTCGGAGTGAACGAATCGGAATTTGCCGTCGTAATGCTCCAGTTTGCCATCCGGTCGGACCAGTCCCAGGTAACGGGTGTCGAATCGAGCAAAGTCGCGGGTTTCGTCAGGATGCGCATCGAGATACCGATACAGCACATCCATGCCCAGTTGAATATTCTCGAAAGCCTCCGGTAGTTCCTGGAGGAGTTCCTTGCGAGCCGATTCGGAAAGAGCGCGGTTCATGCCGCCGGGGACTGCCGATTCCGCATGGATGCGCCTGCCGCCCACATGACGAATCACTTCCTGGCCGTACCGGCGCAGCCGAATGCCCTTCCGGGCAATGTCCGGAACCTGGGCGATCATCCCCATGATGTTGCGCACGGCGGGGTCGGCGTCGAAGCCGATCAGCATGTCCGGGCTGCTGAGATGGAAAAACGAGAGAGCATGGGACTGTGTGATTTGCCCCGTATGCATCAGTTCTCGCAGCAACTTTGCGGTGGGTGATAATTCCACACCGATGATGGCGTCGCAGGCTTTGGCCGATGCCAGGATGTGGCTGACCGGGCAGATCCCGCAGATCCGCGAGGTAATCTCCGGCAGCTCGGCGAAATACCGGCCTTCACAAAACTTCTCGAATCCCCGGAATTCAACGACATGGAAACGTGAAAAGGCCACCTCGCCGCGTTCATCGAGATGGACGGTTATTTTGGCGTGGCCCTCAATACGGGTTACGGGCTGAATGGTAATTGTCTCAGTCATAATGAATGCGCCCCTCTTCCCAGACGGGGATACGACCCGCCAGGAGTTCCGTAATGGCGTAATAGATCTCATCGCCGGATGGGGGACATCCGGGGATATAAGCGTCCACTTTGACGATCTCCTGAACGGGCTTGGCTCTCTCGATGAGTTTCGGCAGGATCTTGTCATCGGGGATATCGCCGAGAACCATGCTTTCGGTTTCGACATACGCACGGCGGAGAACCTCTTCGGTGGGGAACCAGTTTCGCATGGAGGAGATCCCGCCATAGGCCGCACAGTCGCCGATAGCAACCAGAATCTTGCACTTTGACCGGAGGTCTTTCAGAGTCTCAATGTTCTCATTGTTGCAGACGGTTCCCTCAACGATACCGACTGTAACTTCCGGAATTTCCTTAACATCGGTTATCGGGCTTGAGGTGATTTCGATCTTTTCGGCCAGATCAATCAGATGCTCGTCCATATCCAGGAACGACATGTGACAGCCGGAGCAGCCGCCCAACCACACTGTTGCGACACGCACTTTACTCATCGGGCTGCCTCCTTTCCCCAAGCTTGTGCCAGTTGTTCCCGGATTGCCTCAATGCCCTGTCCGGTTGCTTTAGAACCCAAGGCGGCAGCGAGACCCCGTAGAATCTCGGCAAGAGGCCGTGCGTCGCCGCGTGGCGGACCGACGGGAACAACCGGACGAATCTCGCCGATGAGATTCACCACATGCGCAGGACCTTCCTCCCACCAGGTCGCGATCGGCAAGATCGCCTGTGAAGGCTGTTCCGGTTCGTAGCTGCCCAGTGTCAGGACAAACTCCGCTTTTTCGGTGAGGCCGTTGAGAGCGGTAGGAACACGGTCATCGACCAAGTCTCCTGTCACCGCGATCAATGCACCGATTTCCTTTCCGTAGAGATCCTTGCGGTTGATCAGAAGGTTACCCAAAAGTGCCGTGATACCCAGGGTGTTGGTTCCGACGGTGATGTGAAACAGATCCACACCGGCATCCCGCAATGCTTTCCGATGCTCATTCGAGAACACCTTGGTTCGTCCTCGGCGGTCGGGGCGGTCGCTGGTAATGACAAGATGTCGATACTCGCCTTGCAGGCATTCGCGAAGCAGTCGGGTCGAGCGTTCATCGAGGCCGGAGGGCAGGAAATCCCTGTTTGTAAACAATGCCGCCACCTCATCCGGTCCCAGGTCGAGGAGTAATTCCGCATGGCGACTCAGCTCGATGGCTCTGCGAGTACAGACAATCAGCCGGGCCTGGCGCTTTCGTACACGGCGACGAAGCATGGACGCCACGACGGGGACATACCGGGTCGGCGCGCAATTGACCAGCCAGATGACATCGGCTTTGCGTATCGCGTCGAATCCGGGTTCCGGAACCGGCTGTGGCGGCAGGTCCATGTCCAACAGTGTAGCGATCGCGTTGTCTCCCAAGGTTTCCAGGAGATTTCGCGCCTGCACACAGGCTTCCAAAGTCGTCCGGCTGTTGAGGGCAAGGACAGTCTTCTTCTTTCGATTGGCAAGAAGGCGCTGTTTGCAGAACGCGAAGGCGCTGTCCCAGTCTTGCGCGGAATCGACCTGCGGATGCTCCACCCGCTTTCGACCGATCACAACGGAATCATAGCGCCCGATGCGGCAGGTGTGTCCCTGGTTAATGGGGCAACTTT
>Ga0116141_10004696_pt1 | contig 11463 bp, 11 predicted proteins | sample AD_UKC097_MetaG_FD_89744 | JGI IMG/M metagenome (GOLD analysis project Ga0116141, IMG submission 89744) | Active sludge microbial communities of municipal wastewater-treating anaerobic digesters from USA - AD_UKC097_MetaG | ecosystem: Engineered > Bioreactor > Anaerobic > Digestate | place: USA... | reverse complement strand
CTAAACGGGATCATGCACTGCATGCATGTCGCCAATGGGATAACCGATCACGCCCGGAACCAGGCTCGCAAACGGGTTCGAAACACCATTGCATCCTCGGTCTTTGCTGCCGGTGCGCATCGGATCCTCTGTATCAAAGAGAGCCTGTTTCTTCCATCGATAACCCCGTGCCCAAACGGGGTCCGTGGCTCACAAGGACCCTTGAACGGCAGCGACCAGCTTCTTATCGTCGGATCCGGGTATTTGCGAACAATAGAGCCGCTTTGGCGCAACCGCCAGGGTCTGCAGTCATTGTGATGAACGCTCCCCGATCGAGATGGCTTTTCGGACGATGAGAAAGTCGATGTCACTGTCCGGCTCCGACTCCCCACGGGCAGCGCTTCCGAAAAGGACGAGTTTTTCGGGTCTGTACTTCGCGATGATCTGGGAACTGATGTTCTCGATTTCCTTTTGAATATCCATGGGTATCGCAACGTCCCGGCAGGTCTTGAATGGTACGAAGTAGACCACAGAATCGCCTTCTTGTAAAGGGCCAAACATTTCAACGCTTGACAGGCATAATGCATTGCGTAATGATATGTCTTGAGGAGGCATCTTATGAGGACCACTCTGGACATCAACGAAGCGTTGTTCAAGGAAGCGCAGACCCTGACGGGGATTCGGACGAAGAAGGAACTGGTCAACCATTCCCTTCGGGAGTTGATCCGGAAGAAGAGGCGGGAGCATCTGGCCGGTCTTTACGGCAAGGGCCTCACGGATCTGAGCCCCGAGGACGTGGAGAGGTTCAGAGAGCATGAACGATGAACGTTTTCTGGTCGATACGACCGTCTGGGTCCATTTCTTTCGAGGGACAAAGGACCCGCTGAAAGAGCGACTGGCCGGACTGATCGCCGACGATCGGGCCTGCGCAACGGAAATCGTCCTGTTCGAGATCCTGAGAGGCGCGAGAACGCAGAAAGAATACAGCATGCTGCTGAAGGATTTTTCGGCGCTTCCCTCCCTGCCGCTGGACGCAAAGACCTGGCAGACAGCATGGGAAACGGCATTCCTGTGCCGCCGGCGGGGATTGAACATCCCGGCGGTGGATACCCTAATTGCGTCCGTTGCCATGCGCCACGGCGCAACGCTGATGCACTCGGACCGTCATTACGAACTCCTGTGCCGTCACACGGCCCTGAAAACTCTTCCCGTTTAGCTCCTTCCCCGTCGGCTCCTTCGATGACCGCCTTCCCGGGGACCTTGACTCCGTCGCCTTCCTGCAATGCACGAAAAATGTCGATGATTGTTGCGGTACGCTTCTTGCAAAATTATCCGGCACTTCAGACGCATTTGCCGGAAATGAGGCTGTTTTCGGCCGTCCGGGCGGAGCGCCGCCGCGGGTGAGTGTCAAATTACCGCTCGCCGGATGAAGAGAAAGGAAAATGCCGTGGATGTCAAAAAACCCATCGCCAACCCCCTGATCGTGCTGCGCGAGGAATTCGACGACTGGGCGATCCTCTTCGATCCCGACACGGGCAACGCCTTCGGCCTGAACCCGACGGGCGTCTTTGTCTGGAAGCTCCTCGATGGCAGGCACAATCCGGATGACATCGTCAACCGGCTCCGCGAGGAAGCCGACGACGTGCCCGAGGACGCCGGAGAGCACGCCCGCCGGTTCATCGCATCCCTGGAGCAGCAGGGGCTCGTGGGCTACGAGATAGAGCAGGGACCGGGGGCGGGGACCGGGGTTCGGGGCTGAACGAATGAAACTCATGCGGACCCCGAAAAAAGTCGATATCGACATCACGAACCGCTGCAATCTGCGCTGCCGGTACTGTTACCACTTCGAGAGCGCCGGCGATGCGGACGGGGACCTGCCGGCGGAGGAGTGGCTGCGGTTCTTCGGGGAACTGAACCGCTGCGCCGTCACGGAGGTGACGCTGGCCGGGGGGGAGCCCTTCCTGCGCGGCGATCTCCGGGAAATCATCCGGGGCGTCGTGGAGAACCGGATGCGATTCGCGATCCTGACCAACGGGACGCTGATCACCGATGAACTGGCGGCCTTTCTCGCCTCGACGAAGCGCTGCAACTACGTGCAGGTCTCCATCGACGGCTCCGTGCCCGACAGCCACGACGCCATGCGGGGAAGAGGCAGCTTCGAGAGAGCCCTGCAGGGCCTCCTGGCCCTCAAGCGCAACGGGGTCCGCGCGGCCGTGCGCGTGACCATTCACCGGAAGAACGTCCACGACCTCGAGGGGATCGCCCGTTTCCTGCTCGAGGATATCGGCCTGGGATCCTTCGGGACCAATTCCGCCGGGGCCATGGGCCTGTGCCGGAAGAACGCCGAGATGGTGCAACTCACGACGGAAGAGAGGACGATGGCCATGGAGACCCTGCTTCGGCTGTCGAAAAAATACAACGGGCGGATCCAGGCCATGGCGGGGCCGCTTGCCGAGGCCAGGATGTGGCTCGAGATGGAGGATGCCAGGCTCGAGGGGCGGCCCTCGATGCCGAACCGGGGAGCGCTGACGGCCTGCGGCTGTTACCGGTCCGGTCTCAGCGTGAGGGCCGACGGGGTCATCGCCCCCTGCACGATGCTCTCCCAGATCGAGCTGGGGCGGATCAACCGTGACGACCTCGCGACGCTCTGGCGGGAGCACGGGCTGCTCAACGCCCTGAGGGAAAGGGGACACATCCCGCTGAGCCGCTTTCCGTTCTGCGAGGACTGCGATTACGTCCCCTATTGCACCGGGAACTGCCCCGGCCTGTCCTATGCGCTGGTGGGCGAGGTCAACCACCCGAGCCCGGATGCGTGCCTGCGAAAATTCCTGGCCGAGGGCGGGCGGCTGCCGGACCGGGCCCTGCTGTGCTGAATGAAACGGGTGACCATGACAAGAAATCCCGCTGAAACGCTCTTCCTGGCGGCCGTCCTGGCGGCGCTGGCGGGGATTTATCTCGCCATGATGCCCCCGGGGCTGTCGTCCAATGAGGAGGCCGTCCAGTACGTCCAGATGAAGAACCTGGTCACGAGGGGATCCCTCGAGATCGATTCGCCCGCCATCGGCCTCGGGTTCGGTGCGGAAGACGTTGCGGGAGCGCGCGGGCTCTTCGAGTCCCGTGGCGGCAGGCTCCATGCCGTCGCTCCCCCGATCTTTCCCTGGGTCGCGGGCCTTTTCTATCCGCTTGCAGGCGAAGGGGCCGTCGATTTCACACCGGTGCTGTTCCTGTTCCTTTCGGCGCTGGTCCTGGGGCTCGTCCTGGATCGGCTGATGCGGAGGGATTTGACCTACTGGCTCCTGCTTGCGGTTTTTCTGGTGGGCTCCCCCGTCTTCCTGCAGGGCATGCATTTTTCGGGGATGACCCTCGCCCTGTTCCTGATCGTCTCGGCCCTCGGGCTTCTCGTGAGCCATTTTCAGGACCGTCCTGCAACAGCGAGGCTCTTTGGCGCATCCGTCCTGATGGGGGCTTCCGTGCTCGTCCGACCGGAGTGCCTGCTTGTCGTTTTGTCTTTTTATCTCTGCGCCGCGATGGTGCTTGCGGCTCATGGGCGGATGAAGGATTTGCGGACGATCCTGGCGGGCTTTGTTGCGAGCACGGCCATGCTCGTCCTGCACGACCTGGCGCTTCACGGGACGTTTCCCGGTCCGTACCTGCAGATGTTTCTGCCGTTCTATGCATTGTCACCGATCCGCGTTGCCGTTCTCGGCGGCTCGCTGGCGGTCTCCTTCGCTCTGATTGTCCTGTCCCTGCGGGAAGGGATCGCCCCGGTCCGGAAGGCGATCCTGCCGATCCTGTCTCTCGTCCTCGTTTTCGGCGCCGTGCTGCTCACGGCCGCCCGCTTCACCGTGACGCATCTCATGGCCGTCTTCCCGGCGGTGCTCTTTGTCTTCCACGGCGTCCCCCGGCGCATCGAAGAGCTGCAAAAGAGGAAAGGGGGGCTCGAAGGGATCCTGGCGGGCACGACCATTCTCTGCCTGATCCTCGGCGCCGCGATCCTCCGTCCCGGCAAGTGGGTTGTCCTGACGGCATGGGTGCCGATGATTCCGCCGGTCGTCGTGCTGATCGCCGCGAACCGGAAAGCCGTCTTTGCCGCCGAGGGGGTGTCCCTGGTGCTCGCCTTCTTCATCGGCGTCGCCCTCGTGAACGGGATCCAGGAATCGAGGGAAGGGGTTCTGAAATACAGGGCCTACAATGCGGCGCGCGTCGATTTCATCGGCAAACACACCGCGGCCGGCGATGCCGTCCTTTTCTCCGACATCGGCAGCATGGAGCACGCGGGTCCGCTCTTCTTCGACAGGGTCTTTCTCCTTGCGAAAGGCCCCGGCGATGCGCAGCGCCTCGCCGGGCGCCTTGCCGGGCGGGGCGTCGAGCGGGTCTATGCCTGGACGCGCGACCCGCATGGCCTCGGAGGGGGCAACCCCTACGGGGAGAAATGGCCGCCCGCCTTTCCGCCGCCGCCGGGTTCGGGGCCCTGCTGCGGCGCATCCTGCAGGCAGGGAAACGACTATCTCGTCAGGGTCAAAACCCGGCAGGGCACGGCCGCCGGGATCAAACAGGGAGGATTGCCTTCATGACCTCGGGCCCCCGTTGTCACGATGCGGCGCGGGAAGAGCCCCGGGCCGCAGGGAGCAGCGCGCCTGCGCTGCGGAGCCTTTACTTCTATCTCACGCAGGGCTGCAACCTCCGCTGCCGTCACTGCTGGCTTGCTCCGCAGTTCCAGACGGCGGCGAAGCAGTACGCCGCCCTGCCGCCGGATCTGTTCCGGCGCATCCTGGGCGAGGCGAAGCCGCTCGGCCTCTCCGGGGTCAAGCTGACGGGGGGCGAGCCCCTCCTGCACCCGGATATCGGGGCGCTCCTGGAGATCCTCCGGGACGAGCAGCTTCGCTTCAGCATGGAGACCAACGGCGTTCTCTGCACGCCCGGGCTGGCGCGGGACCTGGTCCGCTCGGGGATGTGCCACGTCTCGGTCAGCCTCGACGGGGCCGACGCGCAGACCCACGAGTGGGTCCGGGGCGTCGAGGGGTGTTTCGAGGCCGCCCTGCGGGGCGTCCGAAACCTCGTTGCCGCGGGCATCCGCCCCCAGATCATCATGAGCCTCATGCGCAGGAACGCCGGCCAGGTCGAGCCGCTCGTGCGCCTGGCCGAGTCGCTCGGCGCCTCGTCGGTCAAGTTCAACCTCGTCCAGCCAACGGCGCGGGGGGAAAAGCTGCGCGACAGCGGGGAGGGCCTTGACGTCGGGGAGATGATCGGCCTGGGAAGGCGGATCGAAAACGACCTGGCGCGGACGGCGAAGATCCGGTTGTTCTACAGCCATCCCGTCGCGTTCAGGCCCCTGGGACGGATGTTCGGCGAAAACGGCGACTGCGGCGTATGCGGCATCCGCGGTGTCCTGGGGGTACTCGCAGACGGGAGCTATGCCCTCTGCGGGATCGGAGAGCACGTCCCGGAGCTTGTCTTCGGGAAGGCCGGCCGGGACGGCCTGGCGGAGGTCTGGGGCGGAAACCCCGTTCTGCGGCAGATACGCGAGGGGATGCCCCGTCGCCTCGAGGGCGTCTGCGGGGAGTGCCTCATGAAGGGCGTCTGCCTGGGGAGTTGCATTGCCCAGAACTATTACCGCAGGCGCAACCTCTGGGCGCCCTTCTGGTTCTGCGAAGAGGCCAGGAAGTCCGGCCTCTTTCCCGTGACGCGCCTGACAGGTCCCCCGGAGGCTTCTGCAGCCTTGTCATGACTGCCGGTCCTTGCTCGAATATGGGGGACATTCGGCGGTTACGGAAAGCCTGCGCAGAGCACTCCAATCGATGAAAAGAAGCGCTGGGAGCAAGAATGATGGGACAGAAAATCCGCTATGAAAGGCCGCTGCTGATCGATATGAGCATACAATCAGCCACGGGAGGCGCGACGGTGTGTAGTTCGGGGACCAATCGGGTCAACTGTAATTCTGGAAGCTGTGTGGGTGTCGCAACCTGCAATTACGGAGATTACCCGACGAATTGCTCATCAGTTGGAAACAATACTTATGTTGGAAACTGCAGCTTCTGTGGTGTAGGCAACGGCGTTGGTGGTGGTTATGACACTCTATACTGCAAAACGGGTGGTACGGCCGCTGCTTACTGCATCCAAGGGGCTGTCGCGGGAAAGCAATGCTCGGGGGGCCAAACTGTCGTGCCATGCACATGTTAATACCAATCCCCCGGACCCGGCGATGAGAAAGTTGTCGCTCCCGTTCGGGCTTCATCGCGGGCACCGGCAGGGTGCACGGCAATCTCCTCCGAACGACGGGATTGAAGCGCTTGCCCCGCGATGACATGAATTCGCCGCCGGGTTCGGGGATGTGAGAAGGCTTGTGTTCACTATCCGCTTGTCGAACGGGTTTGTCTGGAAAGCCCGTGGGGCAGCCGAAACAGCAGGGTGGCTCCGCGACATGGCCGGGTTCCTGGGCGTCTCCGGCGGAAACGCGGGTTCATGCGCCGATTTCAGGGTTGAGCGGGCTGAATTCGGAGCGGGCCGGCGATACGACGCGCGAGCCGCGCTGGATCTCTCTTCTCATGGGGTTGTCTGCCCTGCAGGGTGGTGCATCCGCGCTTGGCCGGACCTCGCTCTGCTCAATCACGAGGAATTGTCGTACGTCCTCGCCGGAATTGCGGATGCAGCCGATTGGGAAGCCCGGATAGAGCAAATGAGGCACGCCATGCTGCCCTTTTACGAAGCGGTCTCCGCGAATGGGGGTCTGCCTCTCCATACAGCGCTTGCGGAAATCCGGGGGCAGGGGGTTCTTCTCGCAGGGATCAGCGGGGCGGGGAAATCGACTTGCTGCAGACGGTTCCCGGCGCCATGGCGCGCGTTGGGCGATGACATGGCCGTTGCCGTGCCCTGCGGGGATGGAGCCTTCCGGGCCCACCCGCTGCCGACATGGAGCGCGGTAAAAGCGCGGACGCTCGAACGGCCTTGCGTTCTCCCGCATTCCGTTCCCGTAAGGGCGGTCTTTTTTCTGGCCCGCGGCGATGCGGACGAGGTGGCGCCGGTAAGCGGCGCCCGGGCGGCTCTATCGATCTACGATGCGGCGATGCAGGTATTTTCGTCCGTCGACCATTCGGCATACACCCCCGGCGGTTCGACATATAGGCGCATTGTGTTCGAGAATGCCGCCGCCATGGCGGCTGCCGTGCCTGCATTTGTCCTTCATGTCAGCCTTCATGGCCGGTTCTGGGAGAAGATCGAAGAGGCCCTTGAAAAAGGGGACAGTCCCCATTTCCGGAGGGCCCATGGAGCATGAGGTGTTCTGCCGCGGCGAGAGCATGCGGCCCCTCTTCCGACCGGGGGACCGGATTTGTTTCGAGCCCTGCCGCATCGAAGACCTGCGCCGGGGGGATGTGATCATCTTCAAAGCCCCGGGACAGGAGGAGCGCGTCGTCCACCGCGTCGTCGCGACGAGTGCCGTCGGCATCCGGACGAGGGGGGATGCGAACCTCTCGCGCGATGCCTGGGAAATCCGTCAGGACGACATCGTCGGCCGTGTCGTGTCGCTCGAGCGCGGGGGCCGGGTGCGTCCCGTGGCAGGCGGATTCCCGGGCCGTCTGCTGAGCGCATACATCCACGCTTTCCGGAAGGCGGATCACCTGGCTTCCCATGTCCTTCACCCCTGCTACCGGATCATGGTCCGAAGCGGGCTCGTGCGCACCCTCCTGCCTCCCGCCTTGCGCCCGAGGGTCATCATGTTCGAGCGTGATGGGAAGAGGGAGATGCAGCTTATCCTGGGGAGACGCATCATCGGTAGACGCCCTGCCGGATCCGGCGCGTGGACCATCCGCCGACCCTTCCGGATCTTCGTGGATGAGCATTCCCTGCCATAGAAAAAGGGGACAGTCCCCTTTTTGTCGGCATGATTCTGGCAGCGCCTTGACTAAATCAAAGGGGACAGTCCCCTTTTTCTAGAGCAATGAAAACATGGCTTGAGTACTTGAAGAGCGGCCTTGCCCGGAAGGCGCCGGAAGACCGGATTGCCGATGGAAAGACCTATGCGGGAATCGGCGCGAACCTGCGCCGCCACGGGCCGTTTTTCCGGAGGCACGGGAAGAAGGCGGCCCTGGGCGCGGGATTCATCCTGCTCAACGCCATGATGGCCTTTCCCATGCCGCTTGTCTCGCGGTTCGTCATCGACGACGTGATCCTGGGCAAAGAGCTTTCGCGCCTTCCCTGGGTGCTGCTGCTCATGACGGCGATCGCCGTCTTCACCCGGGCCTTGGGCCTTTTCCAGAACTGGTTCTTTCTGCGCTACAGCCAGGAGATGACCCTCGACATCCAGAAGCACGTGCTGGAGCACTCCTTCAGCCTCCCCAAGGCCTTCTTCGACAAGAATCAGACGGGGTACCTGATGGCCCGGATCACCGGGGACATCGGCGGCGTGACCTGGTTCCTCTCGGGGAGCCTCGTGGGCATCCTGACGAACGTCCTGTACTTCACCGGCGGGCTCTGCCTTCTTTTCTGGCTCGAATGGCGGCTGGCGCTTGCCGTCCTCTGTTGCGTGCCGGCCTTCCTGTTTGCCCTTCGGCGGTTCTCCGACCGGATGCATGCCCTGAACCACGCGGGCAACGAGCAGAACGCCCGGTACATGAGCGACTTCCAGGAAACGCTCAACGCCGTCTCCCTCGTCAAGTCCTTCGCCGCCGAGGAGAAGGCCGTCGGCAAAATCCTGGCCGGCCTGCGGCACGTCTTCCGCCTCTCGGCGGAGCGTTCCGTGGTGGGCTCCGTCACGGGGCTCGCCCTCTCCTCGACGCCGAGCCTTGTTAACTTCGGCGTCTTCGCGGTCGGCGCATACTGGGTCATCACGGGCCACTGGACCCTGGGGTCGCTCTTCGCCTTCCAGGCCTACCTGGGCCGCGTCTTCGGCCCGGCGCAGTCGCTTGCCTCGACGGGCCTGCAGATGCAGAACATCCGGGCATCGCTGGAGCGGCTGACGGCCCTGCTCGACGTGGCGCCGGAAAGCGGGCCGGGCGGGGGCGAAAAGGTCGAATCGCTGCGGGGGCAGATCGAATTCAGAAACGTCACATTCGAGTATGATCCGAAAAACCCGGTGCTCCGGGAGGTTTCCTTCCGTATCCGACCGGGCGAACGCGTTGCCGTCGTCGGTCCCAGCGGCGCGGGCAAGACGACGCTGCTGAGCCTCCTCATGCAATTCTACCCCCCGACGGGGGGCGAGATTCTCTACGACGGCATTCCGGCCGGGCGCTACGAGGTCCGCTCGCTGCGGCAGCGGATCGGCTATGTCCCCCAGGCGCCGATGCTGCTGTCCGGATCGATCCGGGAAAATCTCCGGTACGGCAACCCCGATGCCTCCGACGCGGAACTCACGTGGGCCTGCCGCGCGGCGGGGATCCACGAGTTCATCGCGGGCCTTCCCGGCGGCTACGGCAGCGAGGTCGGCGAGAAGGGGGTCAATTTTTCGGAAGGCCAGAAGCAGCGGATCGCCATTGCCAGGGCCCTGGTGAAGGATCCCGACATCCTCGTGCTCGACGAGCCAACGGCGGCCCTCGACGGCCTGACGGAAAAATCGATCTTCGAGGCCCTCCCGCGCCAGATCCGGGGCAAGACGCTCATCCTCGTGGCGCACCGCCTCTCAACGGTCGTCGACTGTGACCGGATCCTGCTGTTGAACGAAAATCGTCTCGTCGCCGAGGGGACGCACGGCGAGCTGATGAGCATGAGCGGCTACTACCGGGAGCTGGCGGCCTGCCAGCTGATCCCCGCCCGGGGAGGGCAGGGAGGAAGGGTCATTCCCATTGAACATCTCCGTCGTCATACCCGTCCATAACGGGGGGCCATATCTGGCGCAGGCGATCGAGAGTGTCCTGGCCCAGAGCTGGCGCGACCTCGAGCTGCTGATCGTCGATGACGGCTCGACGGATGGAAGCAGCGCCGTCGCGGAGCGCTATGCCCGCTGCGACCGTCGGATCCGCTTGGTTTCCCAAGCAAACAGGGGTGTCGCCGCGGCGGCCAACCGCGGCCTCGAGGAAGCCCGCGGCCAGTGGGTGGCTCGCCTCGACGCCGACGACGTCTTCCTGCCCGATAAGCTCGAACGCCAGGTCGCTTTCCTTGCACGATACCCCGACGCGAGGATCGTCGGCACGCTCGGCTACTTCATCAATCACTCGGGTCGCACCATCGGTCTCGTGAGCACGGACGGACCGTTCACGCCGGCGCAGTTCGAGACGATGGCCGCCCGCGGCGAGCCCGTCTTCTTCGTCCACTCCTCGACCCTGATGCACCGCAGGACCGTCCTTGAAATCGGCGGCTACCGGGAGCGTTTCATCCAGGCCGAGGACGTCGATCTCTGGCTCCGGATGGCCGGGCAGGGACATCTGCTGCTGAAGATGCCCGAGCCCCTCCTGCTCTACCGGCTCCACGGCGACTCCCTCACCATGAAGCGCAACGCCGAGCAGAAACGCTGTCAGCGCTGGGTCATGGCCTGCGCCGACGCGAGGGGCAAGGGAAGGGAGGAACCATTGCTGGAGGAATTCCTCCGGGCCGAGAGGCGCCGCCCCTGGCCCGTGCGGTTCCGTGCCTGGCGGAGGGAGGCGGGCGAACGGTATTACCAGACGGCGGCCCTGCGCTACGCCGACGGGAATTGCGCGGCCCTTGCAGCCTTTCTGTGCCTTGCCGCCTGTCTCAACCCCGCACACGTCCTTCCCCGGCTCTACGATCGAAAGATCGCCCCGATGCTCGAGAGAAGTCTGCCGGAGACGTTTCCCGCCGCGGTTCCAGGGCGGACGGAGGCCTGCCGCCATGCGCCCGGAAACTGAGCTTCTGCTGGCCTGCCTCCGGACCGACTACCGCCAGGGAGAAACGACGCCGCTGCCGGGAGGTGTCGACTGGAGCCGCTTCGTGAGCCTCTGCGAGTGGCACCACGTGGTCCCGCTTGTTTGCAGAACGCTGCCGGGCGTTCTCAAGGAGGCCGCTCCCCCTGCCGTCGTGAGCCGCCTTCGCGGCCTTCATCATAGCAACACGGCCCGGTCGCTGCTGCTTGCGACTGAGCTGACCCGTGTCCTGCACGCCCTCGAATCATCCGGCATCTCCGCCTGTCCCTTCAAGGGGCCCGCCCTGTCCGTGATGATCTATGGCGATCCAGCCTGCCGGCAGTCAAAGGATCTCGACATCCTGGTGCCCGGCCAGACGCTTCGCAGGGCCGTGAAGGTCCTCGGTTCGCTGGGATACGGCTCAGGACGGAACTGGGACGGGCCACAGCTGTCCGCGCACCGGCGCACCGAGTACGAGGCGGTCTTCGCCCGCCGCGACGGGAAGCTGCAGGTCGAGCTTCAGTGGGCCGTCGTCCCCGCTTACTTCGGGTTCGACCATGAGGAGATGGGCATCTGGTCCCGGTTGGAGAACCGCGCGTGGGGGGCCATGAACTTTCCGGTGCTGCCGCCGGAAGAGACGCTCCTGATGCTCTGCGTCCACGGCGCCAAGCACCTGTGGTGCAAGCTGGGCTGG
>Ga0116141_10004695_pt1 | contig 11463 bp, 11 predicted proteins | sample AD_UKC097_MetaG_FD_89744 | JGI IMG/M metagenome (GOLD analysis project Ga0116141, IMG submission 89744) | Active sludge microbial communities of municipal wastewater-treating anaerobic digesters from USA - AD_UKC097_MetaG | ecosystem: Engineered > Bioreactor > Anaerobic > Digestate | place: USA... | reverse complement strand
GGTCCTTCTCGAATATGGTCCGCCAGCTGGCGGACTTCGTCTGAATCTCTTTACCTACAGGGATCTGGACGGATGGCTGAATGAGCCCTACGCCACGCCGCCCTTGATACCTGAACCTGAACAGTTGCGACTGGCCCTGCGGTAATTTGGACAGCCTGTTTAATTTCAAGGTTCAAAAGAAAATGGAGACCAGGTTTCGAACTTGTCCAATTTGGCCTCCGAAAACGTTGCGGTTACTGGATCAGGTTTTCTGTTTCAGTTTATTTTGGACAGCTGTGTAGTCTCTATTGGCGTATAATACAGGTGCCATGTATGTCAGGACGAAGACCTTCACCAACAAGGACGGTTCTACAAGAACATATCTGTATCTGGTCGAGACCGTGAGATCTTCCGGCAAGGTCCGCCAGGAGATCGTGGCCAACCTCGGGCGGATCGAGAGATTGCAGGAAAAGGGACTCGATTCGATCATCGAGGGCCTCGCCAGGTATTCGAAAAAACATTGGATCTGCTCTCAGGGTGCTGGGCCTGAACCCTCGGAGAAATTCCAGGTCCTTGCTGAAACCGTGGAACAGGAAGCAAAAGATGCAAACACTGAACTCGTGTAGCAAGTCTTGTAGTGCTTTTTAAAAATCGGGACCCTGCTGCGAATCTGTAGTGGTACGTCTGTTCTGACGCCCGGAAAGCCCAGTCTTTCCGGGCTTTTTCAAAAAACCAGGTGTCAAAGTCGAGTTCGAACATTTTTGGGAAACATGTCTTCACAGTCACATGCATAGAGGAGATGAGTATTCTGTCAAAGAAGAAGAAAAATACAAGAAAGAAACAACCGAATGTCCTGCAGTTCCCAGGGAGCAGCTCAATGGATGTCGTTCCCGTGGTCCAGAGAGTTTTTGAGGAATTCCTGGAAGAAGCCCTGAAGTTTGGATCCTTTGGAGAGTTTGAGAATTCTGAAGCCTTCAAGAATATGACTGAAGAATTACATTCGAGAATGGTCCAGGAATTCGTTCAGGAATTTCGAGGATCTGGACAGACAAACGTGCAGAAGGCCCTGAAAAGAGGGATTCCTGTTCTCAACTTTCTTATGTTTCTTTTCATAAGGGCAAATGAACTCGTACATTCTCAGCTTCGTGAAGAAATGCTCAAGTCAATGATTACAACGAGGGAGCTTGAATTTTTTTCCACAATAGGGATCTTCCGGAAGCAAATGGGTGAAATAACCGATTCTCTGGGAAAAATGCCCTATCCCGTTAACAGGGAAATGGCCGACCTTCACAGGTATGTAATGGATGAGTATGTAGAAACCTGGGATGAGTTTCCCTTTATACAAATCTGGGAAGACCAGTATTGGAGGGATAACGGCAAGACGGAGATCCCTGTTGGTGTGGTCGATTTATTGATGAAGATGAAAAAGATCGGTCTGGACAATATCAAAACGTTCGCTCTGGACAGTGCTAAAGAAACGAATGTTGTCAGGGAGACATTGGAGGAAATACGGTCACTTTTCTCATCAGAGGGGGATTTGGAGCTTTTTCTTGACGGCAAGGATTTTAGTTATGGCTTTGCAGATATCCCTGACGAAGAGTACAAGGAACTTGGAGACAGGTTGTTCTCCGCCATTCAGGACCTGGCGGAGAGGGGAGATGTCGAAGAAGGCCATGTTATGGATATGGGAGAGGACTTCCCCATAGTCTTTCTTCAGAGAATGCCCCTGAAAGAAGGGAAATGGATCCATAAAGTCTTCATCGAGATCGTTGAGCGTTATGCCTACGTGAGGAGGATGGGCTACGACCTGGTTAGTACGGACCCTCATGCCCTCTCAGAGCCCCAGGTTATGAAAAAAACCGGTGACGAGTTCGAACAGGTCGAGCTGTCAGAATATGAAGATATTATGGCTGGCTTTGAAGGCCATATTGCTTCTTTCCCGGGGAGAAAAAAGACCCTTTCAGGTGTGGAACATCTGAATGTCGAGGATTATCTGAGCTGGAAGGACAGGCTTTGGAAAGATGATCCGGAGCTTGTAGAGGGCCTGGTGAGCAGTTCATGGAACGAATGGGTCGATTCCAATAAAAAGGAAGGCGTCACGCTCCTCGAAGGAGTGCCTGTGGACAAGATACATTCCTGGGTAGGCCCTGATGAGATGGTAGAGATGGAAGATGACCCACTCTTCCGGACGAGAAGTGAAAGGACCAGAATGAGCCTGGGGTGTGAAGACTGGGCGACTCTGTTTGAAGGAGAGGAAAACGAGGAAAAGGGAATAAAGGATCCCTACTTTGCAGCCCCCCTCCCACTGGATAAAGAACCTTCAAGATTCAGGCTGGCTGTTGTTTTCAACAGCATAAATCAATCCATAACAACCCAAATGTCTATTAGTAAATTTATTAATTACCTGAGTAAAAGTTATTTCGGAGGACGAGATTTCATCTTTGAAGAGGAACGGGAAGGACTTAAAATTCTGGCGGAAATGATGATAGGGCAGATCAAGGAGTTCAGTCGTGAGATAACAACACATCTTATGTTCCTGAAAAGCCTTGGTTTCATTGATTTTTCCGATAAATCCGGAATATACAGCTGGGGATCCCTTTTCCCCAATGGATACATGTTGTCGGTAGATTCTCTTCAGAGTGAGATCGAAAAGGAATTCGAGGGCTTAATGGCAATGATAGAAATAGAAGGCAGGGAAGAAACAGGAATATTCCCGGAACCTTTTTACGGGGATTAGGTCATTAGCCGCCAAAGCGCCGAAGACGTTATTGGGCATTTGTACTGCTTATCTTTGACATCTGGAAATTGAAAACATGACCCATATTTGCCAGTTTGGCCATCCAGAAGTGACTCCAGAAGGCATCATCCTCGGGGCTTGGCACTCCGGTGTAAAAACGCGTTTCAGTCAGTCTCCAGCCTTGATTGCAGCAAACTGCCTCAGCAAGCTTGAGAGGATCGAAGTTGGGCCAGGAATACCCGAAAACATTCTTGGCAGCATAGAAAAGATTCTGTCCGTCGAAAAAGGCTATTGTACGTTTTAATGAAGGTTCAACAAATAACATGCACATGACCTCCACCAAAAAAATAACCCCGCCGGAGGCCTTTCGGCGTGTCCAACGGGGAGTAAATCAATCCTGCTATCTGTTACGTAAGCATTATCCCAATCATCCACCCAAAAGTCAAGATTCGTAATTCTCTTTGTCAAGTTTGAGCCAGAGACTGAATCTGTTTACCAAGACTTGGCGACATTTTTGTACCACTCCTTTGTACCGAGCCGCAGAACTAAGGGGATCTTATCAATGTGAATAGATAGAAAAAGCAGTCCCTGCTTATGTTTGCAAGGACTGCTTCGGTTTTTCTGGTGGAGGTTGGGGGATTCGAACCCCCGACCCCTTGCATGCCATGCAAGTGCTCTCCCGCTGAGCTAAACCCCCTTGAAGTGACGGCGCTCATTATACGAATCATAAAGGCAAGTGTCAACAAGATCCGCGGAAAAGCGTTAACAGTGAACGGTAAACAGTAAATGCCAGAATAAAGGCAAAAACAAATCTTCCCTCGGCCGCCTCGATTTCGGGTTTTGATCTGGTTTTGAACTTGCCGTTAACAGTTAACCGTTCACCGTTTACGCCCTTACGTTCTTAACATACGTCACCAGATCGTCGCCGTCGCGGTAGAAATCCTTTATCCTGCCTGCCTCCAAGTAGCCGCAGGAATCATAAAACCTTCTCTGCCGGTCGTATTCAGGCCTGCCCGATGTTTCCAGGCGGATTATGCAGCCCCCGGTCCCGCTGCAGGCTGCCTCCTCCACCCTGGCCATCAGCGCCTTGCCGAATCCCTTCCCCTGGAAAGCCGGATCAACGGCTATCCAGTAAATGTCGTAACCTTTTCGGGTCATGGGCGTCCTGCCCCAGATGAGGAAACCCGCCATCTTCCCATCTTCCGTTATCTCCTCGAAGAGGTAGCCCTCTTCGGGTTTCAGCAGGCAGTCTTCCAGCACCTCACCAAGCACTGTCAGTTCAGGCTCCGAGAAGGCACCCGTCCTTTCCGCCAGATGCAACGCGCTCCTGATCTTTCTGCGGGATCCTTTTTTCATCGAGTCTCCTCCAGTTCATTGCCGTGTCAACCAGTCTCACGACCATTCCGGCATAGGTGAACCCCCTTCTGGCGCTCTGCCTGGCGAACCCACTGTCGGTGTTGATGTCCGGGTTCGGGTTGACCTCGAGAATGTAAAGCCTGCCCATTCTCTCCCTAAAGTCCACCCTGAAGTAGCCACGACAACCCATAATCCTGCCCGCCTCCCGGGATAGCTCTACGATCTCCCTCCTGATCCCGGAGGGGATACCCTCTTCGGGGATCGAGACGGAGTTCCGGTACTCCTCGCTCTCGGGGTCCCATTTGGAATCGTAGCCCAGGAAAGCCTTGCCTCCTCCTCCGAAGCCGAACCGGATGGACGAGACGGCCATCAGATCATAAGGGAAGGAGCCCATGAACCCCGCGTTGAACTCCCTGCCTTCGATGAACTCCTCCACTATCAGGCCGTCGGGGTAGAGGGCAAGCCTTTCATCTAGGAGGCGCAGCAGATCTCTCTTCGACCCCACCTTTGACCTTTCGTCGATCCCGACGCTGCTGTCCTCCATTCTCGGTTTTACGAAGAGGGGGAAACGCAGCTCTTCACAAATACCAGGGGCATACCCGGGGATCACGCACCTGCCGGGCGCTACAGGAAGCCCTGCTGCTGCAAGGGCCTTTCTGGCAAGGTCCTTGTCAAGGCAAAGGGCAAGGGTCCTGGAGGTGTTCCCGGTGAAGGGTATTCCCATGGTTTCGAGGATCTCCGCAAATCTGGTCTCCAGGTAGGACGCATCGGCGAAGCCCTCGAAAAGGTTGAAAACGCAGGAAGGTGATCCCTCCCTGATCTTGCGGGCGATCCTTCCCTTTACCAGGAAATCCTTCCTGTTGATGTCCAGGGGGTAAGCCGAAAATCCCCTGGAGACCAGCCCGTCTATGACGCTCTGCCTGCACCGGAGGACATCGAGTACATCCTCCCTGTCGGTATCTTCCCTTCCCGCCGCTACGGCAACCCTTATATCACGCGGCATCACGGTGCCTGGCCTTTGTCGTGGTTTTGGGCCACTTGAGCCCCTGCCGCTGAAAAGATTCCCTGAGTATCCCCCTGACAAGGGACGGGAATGTCCCACCGCTCATTCGATAAAGTATGGGGAGGTCGCTGTATGCCTCGGAGATACCAGGGAGCGGGTTGATGTCTATTACCTTGGGTGCCCCGGAGATGTCCAGACGGAGATCCACCCTGGCGATATCCTTAAGTTCAAGTATGCGGAACACCTTCAGCGACTCAGCACCGACCAGTTCCCTCAATGCCGGGTCGATGGTCTCGGGACCGAGATAGCGGACCATCTCCTCCCAGTTCCTCTTGTGATCCAGGGAGTAGACGGTATTCCCCTTCTCTGCCTTCGGATCTATGACCATCATCCCAATGACGGCCGGGTTTCTGTTGCCCATTACCCCCACGGTGATCTCCGTCCCGGGGAGGAATTCCTCCACCAGGGCCGGTTGCCGGTATTTTTTCCATACCCTGCGAACCCTCTTTGCCATGTCGACAGGGTTATCCACCACAGAATCGGGGAAAACCCCCTTGGAAGAGCCTTCCCACCTCGGCTTGACTATGTATTTGGAGTGCTTTTCAAAAATTGAGATGGACCGATCCAGATCGCCCTCGGTGGAGAACATGTACAGATCGGGAACTTTCGCTCCTCCTCCAGCAAGCACGTGATGGGTCAGCCACTTGTCAAGGGTGATGGCAATGGCGGTGGAATCGGAACCGGAGAAAGGAATGCCAAGGCTCTCAAGGATGCAGGGCACCTGCGATTCCCTCCCTCTTGTGGTTCCACGGCCTTCGGCTATGTTGAAAACAAAATCCGGGGTATCCCGGGAGATCTTCTCCAGGAAGGTCTCGTCCTGCTCGTAACGCCCCGTCTCGAAACCGAGCCGGGAGATCTCCCTCTCGAGGGTTTCGACCGTTTCCAGGCAGTCATACTCCTCGTAACGGTCGTCGGGTTCGCCCTGAAGAAGGTCTCTCTTCTTCAGGTTGAACGTGATGCCGATCCGCCGGACCGGCCTTGCGCGATTGAAGGATGATCCAGGATCTTCCTTCTTCACTATTTTCGCCCCCTGCGTTGATTGATACACCGTCCTTTCGGCCGGTGTCATGACTGGTGATATGCCCCTTCATCCAGTCCTTCGACAGACTTCACCTCCGCAGTTTCGAGCCCGGCGTCCTGCCTTCGCTCCCTTTCCCGCTCTCGCGGCCTTTTGGGGTTAACCCCGGCAGACTGTCTGGTTATTCCTTCCGACTCCGCCGAGGTTCCTTCCGAAGAACCGGCGCCCGGGGGCCTTCAAGGGGCTTTCTGGCGCCGTCCCTGGAGCAATGCCGACGGTCGTGCTCTTGATGATCGGCTATCTTTTGCGGATTATACATCTCCTTTTGTAGATTACAATAGGCTCCAAGGGGGCTTGTGGCTCCAAGGGGGCTCCAAGGGGGAGGTTTTTCAGTCCGAGAACCCCGAGTGACCGGGAGGGATGACCGGGATGAAAGGAAGACCTACGACGGCACAGACAGCGATCGCCTTGCTCTCTGCTTTTCTCGTGGCTGTTGGGGCCTGGCCGTCTGCGGCAGCCACCAGGGGAGAGTTGATAGACGTCATAGTCTCCTCCCTGGGGCTCCCCGAGTGGCCTGGAGAGATCCATTTCGCCGACACAAGGCACGATCACCCCTTCCGGCGTTCCGTAGAGACGGCGGCCGCCCTTGGGATCCTGAACCCCTCGGAGCGCTTCTACCCCGATATTGAGGCTACCAGGGCCGAGGCGGTAATGTTCTCCCTCCAGGCTATGGGCCTTCGCCACGAAGCTTTTATTGTGAACTCTCTCGCCCCTGGGAGATGGCCTGATCTTCCTGTTTTCATAGTACCCTACATGACCCTGGCCACCCAGATACAGCCTACCCCTCCGGAGCAGTTCCTCCAGCAACCCTGGGGCAAGATCTCAGCCCAGGACCTTTCTTCACTGCGATCCTGGCTCGGAGAGTGCACCCGCAGGCTTTCCTGGAAGAAAGAGTTCACCGGAGAGAACTCTGTTCTCGTCCTTCACCGGGAACATGTGGGAAGACCGCCCTCCGAGTGGGGGGTCCAGTCCGTTGAGTTCGAGACACCGGAAGAGGCCGGGCGGGCGGCTGCGATCCTGCGGGGGATGGGGCTGGCAGCGGAGGTGCAAGCCCTCGAGTGGTCCTGGGTCGTCAGGGTCGGGCCCTTTCGGCACTACATGGAGGCCTGGGAGACCATGATGAAGATACCCTCTCCGGAGATGACCGTTGTGCCCTTCAGTACCGATCCGGGCAGGGCTCTCTTCTTCGCAGCCCTGGGATTCGACCCCTCCAACTCCCCTCCCAGGATAGTCACTGCAGCATCCATATCAGGGAAGAGGCTCCCCCTGGACCTGATCGCCGTAAACTCCGATGCTGAAGGAGCGATCAACGGCGGTTTCTTCAGCGGGACCAGGATAGTAGGCTCCCTGGTAATAGACTCCAGGCCTCTCAGCGGACCCCACGGGGCAAGATCGGCCATTGGGTGGGATCGCGACGGCTCAAAGGTCCACTTCGGAAGAGGGGACTTCAGGGCTTTCATCTCCATAGGGGATAAGGAACTTGGAGTCAGTACCATTAACAGCACCCCGCCCCTGAATGGGATCGGCCTTTTCACCCCCGATGTCTGGAGCTACGTTACGGGAGCCCCTGTCGACGGCTGGGAACTGACCGTAAAGGAAGGGGTCGTTTCCGGGGTAAGGCACTCTTCTGCATCGAACCACTTCGTGACCAGGGAGGGCTTCCTCGTAATTGCCCGTGGAGGCGCCGGCGAACTGCTCAGGAACACGACCCCGGGAACCCCTGTGTCTTTGAGGACCCAATGGGTAGACCAGGGTTTCAGCGGGCTCGATCATGTTCTTCAGGCGGGGCCGATGCTGATAAAAAAAGGGGCCCGTGTCTTCGACCCCGAGGGTTTCAGCCCCAGGACCCTGTCTGTCCCCCATCCGAGGTCCTTCGTAGGTAGCGACGGGGAGAAGGTCTGGTTCGTGGTCATCGACGGGAGGGATCCCTGGCACAGCAACGGGGCGACCATCGCCGAAACTGCGGCAGTGGCCGAGAGGCTCGGCCTGGTGGACGCCCTTAACCTTGACGGAGGGGGTTCGTCGTCTATCTGGTGGATGGGAAAGATCGTGACCTCGCCGCCCGGAGGTTTCATCAGACCTGTCCCCTACGCGCTTGTCTTCTGACCTGTTATCCTGAAGCCCTCGGGGGAACGGATCCAGACATCCATCTGGGGGAACGGGATCGTTATTCCTTCGGCGTCAAAGGCCTCCTTGAGGCGCAGGCGGTACTCTCTTCCGATGAACCAGTGTTCCCCGGGGAAGGTCCGGATGAGAGCCCTCAGGGATATGGAGCTTGCGTCGAAGGAGAGGATCCCCTGGACCTGGGGTTCATCCCTCACCTTGTCGGGGAAGTCTTTCCTGATATCCCTTCCCACTCTCTCCATAATGCCCAGGGCCTTTCGGATGTCCGTGTCGTAGGAGACACCTACCACCACCTGTGCCTGGGACCAGTACTTGGTCGCGTTCACAAGCTCTGTGATCCTGCTGTTGGGGATTATTATGTAGTTCCCGTCAAGGTCGGAGAGGTGAGTGGTCCTGAGAGTGAAGTACTCCACCACACCGAAATATTCTCCTATCTTCACCACATCGCCGACGGCGTAGTGGTCCTCCACTACCACGAATATACCGTTCAGGAAGTCCCTGATAATGTTCTGGGCTGCCAGGGATATGGCAAGTCCGGCGATACCGAGTCCGGTAAGAATGGGCATTACATTCACATTGATAGTGCTGAGGAAGGTAAGGAAAGCCACGGCACCGAGCCCCCAACGCAAAAGATCCGTTACCAGGCTCTTCAGGGTCTCAAGCCGCTTGATCCTGTACGACCTTTCATGGCCCTCAAGGTGCCCGGTCTGGCCGTTCTCGACCCTGGATATCCCTTTCTCGAAGAGCTTCCGCGTCAGATCGACCACGATCCTGTCGGCAATGTACCACCCCAGGATGACCAGTATGGGTATGACCAGTTTTCCAAGGTTTATCTGGGCGAACTCCCATTTCATTTCCGGGTCCCCCTCTTTGAGGCGGTCTGCTGGAGCTTACTGACGGGATTGATTATACTTGAAGAAGGACAGGCCGGGAAAACGGCCATGGACGAGGAGGGATCCGCAATGGGAAAGGTAGTTGCCGAAGTGGTCATCGTCCCCCACGGGACAGGCTCCACAAGCCTCAGCGGTTTTGTCGCCGAGGTAGAGAAGACCCTCAGGCGGTACGGGCTCAAAACTATGCTGACACCGATGGGAACCATTCTGGAAGGTGACCTTGACGTGGTACTGCGGGCAGTTAGGGCGGCCCACGAGGTCCCCTTCGGCCAGGGGGCTCTCCGTGTGGGTACCACCCTGAGGATAGACGAAAGACGGGACAAGGATATCTCCATGGAGAGCAAGGTCAGGTCAGTGGAGGATAAGATCGGGGACTGAAGAAGTAGGCCCCCGAAATTACCACCCCGGCCGTCAGCGGGGCCGGGATCCCCAGGCCGTGAGCGATGCCCATAAGCGCTATACCTACGGTCCCGGAGGTGGTCCATGAAGAGCCGGTTGACAGGGAGACGATCGACGTTATCAGGAGGGTGGCAAGCAAAAAGATGAAAGGCGAAGGAATGGACAGAGCGTAGTGGATCAGGCTGGGGACCACACCGCTCTGGGGCCATATCCCGATCACCATGCCTATGATCATAAGGATCACAACGGCCTGGAGGGCTATAGCTATGGCGTTGAGAGCGCCCTCCTCTATCTGGGACCAAGGCATTTTCAGGACCGTGAGCACCACGATGCAGACCAGTACAGCTGAAAATACGATGGGAACATGGGCGTCGACGCCAAGCTTCAGAACGCCATAACTTATCATTACGGCTGCTGCAGCGAACACTGCCAAAGAAAGACCAAGACCCGGTTTGACCTGCGTTCTCTCAACCATAGACCAGAACCTCCTTCAAAAAGGGGATCTTCCTCAGCAACTTGACACTCCCCCTCTCAAGGTCTCTTTTGATGGGGAAACGTTTAATGCTTCCTCTTCGTGAAGAATACACCTAATTGAAGGAGTAACGCCATAATTTTTCGCCTAACTGCCTAACTCCCCCCCACCACTCCAGTCTCCACATCGGGAATGTAAAGTTCCAGGATCCTCCTGACCTCAGGCTCATCGTTCCTGTCAAAGAGCACCTTGAGGCCAGTAACGTCCTTTTCAAAGAAACACATCATCTTCGAACCCCTGTAGGCAAAGTTGACGTACTGCACCTCGTCCCAGGGGAGGGTAGTCGAGTGGGTGGTGATCCAGGTCCTTGTCTGCCGGACCACCCCTTCCGGTGAGAGCACGATCCTCTTCTCATACCCTGAAATATAGGCCAGAACAGCTCCTACGAGTATCTTGTGGAACATGAAGCTCCGCATTCCGTCCCCTATGAGAAGTATACCCACAATAAGGACCATCCACTTCATCCACTTCGGGAAGGGTGTGACAGAACGGGATACCAGTAGCTCCTTCAAGGGACGTACCTCCTGCAATAGACCTTTCTCTTTTCCCGATTATTTGTTCCTCTCCCGGCGGTCGAGATGGGCAGGTTCGAGAGAGAGAAGTTCCCCTTCGAAAAGCTTGATAAGACCCTCCCTCGAGAGCTGCCTCTGCCGGGCAGTGTACTCCTCCCAGTGGTAGAGCTCTTCTGGGTGGCTCTGATTGTCGTCAGGCTCAGTGTAGGTCGTGAGTACACCCTCGTAGTTCCGAAGGATCACCTTTCGGTCTGACTGACTGACCACGTAGTTCGGCCCTACTGGGATCTTGCCGCCTCCTCCGGGGGCATCAACAATGAACAGCGGCTGGGCCATCCCTGTTGTGTGACCCCGCAGATACTCCATGATCTGGATACCCTTTCCCACACTCGTCCTGAAGTGCTCTATACCCTCGGAAAGGTCACACTGGTATATGTAGTAGGGGTTGACCCGGATCTTAAGAAGCCTCTGGTTCAGCTCCCTGATAAGATAGGGACAGTCGTTGATACCCTTCAGAAGCACCGTCTGGTTGCCCAGGGGGACTCCGGCATCGGCCAGCTTCGCGCACGCCTCAGAAGATTCTTTTGTAACCTCCTTCGGGTGATTGAAGTGGGTGTTGAGCCAGATCGGGTGATACTTCCTGAGCATGGTACAGAGCTTGTCGGTAATCCTCTGGGGGCATACGACGGGCATCCTGCTCCCAAGCCTTACGAAGTCCACATGGGGGATCTTGCGCAGTTCAGAGATGACCCACTCAAGCCTGTCATCATCCACTGTCAGCGGGTCGCCG
>Ga0116141_10004692_pt1 | contig 11469 bp, 8 predicted proteins | sample AD_UKC097_MetaG_FD_89744 | JGI IMG/M metagenome (GOLD analysis project Ga0116141, IMG submission 89744) | Active sludge microbial communities of municipal wastewater-treating anaerobic digesters from USA - AD_UKC097_MetaG | ecosystem: Engineered > Bioreactor > Anaerobic > Digestate | place: USA... | reverse complement strand
GATATGCTCAGCCAGGCCGAGCACGGCACGGACAGCAGCGCCATCGTGCTCACGGACTCGCAGCCCCTGGCCGAAGCGATTGTCGAGCAACTGGCCAGGCAGCTCGAAACGCTCCCGCGTGCGGCCGAGGCTCTGGAGTCGTTGAAACGATTCAGCCGGGTCATTGTGGTTGCCGACGTGGATGAAGCGATCCGCCTGGCAGACGAATTCGCCTCGGAGCACTTGGAGGTCCAGTGCGGGACCGAGAGCCGGGCCGTGGCGGAGCGAATCACCAACGCCGGGGCCATCTTCATCGGTCCACACACGCCCGTCGCGGTGGGCGACTACTGGGCGGGCCCCAGCCACACGCTGCCGACGGGCAGCCGGGCGAAGTTCTCCAGTGCCCTGACGAGCAACGACTTCGTCAAATCCATCAGCCTGATCGAGTACGCCGCCGAGCAACTCACGACCTGCGCCGACGACATCCTCCGCATGGCTGAGGTGGAAGGCCTCGATGCGCATGCCCGCAGCGTCGCCATCCGCCGGCGGACGTAGCGGCATTCAGACTTCCCAGTCGAGTTTGCTCTCATGTCGTTGGTAGAAGCCGCCGAGCAATGCAATGGCGACAAAGACAAGGTAGAACTGCACCAACCACAGCAGGAAAGGCAGTAGCGGCAGGGGGTGGAATCCGTTCAGAGGAAAACCGATTGTCACGGACAAGAGCGCACCGCCCGACAGGAGCAGGACCAGCACGCAGTACGGGACAAACGTGCGGAAGATCGATCTGCCGATCCGAATGGGATTCAAGCCATCGAAAGAATCGAATAGCACGACGGCGAGCAGAACCATCGGAAAGAGAAGACCTCCACTTGCCAGAAGCAGCCAATAGAGCCAATCGACCTGTTCTCGAACGACATAATATATCGACACGGGGCAGAAACACACGGCGACGCACCCGACCACCTCGAATGCCTGTGTGACGCAGCCCCACTTGTTCGGTTCGCTCGGGTCCATCCAATACTCGGGGACATGACGAGCACCCCCGGCCCTGTCACGAATGCACTCCGCGAAGTAGTACAGTACATAAGCGACCGGCAGAGCGTATACGAGAGGGACGAACTCCGTGCCAAGACCAAGGGCGACTACGTGCGGGCAAAGAAAGAACAACAGCAGCCACAAACCCACGAGATGGAGCAGGCCGCTGAGATTGAGCGGATACAGGAACATGTCCACGAACCACGGCGGTCCGGAGTCATCACGGGATTCGGTCTCCGCGGCTGCGGGCTGCGGTTCCGCCGGCTCCGGAGAGTCCTGGGCAACGCCGTGACATCGACTTGGCGCTTCCGGTGATGTTGCAACCTTCTGTGGAATGTCGAAGAGAGCCGGATCGAGGCCGGACACACCCGGGGGCGCCGTCGGGGGTGGCACGTCTTGTGGCGGTGCGGCGACGGGCGTCTGTTCCCGGGGCACGAACACGGCACTTCCACAAGACGGGCATCGTCCCGTCTTACCGGCGCGTGTCCCGGACACCTTGAGTTTCTTCCCGCAATGTCCGCACTGGAACTGGATCACGAGGACCTCGCGAAAACCATATCAGCAGCATTTGCCGAGACACGGCGATTCGTGCAAGATTGTTACTCGAATAGTTTATCCTCAATGATTTTGAGGTTCCGGTTTGCGTAGAACATGTCGGGTTCATGCTTGGTCGCGCGAACACGGATCTGGTAATTTGGCGTCCCGGGATTCTCGGCGTCGAAGAGAATGAGGCCAAGTCCAAATATGCGACAAAGCGCATCGAGTTGAGCCAGGTCAACCTCAGAAACAGCATTGGGTATGACCAAGTACACCTTGTGTGAGAAGAGCCTGTACGAGCAGGCCTGACCGAAAGCCGTGATCATCGCATTTGAGTCTGCCTTCACCTCGGCAGATACGATCTCGGCAGGAAATTGGAGGATATCGCTCTGTCTTGGCCGAAGAACACCAATGACATCCGGCGTACCCCACTTGTCCTTGAAACAATTGCCTCCAAGTGGGATGGCCTTAGTGCATTCCTCCAATTCATCCACGAGGTATTCCGCAAAGGATCTGTAGAACTCTTGTTCTTCAAGCCTGCATTTCGTTCTTTCAACAGCCTTGACATCCGGCTCAATCTCAGTTTCTCTGAATTTGGTGTGGCGAAACAGACTGCGTGCGGGTTTGTATATTTCTTGCGGTCTGTAGACATGAAGATTGGGGATCTTCCAGTGGAGCGAGGCTTCCTTGATGTCCGGAAACTCCTGGTGCATCAGACGGATTAACTCCGAGCAACGAAGACCCTGAGGTTCCTTGTCGAGGAACTCCACGGCCTTGTTGGAGATCCGTTCCTCTTGGGTCATAATCGACCCCTCCGATTGCTCTTGCCAGCCTACGTCAATTTCTGCGTGATAAGATTGATCGCTTCCTTCAGGGCCTCGTCGATCTTCGCGGGGTCCTTGCCGCCGGCCTGGGCCATTTGGGGTCGTCCGCCGCCGCCGCCACCGACGATGGGGGCAATCTGCTTGACGATGTCGCCGGCCTTGACCTTACTAATAAGGTCGTCCGTGACGCCGGCCAGGAGCATGACTTTACCTTCCTCTTCATAGGCCAGGACGATCGCCGCGGACTTGGCCTTCTTCTTGAGCATGTCGATGGCCTCGCGGGCCCGGTCTACCGACGTGGTCGAGAGCCGGCCGACCACGACTGCCGCTTCGCCGATTCTCTGGCCCGCGTCCAGGAGGGTCCTGGCCTCGGTCATCGTATCGGGCCCGCCGGTCTTGGCGGCGGTCCTGAGCTGCTTGGCGAGCTTCTTGTTGTCCTCCAGCAGTTGCGAGATCCGCTCGGGCAGCTTGTCCGCCGGGACCTGGAGCAGGGCGGCGAGCTGTTCGACGACGTTGCCGGCCCGTTCGAGGTGCGCGGTCAGGGCCTGGCCGGTCAGGGCGGTGATGCGTCGAACGCCTGCCGAGACACTCTCCTCTTTGAGGATCTTGAACCCGCCGATGACGCCGAGGCGATCCACATGCGTGCCGCCGCAGAATTCCCGGCTGAACGCCTCGTCGATGTGATCCCCGTCGGAGGCACCGACGCAGACGACGCGGACTTCGCTGCCGTACTTCTCGCCGAACAGCGCCATCGCGCCGAGCTTCTCCGCCTCTTCGCGGGGCAGGACGGTCCATGCGACGGGCAGGTCGGATGCGATTCTCTCGCGGACGAGCTGTTCGACCTTGCCGAGTTCCTCGCTCGTCGGGACCTTCGGGTACGTGAAGTCGAACCGCAGGTAATCGGGACCGACGTAGCTGCCTTGCTGCGCGACGGACTTGCCGAGCACTTCCTGGAGCGCCCATTGGAGCAAGTGCGTGGCGGTGTGGTTCTTCCGAGTGGCGTTGCGGTCCGGACTGACGACACCCGTGACAGCGGAACCCACACTGAGTGAGCCCTCGGCGAGCTTGCCGCGATGGATCACCGAGTTGCCCACCTTCGTCGTCGCTTCCACAACAAAGCGGGATGCGTTGTGCGTCGTGCGTTCCGCGTGCTGGTTTTCGCTCGACGCACCCCGCTCGACGCGAGACGAAATGACGCCGATGTCACCGACCTGGCCGCCGGCCTCGGCGTAGAAGCAGGTCTTGTCCAGGACCAGGCCGATCTCCACGCCGGTCGGCAGGGCGCCTTGCTTCTTGAACCCATCGGCATCGATCCAGCCGAGGATCGTGGCGTCGTAGCGGTCGGTCTTGTATTTGTGCAGGTCCTCGGTGGCCGGCAGGTCGCTGTCGGCCAGGCCCGCCAGAAGGGCATCGGTCTTCTGAGCCGCACGGGCCCGCTCCCGTTGCTCCTTCATCAACTCTTCGAACTGCTGCATGTCCACGGTGAGGCCCTTCTCACGGGCCATGAGCTGGGTGAGGTCGGGCGGGAAGCCGAACGTGTCGTAGAGCTGGAAGGCGTCGTCGCCGCTGATGACTTTCTTGTCTGTGCCGGCGGCGCGGGCGGCGGCGCTGTTGAAGATTTCGAGCCCGCGGTCGAGTGTCCGGCCGAACCCGGCCTCTTCCGACTGGATCACCGTCGCGACGTACTCGGCGCGCTCCCGGATCTCGGGGAAGGCCTCGCCCAGGCAGTCTGCGACGATGGGGACCAGCCTGTAGAGAAACGGCTCGTGGAGATCGAGTTCCCGGCCGAATCGCGCCGCCCGGCGGAGGATGCGTCGGATCACGTAGCCGCGGCCGTCGTTCGAGGGCGTTGCCCCGTCCGTGATGGCGAAGACCAGTGTCCGGCTGTGGTCGGCGATCACGCGGAACGCGTTGTCCGTCTTGTTGCCAAGCTGCGAGGTGTACTTGTGCCCGCTCATCTCGGCGGTCCGCTCGATGATCGGCATGAACAGGTCGGTGTCGTAGTTGCTCTGTTTGTTCTGGAGGACGCGGACGACGCGTTCGAGCCCGGCGCCGGTATCGATGTACCTGGCCGAGAGCGGCACGAGGTTGCCCGACGGCTGGCGGTTGTACTGGATGAAGACGAGGTTCCACAGCTCGATGAATCGGGCACAATCGCCGTTGACCCGGCACGTATGGCCCGGCACGCCCTGCATGTCGCAGCGGTCGGGGCCGAGGTCGATGTGGATCTCGCTGCACGGCCCGCAAGGACCCGTCTCGCCCATCTCCCAGAAGTTCTCCTTCTTGCCGAAGGCCACGACGCGTTCGGCGGGGATGGGCGTCAGTTTCGTCCACAGTCCGGCGGCCTCGTCGTCGCGGGGCAGCCCGTCCTTCTCATCCCCGGCGAAAACCGTGGCCCAGAGCTGGTCTGCGTTGATCCCCCAGACCTTCGTGAGCAGTTCCCACGCCCACGAGATGGACTCGGCCTTGAAGTAGTCGTTGAACGACCAGTTGCCGAGCATCTCGAAGAACGTGTGGTGGTAGGTGTCCTTGCCGACCTCCTCCAGGTCGTTGTGCTTGCCGCTGACGCGGAGACATTTCTGGCTGTTGACCGCCCGCTTGCAGTCGGGGACCCGCAGCCCCAGAAAGATGTCTTTGAACTGGTTCATGCCGGCGTTGGCGAACAACAGCGTCTCGTCGCCGTGCGGCACGATGGGGGAACTCGGTACGAAGGTGTGCTCTTTCCCAAGGAAGAAATCGATGAAACTCTGGCGGATCGCACGAGCGGTTAACACAGTGTTCATACCTCTTGTCAAATTAGCGTTGGACTTCTGTTATTCAACAGCTACGGGCTGCACCCACGCGGATTCATACTCGTCTGCTACGTGGGACTTCTCGTTCTTGCGCGACGAAATGACCTTGGCACGAACGTACAATTCATCGCCCTTGAGCGTGTAGCTGGCCATCACCGCCGGCGCTTGGGCGAGGATAGTCCCGATCTCGGGGCTGTACAGACGCGTCGTGTGGATTTCCTTGCCCTCGGCGTCGGTGACCGGACGACTGGCCGGATCGTACCCACGGCGCGTGCCGATAAATTGAATCGTGTACGTCACATCCTGTTCCGGCTCAACCTGGACCGTCAGGGTGTGGTCGTGGAAGACGATGTCCTTGAGCGTTACGCCGGTCGAGCAGTAGAAATCGCCTGCATCCATGGCTCGGAGGATCGACTCTGGCGTCAGCCGGGCCGCGCGGATGACGATCCATGCCTGCCCCGGATTTGCGGCGCGGGGCTCGAACCTGTGATAGTTGTGGGCATCGTCGTTGGCGACTCCGTACATGATCTCCGCTTGCGGCTCCGCCAGGCGCTTGGCCAGGATGATGTCCCACATCCGCTCCGTGCTGGCCCGCAGGTTGTCGCCCTCGTTGTTGACGTAGCCGTGCGCGTTGTAGACCTCGAAGAACCGTGCCCCTTTGATCCCGATCATGTCCTCGGCGGTCAGGGCCCACTGGAAATTGGGGTGGTTGATGTGAACCAGCATCGGCTGTCCCGTCTTCTCCTGCTGAGCCAAGACGGCGTTGACATCGTTCTGCAGGATGTCTGCAATGGTTGCTCCGCCCTGCGGCGGGATTAGCTCGAGCAGGTTGATGCCGTTGAGGTGGGCTTTCTCGGTGATTTCCTCGGCCTGGATCAGCAGGAAGCGGTCCGGCTGCTCGACGAGGCAACGGTACTCGCCCAGCGGTTTGAGCCGCACGAGGGTTCGGTCCTGTGCGTCCGTGCGGATCTCGACCCACTGTGGCCCGAGCCGGGCGCGGTATTCGTCCAAGGCGGCCCGTTGTTTTTCTGTCACGACCATCCACCGTTGGCCCTGGGACAAGCGGTTGTGATCGGATACGGCCAGGAAATGGTAGCCGTGGTCCTTATACCACTGCGTCACCATCTCGGGGAAGTGGTCGCCGTCGCTCCAGAAAGTGTGTGTGTGCAGATTGCCTTTCCACCAATGGGACTGAGCCTGGTCGGTCGCGGCCGGTGCCCCGGTTGCCAGAACCAGAAGGATGGACAGCAGCATTGACAAGGAGGTGTTTTGAGACGGTCTCTTGGATGGGTTCATGATTCTCCGTCCGGACAAGGTTCTGCGTCTTCGTTCGGTCAGGCCTCCACCAGTCCTTTGGCGACCAGGATCTTGTTCTTGATCTCGGCGGCGAGCTCGGGATTGTCCACGAGATACTTCTTGGCGTTCTCGCGACCCTGGCCGAGGCGGACGCTGCCGTAGTTGATCCAGGCGCCGCTGCGCTGGACGATGTCGGCGGCCAGTCCGAGGTCGAGCAGGTCGCCCTCGTAGCTGATCCCACTGTCGAACATGATGTCGAACTCTGTGTCACGGAAGGGCGGCGCGATCTTGTTCTTGACGACGCGGCCGCGAACCCGCGAGCCGATCGCACCGGTGTTGTCCGTCAGGGTGCTGATCCTCCGCAGGTCCACGCGGACGGAGGAGTAGAACTTCAGGGCCTTGCCGCCCGTGGTGGTCTCGGGGTTGCCGAACATGACGCCGATCTTCATGCGAATCTGGTTGATGAAGACCAGGGCCGTTCTGCTCTTGTAGATGATGCCGGTGAGCTTTCGCATCGCCTGGCTCATGAGCCGGGCCTGCAAGCCCATGTGGCTGTCGCCCATGTCGCCTTCGAGCTCGGCCTTCGGGGTCAGGGCCGCCACCGAGTCGATCACGATCACGTCCACGGAGTTCGAGGACACGAGCATTTCCGCGATTTCGAGGGCCTGCTCGCCCGTATCGGGCTGGCTGACCAGCAGGCTGCTGACGTCCACGCCGAGCCGCTTGGCCCAGGTGGTGTCCAGCGCGTGTTCGGCGTCGATGAACGCGGCCACGCCGCCGGCCTTCTGGGCGCTGGCGATGACGTGCAGCGCGAGCGTCGTTTTGCCCGAGGACTCCGGCCCGAACAGTTCCGTGATCCGGCCCCGGGGAATTCCGGCGCCTCCCAGCGCGATGTCGAGCGACAGGGCCCCCGTGCTGATGCCCTCGATCCTGGCGTAGGAGTGCTCGTCCATCTGCATGATGGCGCCCTGGCCATACTGCTTCTCGATCTGGGCGATCACTCGGTGCAGCGCGGCCTGCTTGCCGTCTTCACCGGTCTCATGGGCAGGTGTAGGAGTCGTCGATTTCTTTGTCTTAGCCATGGAATACCTCCAATCGCGGCCTCGCCTTTCCGTTAGTCTTCTTGTAGTGCATAATGACCCAAACGGGTATAGATCGGTCCCTGGGGTTTCAGTTGACTTTCATAGACGCAGATCTCGGTCGCCTGGACGACGCCCAGATCGTAGTCTGCACATTGTCCCGCCGCCGCAGCCAGCTTCTCGCCGGCCTTGACGTTGCGAATTCGGCACAACGTCAGGTGACCTGAGAACTGCCGGCCTTCGCGCGGCCAGCCGGCTCGCTCGAATTCTCCCTCCAGGTCCTGCTGCAACCGCGCGAGCTCAGGGCAATCCAGGCCCGCCCCCACCCAGAGCACGCGGGCGCTGTGACCGCCGAACGAACCGACTTGGTTGACGGAGAACTCGAACACTTCGTGTCGCGTCGCGACGTTCTCGACGATCTTGCAGACATCGACGATCTGATTGTCCGGGACCTCGCCCAGGAACTTGAGCGTCAGGTGCATGCTCTGGGGCTCGACCCACTTGACGTCGCCTTTGCGAATGTCCACGCGGCCGGCCAGGTCCTTCTGCAAGTCGGCCAGCTCGGCTCGGATCTCGTTTGGAATGTCGATGGCGATGAAACAACGCATTATTTATCGATCCAGTCCAATCAGAAACATGTGAACTCGCGGAGCATACGGAGCCGCTTGTCGATGTCCTCGCGGGCAATCGCCGTCAGCCCGGCGAGCGAGAAATCCGCGATTGTGAACGATGCGACGACGGTCCCATAGGCGACCGCGGTCTTGAGCGTCCCGAAGTCCGTCTTGCCGGTCCGGGCGAGATACCCCATACACCCGCCGGCGAAGCTGTCGCCCGCCCCCGTCGGGTCGCAAACAACGGTGGCCGGGTAGGCGGACAGGATGAATCTGTGCCCGTCGGCCGAGCACATCAGGGAGCCCGATTCGCCTTTCTTGACGATGACGATCCTGGGTCCCATCGCCAGGATGCTCTCGGCGGCCTTGATCAGATTCGAGTGTCTCGCCAGCAGTCTGGCCTCGTCGTCGTTGATGATCAGGCAATCGATTCGTCGCAACAACTTCCGCAAATCAGCCAGATGTTCGGCGGCTTCAATCCAGAGGTTCATCGTGTCGGCGGCGACGAATACGGGCCCGGCCATCTGGTCGAGCAGTTCGATCTGAAGCGCCGGCGCCGTATTGGCCAGGAACACGAACTTGCTGTCGCGGAATACCTCCGGCACCTTCGGCAGCGCTTCCTGCAGGACATTCAGTTCGACATGATCGGTCGTCCGGTCGTTCATATCCTCATGGTAGGTTCCATGCCAGACGAAGGTCTTGCTGCCGGCCCGGACCTCCAGGCCCCGCAGATCGACGTTGCGGCCCTTGAAGACCGCCGGCAGATCAAAGGGGCAGTCCTCGCCGACGACTCCGACGAACCGAACGGGCGAGAAGAAGCTCGCCGCCATACTGAAGTAGATGGACGAGCCGCCCAGGCACCTCTCACTGGCGCCGTACGGCGTTTTGATCGTGTCAATTCCGATGGACCCCGTGACCAATAACGGCATGATTAGTTCGCCTTCTCCTTCGCTGCAGTCTGGAACCTGCCGAGCGTCAAGTCGATTCGTCGGAGCGTTCGTTCGCGGCCCAGCATCTGGACCGAGTCGAAGATCGGCAGGCTGATCGTCGTGCCGCACAGGGCCACGCGGAGGGGCTGGGCCACCTTGCCCAGGCCGACCTGCCTTGTCTCCGCCAGTCTGCGGAGCATTTCCTCGATCGCCTGCTCGGTCAACTCCGCCATCGTGGCCAGCTCGTCGCGGACCTGCTTCAAGATCTCCAACGCGTGGTCCTTCATGAGGACCTTTTGGACCGCCTTGTCGTCGAACTCGATCCGGTCATCCTCGACGAAGATGAACTCACTCTTGCGCTGGATGTCCTCGAACGTCCTGGCCCCCTCGCACAGCTTGACGATCCTCGCCAACAGGGCGTCGTCCGCCTGCTGCACGGGCGAGCCGACGTGCTTGATGTATGCCCTGAAATGCTCCAGGACTCGCTCGGGGGCGGTCAGCCGCAGGTGTTCGGTGTTGAAGGCCAGCAGCTTCTTGCGGTCGAACAGGCTGTTGCTCTTGGTCAGACGCGACAGGTCGAACGAGGCGATCAGCTCGTCCCGCGTCAGGATCTCCCGTTGGTCGCCCGGGTTCCAGCCCAGCAGGGCCAGGAAGTTCACCATCGTCTCGGGCAGATAGCCGCTGCGGAAGAAATCGACGATATTGATCTCGGGCAGGTGCACGCCCAGGTATTCGGCCATCGCATCGACGGCCGGCATGTCCGGCGTCGTCTCGGCTTTCAGGAAGGCGCGGACCTCGTCGCCCGTGATGCCCCCGACCTCGGGCAGCTTCTCGATATCGACGTCCTTCATGGCCGTGATCGCGGCCCGAAGCGTCTGGGGCCGTTCCCGCTTGGAGAGCTTGCCGCCTGCGTCGCTGACCGTGACGGACATATGGGCGTACTGTGGCACGGGCTTATCCGGGAACAGGGCCTCCCACAGGGCCTTCTGGCTCGGCGTGTTCATCAGGTGCTCCTGCCCGCGGATCACGTGGGTGACCTGCATCAGGCAGTCGTCGACGACCACGGCGAAGTTGTACGTCGGGAACCCATCGTTCTTGAGGATGATGAAATCGCCCAACTCGGCCGGGTTGAAGGAGATCTCGCCGCGAATGATGTCGTTGACGACAATCGGTCCCTCCAGGGGCATGGCGAAACGGACTGTCACGTCCCGGCCCTCGGACCGTGCCTTCTCGGCGTCCTGCTCCGTGGGAAGACACTCCGGCCGGCGGTAGACGAAACCCTTCTTCTGCGCCTCGGCCTCGGCTCGCATGGCCTCCAGCTCGGCGCCCGTCTCGAAGCAGTAATAGGCCCGACCCTGGTCGAGCAGTTGGCGGATGCAGCGGTTGTAGATATCGAGACGTTGGGATTGCAGGTAGGGCCCATTCGGGCCGCCGACCTCGGGGCCCTCGTCCCAGTCGATGCCGAGCCAGCGGAGGTCTTCCATCACCTGAGCGGTGGCAGTGGGGGTGTTGCGCTTGAGGTCCGTATCCTCGACGCGCAGAATGAACTTGCCACTCGTCCGGCGGGCCCACAGCCAGTTGAACAGGGCGGTCCGAGCGCCCCCGACGTGCAGATACCCCGTCGGAGACGGCGCAAACCGCGTTACTACATGCTCCGGCACAGCTTGGCACTCCTCGTCTGTAAACCTATGGAAATCCAAAAGCTACGCCATATAATGTCGCTTGTCAAGCATGATCGACGTGCTTTGCCGGCCCGCTGGCCCGGTGGCAGGCCCCCCCACGTCTTGTCTTTGACGGCGGGCGCTCTCACGGGATACTATGGGTTTCGCCGGAGCAGCCGCGTGTGTTCGGTCGATGACTCCTGTGTGCGGGCACCTGTCGGGAGGAATCATGAAGGACTATTGGCTGGCCAAACTGGTGAGTTCGGTGGGCGAAGTGGACTCGCGGAAGCGACTGCAAAAGGCCATCTATCTGCTTCAATTGCACGGTTCACCCCTGGCTTGCGATTACATCCTGCACTATTATGGGCCATATTCCTTCGAATTGGCGTCCCTCATCGATCAGTTGAACAGTGCCGGGATCATTGAGGAAACCCCCGAGCCCCTTGCCCCTGGTGTGGTTCGCTATAGGTCCGCCGTTACAGAGCCCGGCAAGAAGGCACTGAACAAGTTCGAGCAGAGCGATCGAGGCCGTCAGCTCCACGCGGACATCGTTCCCTTTATCACGCAATTCAAAGATCTCAATGGGAAGGACCCCTGGGTATTGGAGCTGGCGGCGACGGTTGCCTTCGAGGTTGTCCCGATCTCAGTTGAAGGCGCGATGGCTACTCCGGGTTGTATGTTACGCGCTCCTGAGCTTCTTGGCAACTCCTTGTTGCTCGCCGTGAT
>Ga0116141_10004686_pt1 | contig 11482 bp, 9 predicted proteins | sample AD_UKC097_MetaG_FD_89744 | JGI IMG/M metagenome (GOLD analysis project Ga0116141, IMG submission 89744) | Active sludge microbial communities of municipal wastewater-treating anaerobic digesters from USA - AD_UKC097_MetaG | ecosystem: Engineered > Bioreactor > Anaerobic > Digestate | place: USA... | reverse complement strand
CGCGGCACACGGCGGCTCACTTCGCGGAAGTCAGTTCCCGGGGTGCCGCGGCCTTCACGCCCGGCACAACCGCGCGGCCGGCGCGCGTCAGGTAACGCCGCACATCGTCAATACCCAGATACATCGCCGGCACGATAACCAGGGTCACCGCGGTCCCGAACAGAATGCCGAACCCCAGAGACAGCGCCATCGGGATCAGGAATTTCGCCTGCCGCGACGTCTCGAAAATCATCGGCGCCAGACCGCCAAACGTGGTCAGCGTGGTCAGCATGATCGGACGAAAACGCTGCACCGCCGCGGAATGAATCGCGTCGTGGTGCGACAGGCCCTCCTCGCGTTCGCGGAAGTTGGCGAAGTCGATCATCACCAGCGCGTCGTTCACCACCACGCCCGCCAGCGCCACGATGCCGAACATGCTCGGAATCGACAGATCGTACCCCATTATGAGGTGGCCCAGAAACGCGCCCACAATGCCGAAAGGAATGCTCAGCATGACCACCAGCGGCTGGGTGTAGCTCCGGAACGGAATGGCCAGCATCGCGTAGATCGCCATCAGGGCCAGGATGAACGTGACCTTGAGGCTTCCCATGCTCTCGCGGATCTCCGCCTGGTGCCCTTCAAACGAATACGAGAGCCCCGGACGCTCGCGCAGGAATTCGGGCAGCACGTTCTCCTGAAGGTCGGTGAGCACTTCCCCGGCGCGGCTGCGCGGCGTGATGTCGGCCGACACTTCGACCACGCGGCGGCCGTTGCGGCGATCAATGGTGGTGTAGGCTCGCCCGCGGTTGATCTCGGCGATCTCGCGGAACGGCACATAGGCGCCTGCGGGCGTCCGGATCATCAGCGACTGGATCGTATGCTCCGACGAGCGTTCGTCCTCGGGCAGGCGCACCATCACCTTGATCTCGTTCCGGCCCCGTTGCTGGCGCAACACCTCGGCCCCATAGAACGCATACCGCACCTGCCGGGCAACATCGCGCGGCGTCAGCCCCAGGCTCTTGCCTTCCGGCTTCAACGTAAAGTCGAGCTGTTCCTTGCCGGGCTGGAAACCATCGTCCACGTCGTCCACGCCGGGGTACGTCGCGAGGATTTCGGCCAACTCGCCGCTCGCCTGTTCGAGCATGTCAATGTTGCGGTGGCTGAGCTCGACCGCCAGCGGCCGGCCCCAGCTTCCCGGCCCGCCGGAATCCGACGCGAACCGCAGGTATTCCACGCCCGGAACCTCGCCCACGGTCGCGCGCCACCGTTGCGCGAATTCCGACGTGCTCATGATCGCTTCGCGGATGTCGGGCTCGGCGAGTTCGACGCGCATCCGCCCCGTGTGGCTCCCCGTCATGCCAATGTCGGCCGTGATCGACACCACCAGCTCCGGATGACCCGACTCCGCAATGACCTTCTCCGCACCCGCCTGAAGACGGTCCATGATGGCTTCGGTCTTCGCGACCGGCGAGCCGTACGGCAAGACCACCTGCGCGTCGGCATAGTCCGATTCGATGATGGGAAATTGCTGGAAGCCCATCCGGCCGCTCAAGGCATACGACAGGCTCAGCGCAAGCGCGCCAATACCCACCGCGATCGTGATGTACCGGTGCCGCAGCGCATATTCCAGCGCCGGGCCGTAGTAGTCTCGCACCCAGTGCAGAAACCGGCGGCTGAACGCCTGCTGTTTCCCGTGCAGCCAGCGCTTGATGCCCTTTCGCGCCCGGTCCTGATGATGCGCCAGCTGCGAGGGCAGAACGTACAGGCTCTCGATCAGCGAGATCACAAAAACCACGCACACCACCACGGGGATCATCTGAAACGTCTTGCCAACGTACCCCGGAATGAAATAAATGGGCACGAACCCCACAATATTCGTCAGCACGCTGAAGATGACCGGCGACGCGACTTCCCGTGTGCCGCGAATCGCCGCCTCGATGAACGGCAGGCCTTCCTGATGATAATAGTAGATGTTCTCGCCCACCACGATGTTGGTGTCCACCACGATCCCCAGCGCGATGATGAAGCCGAACAGCGACATCATGTTGATCGTCACGTCGCCCGCCGGAAGAAACAGAAAAGAGCCCATGAACGATACCGGCACGCCCATCATGACCCAGAACGCCAGGCGCGCTTCCAGGAACACGCCCAGCAGCACCAGTACCAGCACCAGCCCCAGGACACCGTTCTTGACCAGCAGATCGACGCGCTGGCGGTAGGTTTCGGAGCGATCATGATGGGTTGAGGCTTCGATGCCCGGCGGAAGATACGGCTGGTACTCCTCCAGCAGCCGGTGCACCGCGTCCGCCACCCGCATGGGCGTCTCCTCCCCGACGCGGTACACTTCGAGATGCACCGAACGCTTTCCGTTAAACTTGGAATAGCGGTCCGTGTCGGCAAAACTGTCGTCGATATGGGCAATGTCCTTCAAGAGGACCTGGCTGCCCAGTTCGGTGGTGACCACGGGCACTTCCGCGAATTGGCGCCCGTAATCGCGCCGCTCTTTCAGGCGCAGCAGAATCTCGCCCGCATCCGTTTTCAAGCCGCCCCCGGGAAGATCGATCGACGCGTTCGCCAGGGTCCGCGCGATCTCCTCCGGCGTCGTCTGATACCGGCGGAGATTCTCCTGCGAGATCTCAATGCCGATCTCCAGGGGCGGCGTGCCTTCCAGGTCCACCTGGGTGATGTCCGGCGACTGAAGCAGCCAGTCGCGCACTTGTTCGGCCACCTGGTGGAGCGTGGTGTCGGGCGCATCGCCGTACACCACCACCTCGATCACGTCGCGGCGGTGCGCGTCAATCCGGACCTCCGGTTCCTCGGCCTCCTCCGGAAACGTCACGATCCGGTCGACCTCGCTCTTGATCTCCTGGCCAAGCCGGTTCACGTCTTCCCCCAGGAGCAGTTCCACCATCACGCTGCCGTTGCCTTCGCGCGCGGTCGAGGTCACTTCTTCAACGCCTTCAAGAGACCGGACGGCCTCTTCGATGGCGAGGATGATCCCGTTCTCCACCTCCTCCGGGCTGGCGCCCGGGTACGCCACCGAAATCGAAACCGTGTCCGGAGCGATGTCAGGAAAAACTTCCTGCTTGATGTTCAGCAGTGCAATGAAACCGCCCGCCAGGCAGCCCCACAGAATGAGGCTTGCCGCCACGGAATGGTTCGCCATCCACGCAATGGACCCGCGGTGCCCGGGATGTTTTGCGTCCGCGCTCACGGTTGTCCGCCCTTCGTCCCGCTGCCCGGCGGGTTCCCGGCGGCGTGTTCGCCCGGCGCGGGGCCGTCCGCGCTGGTGCGCAGCGGCATGCCGCTGACGGGCGTCGCCAGGTCGCTCACCACGATCAAATCGCCGTGTCCCACGCCCTTTGACACATACACGAAGTCCGCGCCCCGCCAGGCCGCCTCGATCGGCCGAATCTCGAGGGTCTTGCCGGGGGTCATCACCCACACGTAGTCGCCCTCGCGCACAGCCGAGGCCGGTACCGGACGCACATCCGGGATCTCCCGTCCGGTGATCTCGACCCGCACCTTGGCCCCCAGCAGGAGCGGATGGGACGGCGCTTCGCCATTCGCAAGCTGGAGCGGATCCTTGACCGTGATCAGAACGCGGGGCAGCGTGCTCCCCGTTTCAATGTCCGAGAGAATGCGCTGCACTTCGCCCTCGCGGTAGACCCCGGCGCCCCAGGCGTCTTCATGGTAGATCCGCGCCCGCGAGCCCGATTCGCTGTTGAAGCCCGGGATTTCCAGCCAGCGCAGTTCGGCCACCGGCACCGTAACCTCCACCCAGTATTCATCCGAATCCACCAGCGTCGCCAGCGCCGTGCCGGGATTCACATAGGCTCCCAGGTCAACTTTCCGTTCCTGAATCACCGCGTTGAACGGCGCCGCGATCACGGTCCGTTCCAAATCGAGCCTGGCCTGGTTCAACCCCGCCTGGGCAATGGCCACCGCGGCCTTCCTTGACTCGAGCTGGGGCTGCCGCAACATCAGCGCTTCGTCTTCTTCGGGCGCGTTTTCACCCAGCAGTTCGTATTCGAGCTGGGCCACCGACTGCTGTCCCATCTCGAGCGTGAGCTCGGATTGCGCCTTGACCAGGTTGGCCCGCTGCTGTTCCACGGCCAGCTGGTAGTCGTGCGGATCGATCTCAACCATGACCTCGCCCAGCGCAAAATGCCCCCCCGGAAGAAACGCGGGGGCGACCTTCGAGATCTGCCCGCGGACCCGCGCCGCAAGGTCGACCGCGCGCGCCGGCACCACCGTGCCCATGTTGCGCACGGTCGCGTGCGCCGCCTGCGCCTCCACCGGCATCACTTCAACCAGGCTGGCCTCTTTCTGCGGCGGGCGCCGTTGCGCCACGGGCGGATTGATCAGCCAGCGGTACGAGATGTACCCGCTGACCCCGAGAATGACGAGCACAAGCAGCGTGCGCACAAGCATGCTCAGCCCGCGCCACACAAGCGATACCGCCGGCGCCGGCGCCTCGGCCGCGTCTTCTTCGGCATGTGTCTTCGGAAGTGTTGCCATCTATCGGCCTGCTCCAATCCCTCGCCGCGCATCACACCCGGCGACGGTCAGTTAACCCGTTGGGGACTGCACGGCAGCGTCCGGAGCCGCCGCCTGCTCCGTTGCCCGAATCGCGTCATACTCGGGCGCTATCCACGAACCGCCCAGGGCCGCGCACAACCGCACCCGCAGGTCGAGCCGCGCGAGCTCCGCCTGCACCAGCCGCCGCTCGACTACCTGAAGCTGCGACAAGGCCGACACCACGGGCAAGTAGTCGTTCGAACCTTTCCGATAGCGCAGGAGCGCCTGTTCGTGCGCATTGCGAACCGCATCCAGCTCCCGGTTGAGCGCTTCGATGTACTCGACCTGTTTCACCTCTTCAAACATCGCGGTTTCGACTTCTTTCGCCGCGATCAGCACGCTTTCCCGGTACGCGGCCAGACGCTCGTCCACCACGGCCCGCGCGCGCTCCACCTCGGCTTTCCGCTGGCCCGCGTCGAAGATCGGTCCGGTGACGCCCGCCGCAAGCGTCGCGGCCCAGTTGTCAAAGACCAGATCCCAGTCGTCCGCTCCGTAGCTGGCGGAACCCGTCAGGCGCAGGGCGGGCAAGCGGTCTGCCCGCGCCACGCTCACACGCCAGTCCGCCGAGCGAAGGCGCAGCCCCGCGGCACGGATGTCGGGCCGGCGCGCCAGCAGCTCGGCCGGCAGCCCCGGTTCGGGCAGGGGCCCCACCTCGGGAAGCGCGGCCAGGACCATGCCCAGCTCCGTGCGCGGCTCCTGCCCCAGAAGCACCGCCAGCTCATGCAGGGTGGTCTGCAGGGCCGCTTCCAGCGGCGGCAGCAGCGATTCCGTCCCCGCAACGATCTGCCGCTGCTGATACACGTCGAGCGCCGTCGCCATGCCTTTGCGATACCGCAGCTCGATCAGGTCCAGGGTGGTTCTGTTGAGTTCCAGCTGCTTCTCGACCAGCGCCATCGTCTGGTGCTGGGCAACCGCGAACAGCCATTCCCGCGCGACGATGGCCGACAGGCTGAGCATCGCGCCGTACACGTCCTCGCGCGTCGCTTCGACGTCGCTCAGGGCCGCTTCGTGCTGCGCCCGCACCCGTCCCCACAAATCCACTTCAAAACTGCTGCCCAGGCCAAACCGGTACGACCGCGAGGTGAACGTGCTGTGCGACGAAGGCGGCCCGGCCGCCAGCGTGTCTACCGCTTCCAGCGTGGTCGCGGCCTGGTCCAGCGCGTCCAGAAGATCCGCCGGAGGAAGGGTCCCCGCACCCGAGAGTTGGTTCCACGCCGCGATCTTCTGGTTCAGATAGGCCAGGTGATCCACCGGCGCGCCCGTGTCCACCCGGCGGCGGCCCACCGAGGCGTCGCCCGAGTAGTCCAGCGACGGCACCCGCGCCGCGCCCGCCTGGATCGCCACCATCTCGGCCTGGATCAGCCGCGCATACACTTGCTGCAACGACAGGTTGCCGGTCAATGCCCGCTCGATCAGGCGGTTGAGCTCGTCCGACTGAAACACCTCCCACCAGCGTTCCGGAACCGCGCCGGACGCATCGTACAGGGTGAATTCCGCAGGAACGGGCAGCTCCTCCGGACCCCGTTCGGGCGGGGTAAACCGGGCGCAGGATACGCCACAGAGACAGAGCGCAAACCAGAGCATTCCGGCACGCACCAGACCGCGTCTTTCGGGGCGGGCCGTAACTGGGCGTTGTTCGTTGATGAAGGTCATGGATTATGCACCGGCTATCTTTCGGACAACCCCATCGCCGCGTTGCCGGATTTCCGCACGCACCGAGGCAATGCCCGCCAGGCAAAACCCCATGATGTGCGACGCCAGCACGTCGACAGCGTCAGCCTTCAACGCCCACGCCCGCTTTCTCTTAAACGCCATGATGCATTGGCTCACTACGCTCATTTCACATAGATCCAGGTCGGTTTCGGTCGCGTGCGGCCCCAGCAGGTCGCGTATCGCCGCCAGAAAATGCCGCCGCGAAGTTTCGTGCCACGCCGCGATCGCGTCATCCAGCAGCCCCGTCGGGTTCACCAGCTCCATCATCCGAATGCTGTGCAGGTGGCCCAGCTGCTCCTCGTCGGCCCGGCGCTGCAACATCGCACGCACCAGCCCCGCCAGACGCTCCTCCCCCGAAGCGTCCGCGCACACGCCCCCGTCAAGCGGATACAGCGCATCCGCGCGCGAGGTCGCATACTCCCAAGTCGCCTGGTACAGGCCGTTCTTGGAACCGAAATGATAGTTGATCGCCGCCGTGTTCACGCCCGCCCGACGGCAGATCTCCGCGTGCGTCGCGTCCCGGTACCCCCGCTCCCCAAATACCTGAAACGCCGCACATAAAATGCGCTTGCGGGTCTCTTCGCCGTCTTTACGGATACGCACCGGGCCTGCCTGTGTTCGATCAACCAACTAGTTCAAGTAGGAAGTTGAACTTGTACCACGATCCTGCCCCCATGTCAAGAAATGTACCACCCCCCTGGGGCCCGAGTTCTCGCAACCCGGGGGGCCTTATCGCTGCGCATCTCGCGCTGGATTCCTCTCGCCGGTGAACCGCCACTGCACGCATGGGTCGCCTTGCGACCCGCGCAGCTTGTGAAACGGGCTCCTTCGGAGTCGTTCCGGCCGCCGCGTCCACCCGGTCCACCCGGTCCACCAGGCGCCCCCGGTTTGTGGTCATCCGCGCGGTCACCGCCCCCTCCGGCAAGAGTCGTGCTCACCCGGCTTCCGGCCGGTTAGCGGCTTGCATTTCCGGGGAGCGTCTGCTAGAGTATTACGTAAATTAAAATCGTAATACTCCGCGACCTGAAGAAGGAGGATCGGCTCATGCGCAGGAACGGGTTCACACTCATCGAACTCCTGGTAGTCATTGCCATCATCGGGATCCTGGCCGCCATCCTGTTGCCCGCCCTCGCACGCGCCCGGGAAGCCGCCCGCCGTGCGAGTTGCGTCAACAACCTGAAACAGTGGGGGCTGATCTACAAGATGTATGCCAACGAAAGCCGCGGAGAGGTCTTCCCGCCCGTGGCGCCGTTTGCCAATCCCGGCGGCGTGCCCATCTTCGCATCGCCCGATCCGGACGCGGTCTACCCGGAATATGTCACCGATCTGAATGTGGCCCACTGCCCGTCGGATACCGATGCGGATGCTCCGGGCGAGTTTGTGGCGGGGCGCTTGCCCAATGGGACCATTGAACAGCATCTCGAAGCCGTGGCGGTTTCGGGCGATTCGGTGAGCCGGCGCTATTTCTACGCGGCGGCCCTGGGCCGGTCCTATTGGTACCACGGCTATGCGATGAGCACGGTGGAGGAGTTCTACGGGGTCTGGAACGGCACGGGCATCCAACCGGTGCTGGCGTCCGTCTCTCCCGTGGGCGCCGCGCCGGTATTCATGCCGGTTGCTGTCAAGGACTGGACCGAAGACCTCGACTTGTCCGCGAAACTCGCATGGACCGCGATCACAGGCTCGGGATATGGCGGGGGCGCCAGGATCACTCGCCTGCGTGAAGGCATCGAGCGCTTCGCGATCACCGACATCAACAACCCCGGCGCCTCGGCCCTCGCCCAGAGCGAGCTGGTCGTGATGTTTGATACGTTCGGCAGTTTCGCCGACGCCGCCGACGCCGCGGGTGGGGTCGTTTTCAACCACATCCCCGGCGGATGCAATATCCTGTACATGGACGGCCACGTCGCCTTCGTGCCCTACCCCCGCCAGTTCCCGGTCGTCGACGACGCGGTGAACGGCTATGGCATCCCCCGCCAGGTGGGTCACTATGGTCTCGGATAAGCGCCAGCGAAAACCTCGTGGACGCGCGTGGCCGGGCGCCCTTGCAGGCTGCCTGGCGGCGCTCTGCGTGTTCTCTTCCGGCTGCGTCAAACACGGCGCTCCGGTGGTGGCCGGCACGGCGCTCATGCAATGCGCGCTCCAGGACGCCGCAGCCTCCGCCGCACCGCCCGTGCTGATCCCTCCCGGGAGTTGTCCCAGCCACTACGACGTGCGCCCGGGCGACGTCGCCCGGGTTGCGGACTGCGATGTCCTCCTTCTCCATCCCTGGCAGGAGGCCCTGCCAAACGTCACCCGCGTCATCGAGGCGTCCGGCATTCCTGCCGAAAAGGTCGTTGTGATTCCCGTGCCCGGCAACTGGATGCTTCCCGACGCGTATGCGCAGGCCCTGGAGGCCGTCGCGGCCGCCCTCGAAACCCGCGGGCTCGCCCCGGGCGAAGCGCGAAACCGCGCGGTGCAACGCGGCGTTGAGGTACGCGCCCTGGGTGATGCCCTCCGGAGCCGGTTGGCGGCCGCGGGCGCGCCCGATACCCCCGTGATGTGCCAGGAGATGATTGCCCCGGTCGTCGAATGGGCCGGGTTTCCGGTTGCCGGAACCTTCGGCCGTTCGGAAGACCTCAGTGCGCGCGACGTCGAGGCCCTGGTGCGGCGAGGCAAAGACCAGGAGGTCAGTCTAATCATTGACAACCTGCAGGGCGGCGACGAGAAGATGGGCGCGGCGCTGGCCGCCGAACTGGGCACACAGCGCGTGATCATCTCGAATTTTCCCGGCGGATTGCCGGAAACCGCCAGCTGGGACCGGGCCGTTGCGCAGAATGTCGAGCGCCTGCTTGACGCCCTGCGGCACGTCCGTGAACCCGCGGCGTGACCCGGGCGGTTCCCATGAGTGATACTGCAGTAACCCTCGAAAACGTCGCGGTTGCGGTACACCATACGCCCATTCTGCGCGATATTTCGCTCGCTGTCGCGCACGGCGCGTTTGTGGGCATCCTTGGTCCCAACGGCGCGGGAAAGACCACCCTGTTGAACGTGATCAACGGCCTGACCCGCCCGTCGGCGGGCCGGGTGGAGGTGCTCGGCAGACGGCCGTTCGCGTGGGCAGGGCACCGTCTCCGTGCCGAGATCGGCTGCGTCGCCCAGGCCGAACCCGTAGATCGGCGGCTGCCCATCACCGTGCGGGAGACCGTCCTGGTGGCCCGGTATGGGCGGCTCGGATGGCTGCGCCGGCCGGGTCCCGACGACCACGCCCGCGTAAACGACGCGCTGGCCGCTGTGGGCATGGACCACCTCGCGGATCGGCCGCTGGGCCAGTTGTCGGGCGGGGAGTACCAGCGCGTGGCGATCGCACGCGCCCTCGCCCAGGAGCCGCGCATCTTCCTTTTCGACGAACCGACGGCCTCCATCGATCCGCGGGTGCAATCCGAAATCGTGGCGCTGGTCGAGCAGATCCACGCCGCCCGCGGGGTGACGTCGCTCTACGTGACGCACGACCTCGCCACCCTGCCCCAAACCTGCGAAACGGTGGTCCTGCTGCGCGAAGGAAGGGTTTGGGCCTCTGGACCGCGTGCAGCCATGCTCGAAGAGGCGCGGCTGGCCGCGCTGTACGCCAGATCGCCCGCTGCGGAGGCGCCCGGGTGATGGGCGCCATGCTTGAACACGCGTTCATGCAACATGCCGTGCTGGCGGGGCTGTGCGCGGGCGTGAGTTGCGGGCTGATGGGCGTCTTCGTCGTAACCATGCACCTTTCGATGCTCGGGATCTGCATTGCCCACGCGGCGTTTGCCGGCGCCATGCTGGGCATCTGGATGGGATTCGAGCCCATCTGGGGGGCCCTGGCGTTCAGTCTCGCGGCCGCGGCGTTCGTGGGCCCGCTGGCCGACCGCGGCCAGCTCAATCCCGACAGCGCCGTGGGGATTGTCTTCTCGTTCATGCTCGGCCTGGCCTTTCTGTTCGTCGGCCTGACTCCCGGCGCGAAGACCCACGCCCTCAGCCTGTTCTGGGGCAGCATCCTGACCGTGTCGACGGCCGACCTCGCGTATCTCGCGGCCGTGACGGTCCTGCTCGTGATGCTGCTGACGCTATTCTTCAAAGAGATCCAGGCCGTGGTCTGCCACCGCCGCGTAGCCTTCGCCGTCGGGATCCCCGCCACCGTGGTATTCTACGGTCTGCTGTTTGCGACCGGCGCGACCGTGGCCGTCTCCCTGCGCACGGTCGGCGGACTGCTCATCTACAGCCTTCTGCTCAACCCCGCCGCGGCCGCGTTTCAACTCACGTTCAGCCTCAAACGCATGTTTGTGCTGGCGGCGGCGTTCGGGGTGGTTTCGTGCTGGCTCGGGCTGGCCGGCTCCTGCTTCTGGGACCTGCCCACCGGCGCATCGATCGTCATTGCCTCGTCGCTCCTGTTCGCGGCGGCTCTGGCGGTCTCGCCCAAACGGAGGATGATTGCATGGCGGAGATGAACCGGCGCGGGATGAACCGACGCATCGAAGCCTTCTTCGACGGCCTCGCGCCCACCTGGGACGAAGAGATCGCCTCACGATTCGCGGACCGCCTCAACGCGATGGTCGACGCGCTCCCCATCAGTCCAGGCCAGACGGTCCTCGACGTCGGGGCGGGCACGGGCATACTCGCGGGCGTCCTGGCCAGCCGCGTCGCACCCAACGGCCGCGTGATCGCCGTCGACCTCTCCCGCGCCATGTTGCGCGACGGCAAAACACGCCGCCCCGACCCCCGCATCGCCTGGATACAGGCCGACGTCCTCGATGCCCCCCTCGCGCGGCACGCCTTCGACTGGGTCATCTGTTACAGCGTGTTTCCCCACTTCCTTGACCAGCAGCACGCCGTCACCGAGCTGGCCGGCCTCCTGAAGCCCGCGGGCTCCCTCGCCGTGCTCCACACCCAGAGCCGCGAAGCCATCAACGCACACCACGAAACAGTCGGCGGCATCGTCGGAGGCCATACCCTCCCCGACGACTTCAACATGGCCCGCCTCTTCCACAACGCCAACCTCCGCCTCCTCCGCCTCGAAAACTCCCCCACCGCCTACCTCGCCCTCGCCGCCTCCAATTTCGGGGACACAATACTAAAATAGTTTCTTGACAAGGGCGTCGAGGCCGTATTGTCGCGCGTGCGCGGATAATTCAGTATTGTGTCCTGAATGGCACTTACTTAAGGTTTAGTGTACCTGTTTCGATGCGGGCTCTCCTTG
>Ga0116141_10004681_pt1 | contig 11485 bp, 8 predicted proteins | sample AD_UKC097_MetaG_FD_89744 | JGI IMG/M metagenome (GOLD analysis project Ga0116141, IMG submission 89744) | Active sludge microbial communities of municipal wastewater-treating anaerobic digesters from USA - AD_UKC097_MetaG | ecosystem: Engineered > Bioreactor > Anaerobic > Digestate | place: USA... | reverse complement strand
TGCGCCGCGGCCGAAGGCCGGGTCGTCCTGCACGTAGACGGTGACCGGCGTGCCGTCGGCCGCCAGTTCAGCGAGCAGCGGCTCGACCAGCGTGCAGGTGGGGCACTCGCGCTTGGCGACGACGACCAGGCCGTCGGGCAGTGAGGGCATCGGGGTCTCCGGGGGCTTCGGGTTCGGCGCGCGCCCGCCTCGGGCGGACGCGATGGCGCCCCTCCGTCGGGACGCCCGGCAATGCTACCGAATCGGCGGAGAACCTGCGGACGACAGGGTTCCCGCCGAGGTACGTTGGCTGGGGAGACGGGGCAGCGCTGTGCGCGGGCATGTGCAAGCCGAGCGCTACCGAAAGGAACTCCTCGGGACCCGACCCGTCCGGGCGGCGCGCAGCGACGGCCGTACGGAGCGGGTGAGGAGTTCCGAGGTAGGCGAGGGCAGCCCCGCGCAGCGGGGCCGCAGCACCTGCCCGCGCACAGCGCTGCCCCGTCTCCCCAGCGAGCGCCCGCACGAGGGGCGCCGACCGCCCCGGTCGGTCACCCGTTCGGCAGCTTCCCCGCGCGCGGATCGTGCCGCGCCAGCCGTGCCAGCAGGTAGTCCACTTCGGCGCGCGCCGTCGGGCCCAGCCGCGCGCCCGGCTTGCGCTGGGCCTCCGACGACAGCACGCCGCGCCGCCACATCACGTACTTGCGCACCGCCAGGCCGGCGCCCGGCTGCTGCTCGTAGCGGATCAGCGGCAGGTGCGCGTCGAACAGGTCGTGCGCCGCGTCGCGCTGGCCGGCCTTCGAGAGGCGCACCACGTCGACCAGCATGTCGGGGAACGCGTAGCCGGTGTTCGCGCCGTCGGCCCCGCGCTCCATCTCGAAGTCGAGGAACAGGCCGTTGTTGCCGACCAGGATGGAGAGTGCGCGCATCGAGCCGTCACGCTCGAACCCGCGCAGCGTGGAGATCTTGTCCAGGCCCGGCCAGTCCTCGTGCTTGAGCATGAAGCACGACGGGTTGTCGTTGACGATGCGGCGGATCACGCCGGGGGTCATCACCACGCTGAAGGTGAGCGGGTAGTCCTGGATCACGAAGGGGATCTCGGGACCGATGGCCTGCGACGCGTCGCGGTAGTAGTTGACGATCTGGTCGTCGGTGCGCAGCGTGTTGGGCGGCGCGATCATCACGCCGGCCGCACCGGCGTCCATCACGTCGCGCGCCAGCGCCCGCATCGCGGCGAAGCCCGGGGCCGACACGCCGACGATCACCGGCTTGCTGCCGAAGTTGCGGATCACGCGCGCGGCCACGTCCATCGACTCGCGGGCGTCGAGCTTCGGCGCCTCGCCGAGCTGCCCCAGCACGGTGATGCCGTCGCAGCCCGCGCCGATGAAGAAGTCGCACATGCGGTCGATCGACGCGTGATCGATCGCGCCGTCGTCCGTGAACGGGGTCGGTGCGATCACGTGCACGCCGCTCACCTTGCCAGTCGAAGCCATCCGGTGTTCTCCGTGGAAGCGCGACGCGCACCCTGCGCGTCAGCGTTTGTAGCGTTTCGGCACGAACGGCAGCGGCGTGACCCGCACGGCCGGCCGCTTGTCGCGGACCCGCGCGCGGAAGACGCCGTCGCCGTCCGAAAGCGCCGCGGCGTCAATGTACGCCAGCATCACCGGATGACCCAGCGTGGGCGAGACCGTGCCGCTGGTGACCTCGCCGACGACACCGTCGCCGGCGTCGAGCAGCTCGGTGTGCGCGCGCACCGGCACGGCCTCGGTCGAGACCAGGCCCCGCAGCCTGCGCGCGGGGCCGTCGGCCAGCTGCGCGAGCACGCGGGCAGCGCCCGGGAATCCGCCGGCCTTCGCGCCCCCGGTGCGGCGCGACTTCGGGATCGCGAAGGCGAGCCCGGCTTCCACCGGCGTGGTCTGCGTGGAGATGTCGCTGCCGTGCAGGGGCAGCCCGGCCTCCAGTCGCAGCGTGTCACGCGCCCCCAGGCCGACCGGCCTGACCGCCGGGTCGCCCAGCAGCGCCTCGACGACGGCGCGCGCGCCGCGGGCGCCGTCGTCCAGGGGCAGCGAGATCTCGTAGCCGTCCTCGCCGGTGTAGCCCGAGCGCGTGGCGTAGCACGGCAGGCCCAGCAGGGTGAGCGGGGCGCCCTGCATGAAGCGCATCTGCGCGGCGGCCGGATCGAGCCGGGACAGCACCGCCTCGGCCGCCGGGCCCTGCAGCGCGACGAGTGCCGCGTCGATCCAGCGGAACTCGAGGCCCGGACAGCGCTGCTCGAACAGCGCGAGGTCGTGGTCGCGGTTGCCCGCGTTGACGACGATGCGCACCTCGTCGCCGGCGTTGACCAGCATCAGGTCGTCCTCGATGCCGCCGTTGTCGTCGAGCAGGTACGAGTACTTCTGCACCCCTGCGGTCCAGCCGTCGAAGTCGACCGGCAGTGCGGCCTCCAGCGCCCGGTGCAGGGTGTCGGTGCGGCCGTCGCGGGCGCGCACGCGCAGCTGGCCCATGTGCGACACGTCGAACAGCCCGGCCTGCGTGCGCGTGTGCACGTGCTCGGCCTTCAGGCCGTCGGGGTACTGGATCGGCATCTGGTAGCCGGCGAAGGCGCCCATGCGGGCGCCGAGTGCGCGGTGCAGATCCTCCAGCGGAATGCTGCGGACGGGATCGGTCATGTCGGTGTCAGTCCACGTAGGCGTCGATGGGCGGGCAGGTGCAGACGAGGCTGCGGTCGCCGGCCGCGTTGTCGACCCGCTTCACGCTGGGCCAGAACTTCGCGGTGCGCACCCAGGGCAGCGGGTAGACCGCCTCCTCGCGCGTGTACGGATGCGTCCACGCGCCGGCGACCTCGAAGGCCGTGTGCGGCGCGTTCTTCAGCGGATTGTCGGTGCGGTCCCAGCGCCCCGTGCGGATGTGCTCGAGCTCGCCGTGGATGGCGATCATCGCGTCGCAGAAGCGGTCGAGTTCGGCCTTCGACTCCGACTCGGTGGGCTCGACCATCAGCGTGTCGGCCACCGGGAACGAAAGCGTCGGCGCGTGGAAGCCGTAGTCCATCAGGCGCTTGGCCACGTCCTCGGCCGACACGCCGTAGGTGCCCTTCAGGTGCCGCATGTCGAGGATGCACTCGTGCGCGACCCGGCCGTTCTCGCCGGTGTACAGCACCGGGAAGACCGGGCGCAGACGCTGCGCAACGTAGTTGGCGTTCAGGATCGCCGTCTCGGTCGCGCGGCGGATGCCGCTGGCGCCCATCATGCGGATGTACATCCACGAGATCGTGGTGATCAGCGCGCTGCCGTTGGCCGCCGCCGACACCGAGCCGTTGCCATCGCCGTTGCCGTCGACCGCGGCCGCATCCGCCCCCGACGCGAACGGATCCGAGGGCAGGTACGGCGCGAGGTGCGCGGCCACCGCGATCGGTCCCATGCCCGGCCCGCCGCCGCCGTGCGGAATGCAGAACGTCTTGTGCAGGTTCATGTGGCAGACGTCGGCCCCGATGTGGCCGGGGCCGGTCAGCCCGGCCTGGGCGTTCAGGTTCGCGCCGTCCATGTAGACCTGGCCGCCGGCCGCGTGCACGAGACGGCACATGTCGACGATCGTCGACTCGAACACGCCGTGGGTCGACGGGTAGGTGATCATCAGCGCGGCCAGGCCGTCGCGGTGCTCGGCCAGCTTGCGGCGCAGGTCGTCGAGGTCGACGTTGCCCTCGGCGTCGCAGGCGACGACCACGATGCGCATGCCCATCATCTGGGCGGTCGCCGGATTCGTGCCGTGCGCGGATGCCGGGATCAGGCACACGTCGCGATGCCCCTGTCCCTGCGCGGCGAGGTAGTTGCGGATCGCGAGCAGGCCCGCGTACTCGCCCTGGGCGCCGGAGTTCGGCTGGAACGACACGGCACTGAAGCCGGTGATCTCGGCGAGCCAGCGCCCGAGCTGCTCGAGCATCGCCGCGTAGCCCTCGGCCTGCGCGGCCGGCACGAACGGGTGCAGATCGGCGAACTGCGACCAGCCCAGCGGCGCCATCTCGCTGGCGGCGTTCAGCTTCATCGTGCACGAGCCGAGCGGGATCATCGAGTGCACCAGCGACAGGTCGCGGTTCTCCAGGCGCTTCAGGTAGCGCACGAAGTCGGTCTCGCTGCGGTACCGGTGGAACACCGGATGCGTGAGGTACGGGCCGGTGCGGCGCAGCGCCATCGGGATCGACACCGGTTCGACCGGCAGGCCGTCGGCGAGCAGGTCGAGCGCCGCGTCGGTGACGTTGCGTCCGCTCAGCACGAAGGCGAGGTCGGCGACGTCGCGCAGGGTGACGGTCTCGTCGAGGCTGACGCCGACCCGCGTGCCGCCCAGCAGGCGCAGGTTGATGCGCTCGGCGCGCGCGCGCTCGAGCACCCCCGCGGCATCGTCGGCCACGTCGAAGACCACGGTGTCGAACACGTCGGCATGCACCGGCACGCGCTGCGGCGCCACCAGCGCGCACAGCAGGCGGGTCATCGCGTTGACGCGCAGCGCGATCCGCAGCAGGCCGTCGGGGCCGTGGTAGACGGCGTAGAACGCGGCCATGTTCGCCAGCAGCGCCTGCGCCGTGCAGATGTTGCTGGTCGCCTTGTCGCGCCGGATGTGCTGCTCGCGCGTCTGCAGCGCCATGCGCAGCGCGGGGTTGCCCGCCGCGTCGCGCGACACGCCGATGATGCGGCCCGGCATCATGCGCACCAGGTCGTCGCGCACTGCCATGAACGCGGCATGCGGCCCGCCGAAGCCGAGCGGCACGCCGAAGCGCTGCGCCGACCCGACCGCGATGTCGGCACCCATCGCACCGGGCGTCTTCACCAGCAGCAGCGCGAGCGGGTCGCTGCCCACGCACACCCGGCCGCCCGCCGCGTGGATCGCGTCGATCTCGCGGCTGAAGTCGCGCACGCGTCCTTCGGTGTCGGGCGTCTGCAGGTAGGCGCCGAAGCAGGCGGCCGCGTCGAGCGCGCGCCCGGCGTCGCCCACCTGCAGTTCGATCCCCATCCAGCGGGCGCGCGTGCGCAGCACGGCGATCACCTGCGGATGCACGGCGGCGTCCACGAAGAAGCGGTTCGATGCGTGCTTCGAGGCCCGGCGGCACACCGCCATCGCCTCGGCCGCGGCGGTGGCTTCGTCGAGCAGGGACGCGTTCGCCACCGGCAGCCCGGTGAGGTCGATCACCATCTGCTGGAAGTTCAGCAGCGACTCCAGCCGCCCTTGCGCCACCTCGGCCTGGTACGGCGTGTACGCGGTGTACCAGCCCGGGTTCTCGAGCACGTTGCGCTTGATCGGCTCGGGGGTGAGGGTGCCGTGGTAGCCGGCGCCGATGTAGGTCCGCCAGATCTGATTGCGCTGCGCGAGGGCACGCAGCTCGGCCAGGGCGGCGGCTTCGGAGCAGGGGGCCGGCAGGCCGAGGGGCGCCGTCAGCCGGATGGCGGGCGGCACCGTGGTGTCGACCAGTGCCGAGATGCTGTCGCAGCCCAGCGTGGCCAGCATGGACGATTCGTCGTCGGTCGACGGCCCGAGGTGACGCGCGTGGAACGCATCGTCGCCCAGGAGCGCGCGCAGACCGCCCGTGGGGGCGTCGTGCAGATGCATCGCGTGCTCCTCAGGCGCCGGGGCCGGCGGTGTAGTCGGCGGCCGACAGCAGCGCGGCCGCTTCGGCAGGGTCCTTCATGCGGATGCGGAACAGCCAGCCGTCGCCGTAGGGCGCTTCGTTGACCGTCTGCGGCGCGTCGGCCAGCGCCGCGTTCACCTCGACCACCTCGCCCGAGACCGGCGCATAGACGTCGGAGGCCGCCTTCGTCGACTCCACCACCACGCAGGCTTCGCCGGCCGCGACCGTGCGGCCGGGCTCGGGCAGCTCGGTGTAGACGAGTTCGCCCAGCGCGTCCTGCGCGTGGAAGGTGATGCCGACCGTTGCGGTGCCGTCACCGTTGTCGCGCAGCCACTCGTGGCTGGAGGTGTATTTGAGATCGCCGGGGTTGTCCATGGAGGCTCCAGATGCGGATCGTGCGCCGCGTCGTTGATCGGAGCCCCCTCTGTCCTTTTGCCTGAGAGATTCGGGTCGTGCCGCCGCGGCGGGCCACCCTGCTTCCTTCGGCGAGGCTGCCGTGCGCGCGGGCTTCACCCGCGGCGCGCACGCGCCTTCTCTCCAGAGAGTCGAAACCGTGGCGGTCCTTTTGCCTGAGAGTTTTCGGGGCGATACACCTTCGGCGCCGCCCGCCGGCTGCGACGGGAGGTCTCTCCCACCACGGTCGATCGACTCCCGCAAGAGTGCCTAGCGCGGCCGGGACTGTCAAATGTGCGCGCGTCACCCGCCGGCCGCCGTGCGCACGTCACCCCCTGTCCGGCGCGCGCACATCACCCCCTGTCCGGGGCCGTGCGCGTCATCAGCACGATCCCGCCCGCCGCGAGCAGGAAGGCGAGCGCGTGCGCGCCCGAGAAGCGCTCGCCGAGCCACACGACGCCCACGGCGGCGGCCGCGAGCGGCATCGCGATGGTGAACACGCCGCTGCGGCTGGCCGGCACGTGCCGCAGCCCCGACAGCCACAGCCAGGTCGACACCATGCTCGCGGCCAGTGCGTAGAACACCAGCAGCGCCCAGGTGGCGGCGGTGACCGCGCGGAAATCGAACGACATCGCCTGCCACAGCCCGAACGGTGTCATCAGCAGCAGTCCGAACAGGTTGATCAGGGCCGAGATGCGCATGGGCGACAGGGTTGCGGTCAGGCGCTTGCCCAGGATCACGTACACGGCTTCGCAGGCGACGCAGCCGAGCACGAGCAGGTTGCCGATCGCGGAGCCGCCGGCCAGACCGCCGTCGGTGCGCGCCAGTGTCAGCAGGGCCACGCCGCCCACCGCCAGGCCGACGGCCCACCAGCCCTGCGCGGTGAGCCGTTCGCGCAGGAACACCCACGAGAACAGGGCCACCATCGCGGGCAGCGTCGACAGGATCACGCCGGCCGAGGCGGCCGTCGTCATCGAGATGCCGTACAGCATGCAGATCGAGAACAGGAAGTTTCCGAACAGCGACTGCAGGAACAGCCGGCGCCACTGCGCGCGGCCGACCGGCGCTTCGTCGCCGCGGCCGACCGTCCACGGCAGCATCGCCACCGCCGCGATCGCGAAGCGCAGCCAGGCCAGCAGGAACACGGGGATCGCCGCGGTCAGCGGCTTCGACAGCGCCACGTAGACGCCCACGAGCGCCATGCCGCTGAACAGCAGCGCATGGCCGACGTGGGGGCGGAGCGGGGCGGTCATGGAGGCAATCCGGTCGAAGCAGTTTTGCACGGCCGCGGGTTTGTGGCCCGGGGGGATCAGGATAAGCTTGCGCTCCCCGAGACCGCGCGAGGACCCGATGAACGCCCCGAACGACATGCGTCACGCCGACGTCACGCTGCAGGCGGGGCCCGAGCGCCAGCGCGAAGTCGTCGAGCGCCTGCGCGCCGAGCTGCCCGAACACTGCATCCTGTTCCGCGAGGAAGATACCCGACCCTACGAGTGCGACGGCCTGTCGGCGTTCCGCCAGCTGCCGATGGCGGTGGTGCTGCCCGAATCCGAGATGCAGGTCCAGGCGGTGCTGCGTGCCTGCCGCGCGCTCGACGTGCCGGTGGTCGCCCGCGGCGCGGGCACCAGCCTGTCGGGCGGCGCGATGCCGCACGGCTCGGGCATCGTGCTGGCGATGGCCAAGTTCAACCGCATCCTGTCGATCGACGCGACCGCGCGCATCGCGCGCGTGCAGCCGGGGGTGCGCAACCTGGCCATCTCCGAGGCGGCCGCGCCGCACGGCCTGTACTACGCACCCGACCCGTCGTCGCAGATCGCCTGCACGATCGGCGGCAACGTGGCCGAGAACTCCGGCGGCGTGCACTGCCTGAAGTACGGACTGACCGTGCACAACGTGCTGCGCGTGCGCGGCCTCACGATCGACGGGGAGGTGCTGGAGCTGGGCGGCGAGGCGCTCGACAGCGCCGGGCTCGACCTGCTCGCCGTGATGATCGGGTCCGAAGGCATGCTGGCGGTGGTCACCGAGGTGACGGTGAAGCTGGTGCCGCGCCCGCTGCTGGCGCAGGTGGTGATGGCCTCGTTCGACGATGTGGTGCGCGCCGGCGACGCGGTCGCGCGCATCATCGCCGCGGGCATCATCCCCGCCGGGCTCGAGATGATGGACCAGAAGACGTCGCGCGCCGTCGAGCCGTTCGTGCGCGCCGGCTACGACCTCGACGCGCAGGCGATCCTGCTGGCCGAATCCGACGGCACGCCCGAGGAGGTGGCCGAGGAGATCGCCCGTCTGGCCGAGGTGCTGAAGGACGCGGGCGCCACGGCGCTGAAGGTGTCGCAGTCCGAGGCCGAGCGCCTGCGCTTCTGGTCCGGCCGCAAGAACGCGTTTCCGGCGGCGGGCCGCATCTCGCCCGACTACTACTGCATGGACGGCACGATTCCGCGCCGCAGCCTCGGCCGCATGCTCGCCGCGATCGCCGAGATGGAGCACACCTACCAGCTGCGCTGCATGAACGTGTTCCATGCCGGTGACGGCAACCTGCACCCGCTGATCCTCTTCGACGCGAACGACGCCGATCAGTGGCGGCGTGCCGAACTGTTCGGCGCGGCGATCCTCGAGCTGTGCGTGGAGTACGGCGGCACCGTCACCGGCGAGCACGGCGTGGGCATCGAGAAGATCAACTCGATGTGCGTGCAGTTCTCCCCCGAGGAGCGCGAGACCTTCTTCGCCGTGAAGCGCGCCTTCGATCCGCCGGGGCTGCTCAATCCCGGCAAGGCGATCCCCACGCTGGCGCGCTGTGCGGAATACGGGAAGATGCACGTGCACGCCGGGCGCATGCCGTTCGCGGATCTGCCGCGCTTCTAGGGGGCGTACGACGATGACCGACCTGCAGGGCGCCGGTGCGCCCCCTCATCCGGCCGCCGCGTCGGCAGCCGCAGCGGCCGGTGCGTCGGCCGGGGATGACGCCACTGCCCACGCGGCGCTGGGCGCGCTGCGCGCGCGCGTCCTCGCCGCGGCGGCGTCCCGCACCCCGCTGCGCGTGCGCGGCGGCGGCACCAAGGACTTCTACGGCCAGGCGTTCGACGGCGACGTGCTCGACACGCGGGCGTACCGCGGCATCGTCAGCTTCGAGCCGACCGAGCTCGTCGTCACGGCCCGCTGCGGCACGCCGTTGTCCGAACTGCAGGCGGTGCTTGCCGAGCACCGGCAGATGCTCGCCTTCGAGCCGCCTGCGTTCGGCCCCGATGCAACCGTGGGCGGCGTCGTGTCGGCCGGGCTGTCGGGGCCGCGGCGCGCGGCCAGCGGTGCGGCCCGCGACTTCGTGCTGGGCGCGGTGCTGCTCGACGGCGCCGGGCGCCTGAAGGTGTTCGGCGGACAGGTGATGAAGAACGTCGCCGGTTACGACGTGTCGCGCCTGCTGTGCGGGGCGCTCGGCACCCTCGGCGTGGTCACCGAGGTGTCGCTGAAGGTGCTGCCGGTGCCTCCGGCCGAAGCCACGCTGTCGATGACGGTCAACGAGGCCGACGCCCTGCGCCTGCTCAACGAGTGGGGCGGTCTGCCGCTGCCGATCTCGGCCGGCGGCTGGCACGGCAGCCGTCTGCGCCTGCGCTTCTCCGGCGCGCGGGCTGCGGTCGAGGCGGCGGTCCGGCGCTTCGAGAGCACCTATGCCGCGGTGCCAGTCGGCGCCGACGAGGCCGCCGGGTACTGGGCCGGCCTGCGCGAGCAGACCGACGAGTTCTTCTCCGGCGACGAGCCGCTGTGGCGCATGTCCGTGCCGTCGACGGCGCCGGCCTTCAACTTCCCCGGGCGGCAGCTGATCGAATGGGGCGGCGCGCTGCGCTGGCTCAAGACCGGCGTCGACGCGGCCACGCTGCGCCGTGCGGCCGAGGCGGTCGGCGGCACGGCCACGCTGTTCCGCGGCGGCGACCGCTCGGTCGGCGTCTTCCAGCCGCTGTCGGCGGCGGTGCTCGAGATCCATCGCCGCCTGAAGCACGAGTTCGACCCCGACGGGATCTTCAACCCCGGCCGGATGTACGCGGGACTCTGATCCATGGAAACCCATCTTGCCGACTGGCTGCGCAACACGCCCGACGGTCTCGAAGCCGAGGCGATCCTGCGCAGCTGCGTGCACTGCGGCTTCTGCACCGCCACCTGTCCGACCTATCAGCTGCTGGGCGACGAGCTCGACGGCCCGCGCGGGCGCATCTACCTGATCAAGCAGGTGGTCGAAGGGCAGGCGCCCACCGCGGCCACGCTCGGCCACCTCGACCGCTGCCTGACGTGCCGCAACTGCGAGAGCACCTGCCCGTCCGGCGTGCGCTACGGGCACCTGGTCGACATCGGACGCAAGCTCGTCGAGCGCTCGGTCCGCCGCCCGTTGCGCGACCGGCTGATGCGCGCCGCACTGCGCGAGGGCACGACGCGCCGCTGGCTGTTCGGACCGGCGATGCAGGCCGGCCGGATGGTGCGACCGCTGCTGCCGCGGGCGCTGCGCGACAAGGTGCCCGAGCGGCGTGATCCGGGGCAATGGCCTGCGCGCACGCATGCGCGTCGCGTGCTGCTGCTCAACGGCTGCGTGCAGCCGGCGATGATGCCCTCGATCGACGCGGCCACCGCGCGCGTGCTCGACGCGATCGGCGTGCAGGCGATCGTCGAGGCCCGGTCGGGCTGCTGCGGCGCGATCCGTCACCACCTGAACGACCACGACGGCGCCCTCGCGGATGCCCGGCGCAACATCGACGCCTGGTGGTCCCACCTGCAGCCGGAGGCCGCGCAGCCCGCCGAGGCGATCCTGATCAACGCGTCGGGCTGCGGTGCGATGGTCAAGGACTACGCGCACCTGCTGCGCGACGACCCCGTCTATGCGGCGCGTGCGCAGCGCGTGGTCGAGTGCACCTGCGACCTGGCGGAATGGCTGCCGCGCGCCTTCTCGGCGGCGCTCGAGGCCGGGACGGTGCGCGTGCGCCGGGTGCCCGCCGACACGGTCGCGTTCCATCCGCCGTGCACCTTGCAGCACGGTCAGCAGATCCGCGGCGAGGTCGAGGCGTTCCTGTCGACGCTGGGCGTGAAGGTCACCCCGGTGGCCGAATCGCACCTGTGCTGCGGGTCGGCCGGCACCTACTCGGTGCTGCAGCCGGCGCTGTCGCTGCAGCTGCGCGATCGCAAGCTGATGCATCTGCAGGCCGGCAAGCCGAAGGCGCTGCTGTCGGCCAACATCGGCTGCATCAGCCACTTGCAGACGGGCACGGAGACGCCGGTGCGGCACTGGATCGAGTGGCTCGACGAGGCGATCGCCGGCTGAATCGGTGCGGGGCTCGCGCCTCAGGCCGCGCGGGGCGCGGCAGGCGGTGGTGGGGCGGGTGGGGATGGGGGCGGCGGTCGGCCCTTTGGGCCGACTTCCCTGCGCTGCTCGTCTCGGGCTGGTGCGGCCCGACTCGCTGCGCGCCCTGCGGGCGCTGCGCTCAAACACGGGGCCGCAAGTCAGAAGTACGAAGCGCGCTGCGCGCG
>Ga0116141_10004679_pt1 | contig 11489 bp, 13 predicted proteins | sample AD_UKC097_MetaG_FD_89744 | JGI IMG/M metagenome (GOLD analysis project Ga0116141, IMG submission 89744) | Active sludge microbial communities of municipal wastewater-treating anaerobic digesters from USA - AD_UKC097_MetaG | ecosystem: Engineered > Bioreactor > Anaerobic > Digestate | place: USA... | reverse complement strand
CTGGCACTTCATATTTTGTCTTACTTCTAATATAGACAAGTTGTCTTTGTGGCTCCCAGTAAACAGAAAGACCTAAAGCTTCTGAAATAAATCTTATCGGAACCATTGTTCTTCCTGATTTTATGTAAGGTGCTGCCTCAAGCTCATAACTCTTTCCATCAATAGTTGCTATTTTTGAACCAATTCTCAATTTAATAACTTTTGTGTCCTGTTTAATTGTAACTTCTCTTAAATTTCCATCCCAACCAACTTCTGCTCCAAAAGTTTCTGCTACAAGTCTTATAGGAACAAAGGTTCTGCCAGAAATTATTTCTGGAGAAACATCCATCTGAAGTTGCATACCATTCAAAACGTAGCTCTTTAAACCAATTGTTAAAACGAGGAAGAATTCTTTTTGAGCTTGTGTCTTCTTTACACCTAAAAACCCAAAGATCAGGGTTAGGATTAAAAGTAGACTTAAAATTTTCTTCATTTTTACCTCCTATAAAAAATATAATTTAAAAAATTTAAACTACTAAGCCTCCATCAACATTTAAGATGACACCCGTTATAAAAGAGGCATCATCTGATGAGAGGAAAAGAATTGCTTTTGCTACTTCTTCTGTTTCACCCATTCTACCAAGTGGTGTTCTTGAAACCATAAAATCAATAACTTTTTCTGGAACTTTTTCTGTCATTGGGGTTTTTATAAAACCTGGGGCAACTGCATTTACTCTTATACCTTTTTTACTGAATTCTTTCGCCCATCCTTTTGTCAAACCTATAACTCCGGCCTTACTTGCTATATAATTTGTTTGTCCGATATTTCCATATATTGCAACTACTGAAGAAACATTAATAATAACACCACTTCCATTTTCATACATATAAGGAATTACAGCTTTTGTACAGTTAAAAGTTCCAGTTAAATTAATAGATATAACTTTATTCCAATCTTCAACTGACATTTTTGTAAGAAAGTTATCTCTTGTTATTCCAGCATTGTTAACAAGAACATCAATTTTCCCAAAATCCTCAACAACTTTATTAACAGCATCTTGAACTATCTCAAAATCTGACACATCGACCTTATAGCCCTTGAAATTTCTTCCCCTACTTTTAATAGTATCTTCAACTTCTTTTAGACCTATCTCATTCATATCAAAAATTATAACTTTTCCACCCTCTTCTGAAATAAGTAATGCTGTCTCTCTTCCTATACCACCAGCACCTCCAGTAATAATTACAACTTTATCCCTGAATCTCTCCATAATTACACCTTATACCCATTTAAATATTGCTGAACTCATCACATATCCAACACCTGAAGTGCAAAGAGCTATTAGATCGCCCTTTTTAATTTTTCCCTCTCTTATGGCATCATCTAAAGCCATAAAAGCACAAGCAGAACCTGTGTATCCATACTTATGCATAATATAGTGAGTTTTCTCCATAGGAAGTCCTAAAGCTTCCATTGATTTCTGAATATCTACTAATCTCACTTGTGTAAAAATAACCAAATCAAGATCTTCAACCTTATATTCCGTTTTTGATAAAGATTTTCTAATAACATTAGGCCAATTACCATAATTAACATCTTCTGGGTATTTATGAAAATTAGGATGAAATCTTAAAAGATGCTCTTTCTTTTCAACCATCTCTTTTGTGATCGGGTATTTTGTTCCTACGTATATACCATATGAATCCCAATACTGTCCATCAGAAACAATTGATGAAGCAATATAACCAGGTTCATCAGACTTTGTAAGAATTAACGCAGAAGCACCATCACCAAGCATTGGTGCTAAGATTTTATTATCCCAATCTATCCATTTGGACATAGCGTAAGGTGCAACTATAAGAACATTGTTAATAGTTTCATCAAACATAATATGCTGAGCACCTATACTCATCCCAATAACAGCATCAGCACATGCTGCGTTTAAATCAAAAGCCCCGGCATTTTTTGCACCAAGTTTGTAAGCAATAGTAGGTGAAGTAGGAGGAGTAACATAATCAGGTGCATCGGTTGTCATAATTAACAAATCAATTTCTTCTGGTTTTATATTTGCTTTTTTAAGAGCATCTTCAGCTGCTTTAATAGCAAGATCAGAAGCGCTTTCATTTTCTGCTGCAATATGGCGCAATTTAACACCAGAAAGATATAAGCTTACATCAAAGCCATATCTTTTTGAAAGTTCCTCGTTCGTGATTATTTTTTCAGGTAAATACATACCTGTTGCTAAAATTTTTGCAAATCTTTCTCTCATTTTACCTCCTTATACCTTTTCTTTTATAAATTTTTTTAAAAGAGTGTTGAATTCATCAAATTTCTCAATATGGGGTGCATGAGCAGAGTCTTTTATAACCTCTTCATAAAATTGTCCACCATTTTCTCTATATTTATTAAGAATAAATCTTGTTTGAGTTACCATCGGTTGAGGTGGGTAAACATTTTCACCAGGATAGTTTGGTATGATACCAAGTTTCCCAAGATACCCAAAATCCATTAGAGAGTTATCAGAAACAACAAGATCTGAATCGCCTCTTACCCAAAGAATAGGAGGTTTTGGATTAATATCAACAATTTCAATTAGATTTAGATATTTTGGTGACATTGCATTAACAGGTCCATATTTTCCGGGTGCTACATATGGCCAATTTTTTGAAGGAATAAAATCTCCAGGATATCTATCATCTCCAATCTTTTCAAGAAGTGAAGATTTTAAATAATCTAACTCCCTTTTTGCTCTGAAAGGTGGCTTATAATAAAAATTATTTATTACATTCAGTGGAGAATTTGAATCTGATTCACTTAAATCATGTTCTTTAATCCTTTTTACAAAATCTGGGTTCACTGTTCCGCCACCAGAGCCAGCATAATCATCCCAACAAGGTGTTCCCTTATCATCTTTAGTTCCACCAAAACCAAAAGGAGAAATAGGATCAATAATTGTGAGGCTTTGTACTCTTTGAGGATTGTCAATAAGAAATTGCATTGAAACACCACCACCAAGAGACCAACCTACCAAATGTATTTTTTTGAGATTAAGTGCATCAAGAAGTGCTTTTAAATCGTCTGACCAATCTCTTAATCCTCTTGTTGCATCAATAATTTTATCTTCTGTAAGACCATAACCTCTTAAATCTGGTGCAATACAATAAAAGTCATTCCCAAATTCAATCATTGTTTCTTCAAAATATGTACCACTTGTGAGATTGCCATGGATAAAAACTATTTGATTCCCTTGAATTTTAGTAGTAAATCGGGTAAAAATTTTAATTCTGGAAGTTTCTATAAACTTACCTTCGACACCTTCTAATATTTTTGGTAGATCATCCATGTCTACCTCCTTTAATTTGATAGGTGAATCACCTGTTAAATTATATTATAAAAATTCAAATTGTCAATAGGTGAATCACCTGTTAAATATATTAAAGTTAGATGTTGAATTTTGCTTTCATATCATATGTTATTTCAAGTTTTTATTGGAGTTTCAACTCTTATTAGTTTACAAAAATAGAGTATCTGTTTTTGAAAAATGATAGCAAAACTTTGATTTAAATTTTGTATTAAAATATTTTATAAATTATTTAAAATTTTTTCAATTTCAATAATTTTCTCAGGATCACCAATTTCAGTAAATAAATTTTTCAATAAAACTAATTTCCTTTTTACCTCTTCTTTATTCGCTGAAATAACTGCTAAATAAGACAGTAATTCAGCATATTCTGGCTCTTGCTTCACTGCGATTTTATACTCATTGTATGCTTCATCATATCTTTGCAGATCATCAAGCAAATTTCCAAGATTATAATGAGTAACAGTATATTCAGGATTTAGTTTTAAAGCTTTTCTGTATTCTTTCTCTGCTTCTTCATACTTTTTTAATTTATAAAACAGCAAACCAAGGTTGTTATGTGTTTCATATGAATCAGGATTAATTTTTAATGCTTCTTGATATTCTTTTTCAGCCTCTTCATATTCTTCTAAATCTTGTAATATATCGCCAAATTTATTGTGAAGTTTATAATCATCTGGATTTAATTTTAACTTCTCTCTTAATTTTCCCTCTTCTTCTTTTTCTTTTATCAAATCTTCTATAATAAAATTGATATTTAATTTAATATTATTTTCTTCAAGAATTTTTTCTGCATATCTTAAATCTTTAATCCTTTTATAAAAATTCAAATCATTCATCCTATTTTAATTATACAATAAATACTATGTTAGTTCTTGTAATAATACATTTTATTAATTTATATGTAAAATTCAAGACCTGACACCAAAAATGTCATTTTAAGTTCGCAATTTCTAAATCATAAAAGTTTTTTAACACAGTAAGAAAAGTCCCCATATCAATCCCTTCATCATATTTATCTTCGCTTTTTATCCAACCTCTCTTTTCAGCAAAAATAAGGGAATCTTTTTTCCATTCATCATTAACATTTGAAACTACTTTTTTCTTAAGTTCTTCAAATGGAAAGTTTTTTCCGGGACAACTTGTATTTACAATTTCACTGTGTTTTAAAATTTTTTCATATTTAATATTAAATCTTTTAACCAAATCTGAAATCATAAGAACTCCTAAATCAAACTGTTTTTTATCAAGAAGCTCTTCATCGAAATTTCCGAAGAATGTAACTGCAATACTTTTAAAATTTATATTGTCATCTCCTGAATGGAAGCAGGGATGTTCGATTGAATTTCCATTAAAAACTCTTATATCCTTTGATATTCCAAAATGATAATTAGCAACATACCAGTGAAATCTATCTTTATAGTTTATTTGATGTAATTTCTTAATACTTTCCCAAACAAGAAATGAATTATCATCACTGTTTTTTATACCAGTGTGATGAATAACAATATACTCTTTCTTAAGTAATTCTATCAAATTTCTTTCATCTCCTTAACTTTTTTTACTAAACTAATTGATCTTTCAACCTTGTCATACTTTTTCTCTGATAATGAAACGATTTTCACATAAAGAAGTTTTTTATCTGTTTTATAAAAAACTTTAGCAAGTATCCTATAAATAACTTCTTTATCTTTCACAAAATCTTCCTCCTTTTATATATAAATTACTTTATTTATTATAACAATAAACTATAATTTGTCAAGATAATTGTTAAGAGGTCTCTGAAAAAATCATCCAAACTCTCATTCCTAAGGAAGTAGGAAACCATATTATCGATGAAAAGAATAGATTCACATTTACATGGGAATGACAATGAATAGTTAATCTATATTTTCAATGGAAATACTGGATTTCCATTTTACCCGTCTTCGCGAGGACGAGAATGATAAAATAGAGGATTTTTCAGTAATCTTGTTAAAAAAAATTAACAGTGTAATATAGTCAAATATAAGGAGTTGAGAATGACTATAGTAGAAAAATTCAAAAAGTTAAGAGAAGATTTTGGTTTAAGTCAGGAAGAGTCCGATGAAAAACTCGAAGTTAGAAGACAAGCAATTTATCAGATTGAAAAGGGATTAAGAACACCTGGAATTAAGTTTATAAAAAACACAAGATGTTTTTAATGTTCCAATAACTTATTTTTTGGATGAGGATAGTTTGGTAATAACTTCAAGTGAAAAGCTCAATTTATTATCATTTATAAAATCACTTGATGAAAATGAAAGAGAAAAAGTTTTAGACTTTCTATATAAATTAAAAGGAATCCCTATAAAAAAGATACCTGTTTTAGGATATGTAAAAGCAAGAGAACCTCTTATTGTTAACCCAGAAAATGAACCAATAAAATATCTTGAACTACCTTAAAAAATGCTGAATATTCATTAATTGTTAAAAGCGATAGTATGAAGGAAAAAGGAATATTCGGAAATGAATATATTCTTTTAAATGAAAAACTACAAGTTGAAAATAGAGATTTGGTTGTTGCAATAATCAATGGTGAAGCAACTTTTAAGATTTTTGTTATTGAAGGGGGAAAGAAAAATTCTAAAATCAGTGAATTGTGATTATAAAGAGATTGAATTAAGAGAAGGAGATGATATAAAATTAATTAAAGTTATAAAAACTTGGAGATAAATTTGGAAACTATACCTATATTATTGGTTATTTTATCTGCACTAATACATAGTTTATGGAACTTTTTTTTCAAGAAAAGTAAAGATAGTTCAATTTTTATTTTTTGGGCAAAGATTTTTGAAATTATCTTTTATTTTCCTGTTGTTGTTTTCCTTTTATTAAAACAGGGTTTAAATTATAAAGGTTTAATTCCTATTTTTTTAAGTGGAACAATTCATTTCTTTTATTGGTTTTTCTTATCCTCTGGATACAACACAGCCGACCTTTCTCTTGTTTACCCAATTTCAAGATCTTCTCCTTTATTAACATTATTTTTCTCTTTTTTGTTCTTTGATGAAAGGGTTACATTTTTAGGATTTATAGGAATTTTACTGATTTTATTAGGAATATATTTCATTTCAATTAACAGTTTTAATTTAACAAATTTTTTAACTGTTTTTAATAGAAATAATAAAGGACTTATATTTGCATTTTTAACATTAATCACTGTCACATCTTATTCTATTGTAGATAAAATTGGTGCAAATTATGTAAATCCTGTTGTGTATGTTTATTTTATTGAACTTGTTTCATTAATCCCTTTCACTATTTTTATCCTTTTAAATAAGAAAAAAGATGATTTATTTAAAATTTTAAAAAAAGATAAAATAAATATTGTCTTTACATCAATTGCAATTATATTATCTTATTCACTAATAATATTTGTTATGAGAATTTCTAAATTGAGTTATGTTGTATCAATTAGAGAAGTCGGAATAGTATTTGGTGTTTTATTAGGGATAATATTCCTTAAAGAAGAGTATGGATTGATTAGGATAACTTCATCAATTATAATATTTATAGGAATTTTATTAATTTCCTTCTTTGGATAATTAGCTTTTAATTGTTCTTTTAAATTTTTTATTTCATAATTTCAATATATTTATCTCATAATTTTGACGGAGGTGGTGTATAAATTTTTTTTCCCTTAATCTCTTTAAATGTAATTAAAGGAGGATTATCAATTGGACAAACAAAGGAGCATATCATACAACTGTAACATTTCTCTTCGTCCGGTATTGGTCTTCTCTTTTTAGAATCCCACTCTATACATTGACCTCCAGCATCTTGACAGGCGATATAACATACTCCACACCCAATACATCTATCAAGATCGAATTGTGCAGCACCTTGTCTTGATAAATCAAAATCTTTTGTTTCATAGAAATTCGGCAATGCCTTTCCAACGATATCTTCAACTTTATTAAAACCTTTATCTTCCATATAAAATGACAATCCCTCGACTAAATCTTCAGCTAATCTGTGTCCATATTTAACAATACTTGTAGTCATTTGAACAAGAGAAGCTCCACCGAGTAGAAATTCAACAGCATCAACCCATGTTTCTATACCACCACAACCAGCAAGAGGTAATCCTAATTCCTCTTTTTTTGCAAGCTCAACAATACATTTTAGAGATATAGGTTTAATTCCAGGTCCTGAATACCCACTTAAAGCACCTTTTCCGAAAATATTTGGACAAGGCACAAAATTATTAATATCAATATTAGTTATTGCTCTTACTGTATTAACAGCAGTAATACCATCAGCACCAGCCTCTTTAGCATACATAGCTGGTTCTGTTATATCAGTAACATTTGATGTTAATTTAGCAAAAACTGGAATCTTTACATTTCTTTTGACTATATCAGTAAAATCTCCAACGAGTTTAAATGCCTGACCAACTTTCATTCCAGAACCTTCAACAGACATATGAGGACAGGAAAAATTCAATTCAAGCATGTCAGCTCCAGCATCTTCAAAAACCTGTGCAAGATATTTCCACTCCTCTTTATTAAAACCCATAATATTAACCATAACTGGATTGTTTGGATAATGTTTTTTCAACCATTTGACATCCTGAATGTTATCTTCAAGGGGCCTGTCTGTAGTTTGTTCAACATTTTGAAGACCAACTAATTTTTTACTTCCTAAATTATAGGAATGCATCCTTGGAGCTGGATTTATTATTTCTACTGATGGACCTCCAATACCCTTAAAAGATACACCTCCAAATCCAGCATCAAAAGCTCTCACTACCATCTCAGCAGTATTACTTACAACTGATGAAGATAACAAAAATGGATTTGGAAATTTTACTCCACATACTGTTATACTTAAATCTTTCATATATATTTCCTCCTACTTTATTTATTTAAATAATTTATTATTGATTTTGCTCCTCTTTTTCCATCTCTAACTGCATTAACAGCAAGACTCGGCCCACTAACAATTTCTCCACCTGCAAATATCCCTTTAACCGAAGTTTCTAAACTTTCTTTATCAACTTTAATGTATCCTTTATTATCAAATGTTACTGAAGGTAAAAGTTCTTTAATCTTAGGATCAACCCCTGATCCAATCGCAAATATAACAAAATCAACATTAAATGAAAATTCTGAATTTGGTATATCTTTTATATTAGAGGGAGAAAAATCTCCTTTTTTTAATAATTCAACTTCATTTCCTTTTACACCAATAACTTTACCATCTTTTGTTGTAATTTCTTTAATTTGACTTTGAGGTTTGATTATAACATAATGATCTATGGCTTTATGTAAATCTGCCTTATCAGCAGGTAGATCTTCCATTGATTCAAGAGATATACAATAAACATCATTAGCATTAAGAAGTTTGGCTTGTCGTTCAACAATCAATTGCACAAGACCCCCCCCAAATATTGGTTACATTTTTATTTTTAATTTTATCTGCAATTTCTTCAACCTTATCACTGTTTATTTGCCACAAGAAATCTTGATAAGTAAAAACATCTTTAGAATCTGAACCAGGGATTTTCAATCTATATGCATTGGCTAAACCTGTTGATACAAAAATAGCCTTAAAACTATCTTTTAATAGATTTTCAATTGAGCCTTTGTCTTTAAATTCATAATTAGTTTTTACTTTAACTCCTAAATTCAAAACATCTTCTATTTCTCTGTCTAAAAAATCATCATTCAATTTAAAAGGGGGTATTCCATATCTTAAAATTCCACCTAATTTTTCATTTTTCTCAAAAATAGTGACATTATAACCTTTTTTAGCAAGTTCAGCTGCACAAGTTAATCCAGCTGGTCCAGAACCAATAACTGCGACATTAACATTTTTATCTTTCTCTTTAGTAATTGGGTTGAAGCCTATATCCCATCCATATTCAACAAGAAATCTTTGAAGCTTTCCAATGTTTATTACTCTATCGATTCCACTTGCAAGACATTTTTCTTCACACAATTTATCAACAGGACAAACAAGGCCACAGATGCCACCAAGAATATTGTTATCTTTAATAACCTTAAATGCCCCTTTTAAATTTCTCAATCTTAATTTTTTTATAAATCTACCTGGCTCTACCTCTGCTGGACAACCCTGACTGCATAGTGGATCATAACAGAGTAGACATCTGTCAGCTTCAACTATTGCTTGACTTAAAGTGTAGGGTTTTTCAATTTGAAAATACTCATCTTTTTTAGAATTAGCCTTTTTTTCCTCTTGTTTCATACCTCACCTCAATTTTTAATAAGATATATGAATTATAATAACATTTAATTTTTAAAATTTAATTCTATTTTCTTATTTTTATATGCTATGTCTAATTTTTCTAAAAGTCTATTGAATTTTACCCTCTCCCATTTCGAGAAAGAGTAATAAGAAAGAACACAAGAATTAGAATTTAAATTTAATGATTCAATAATGTCATTATGTTTAAATCTTATATCTGAATTGATTCCTAAAATGTGAGATATTTTATTGAATCTGATATAGTTTCTTATGAAAATATCAAGAATTTCTCTTTCGTTTTCTTTAATATTGAGATAAAAATTTATAATAAAATTTAATTTTGCTTTATCAATGTTATCAAAAAATTTCAAAATTAAATCTCTTCTTCCCTTAATAAATGTTGGAGGATTTAAAATATACGATATAAACCTTTTTGTTTCATATCTTTTCTGAGTAAAATTAATAAAGTTATCAAAATCATTACCAATAATATATATAATCTTTTTTAAAACATCTTTTTTTATTAAATATTTATATAAATGTTTTCTATTAAAAAGAGCCATATAAGTTGAAACAATCAATTTATTTCTTTCAATTTCACTTTTCTCTTTCAAATATTCAACTGAATTCTTAAAATTTTGATCAATTTTAATCTTAATAATTTCAGAAAATATCTCATTTGGTATATTATTATCAATATCAATGTTTAATCCATTAATCAATTTTCTTATTGTATCTCCTCTAATATTTTTTGTTTTTCCATTTAAAATATTACTCAATTTGTTTCTTGAAATTTTTGTTAATTTTGAAGCTTTTTTTATATTTTTTATCTGTTTTTTTAAATAATTTCTCAATTTTGAACTGTTTTTGTGAAGATTTTTATCAAAATTTATCTCAAATTTTCTAATCTCATTCAATAGATTGCTGTATTTATTTTTTACAAAATCATCATCTTTATAAATGTTTATTATTTCACTGGTTTCAAATATCCTGTAATAATTTAATTTTTTTTCAATATTAAAAATTGTATCTAAAATATAAAAATTTATTTTCGGTTCTTCGAAGTAGTAAGCAAGATAGTAAATTCCTTTTTCAGCATAATAGAGAGATTTAAATGGTTTTTCGCTTATTAAATACCATGAAATGTCATTACAACAAGTAATAATCCCTGTTGGATGTGGAATTTTAGTTGCAATTTGTAAACCCTTTTGATAATAGAATATAGCTTTTTCTATTCTACCCTCTTTTATTTCTTTTCTTGCTTTCCCAATCAACAAAAAAAGTTTAGTAGAAGGGGAAATTCCTTTATCTTTACTCCAGAACCTTGATTTTGATAAATTTGAACCTTCATTCATAAGTGAATAATTTATTATACATTGATTTGTAATTTTTCTAACTGATGGTGGAATTTTTTTATATTCTTTTCTTATCTTGTTATATAAAATTTTAAAGTTCTCTATGTCTTTAAGATAAAATAGAATTATAAATTTATTAGATAGTAATAAATAATAGAGAGACTTATTTTCTTTACATTTTTTTAATCCAGAATTTACCTCTTTTAAAGCTTTCTCATATTCTCTTTTCCAGATATACTCTAATGATTTTAAATAGTTTTTATAACAAATATCTATTTTATTATCTAATAAATAACTCAAAACTGGTTTAGAATATGAACCTAAATCAAAAATTTTTTTAGTTAATACGGGCAATTTAATATTCATCTTTTTAAAGATATTATATCATATAATATGTACCCTTATAGATAAAATTTTAAAAATTTTTAAAAATAGAAAAAATTATGTCAAAAAAATTCAGTCATAATAATAGTTTTTAGAGGTAAAAAATTTGACAATCACTTGATAAATTCTATTCTTAAAAAAAGGAGGCTAAGAATGAAAAAACTCATTGCTTTAGTTT
>Ga0116141_10004673_pt1 | contig 11497 bp, 13 predicted proteins | sample AD_UKC097_MetaG_FD_89744 | JGI IMG/M metagenome (GOLD analysis project Ga0116141, IMG submission 89744) | Active sludge microbial communities of municipal wastewater-treating anaerobic digesters from USA - AD_UKC097_MetaG | ecosystem: Engineered > Bioreactor > Anaerobic > Digestate | place: USA... | reverse complement strand
TTAGTTTCGGGAGTAAGCGCGGCAGAAATAAGATTCTGTGATGCCATAACGGTAACCCCTTTCGTAAAATTTTATACTCAAGAAATATATTCAAATACGATATGTCAAGTGCAAAAAAATGAATCAAACAAGCCCCTATTTGGCAGAGAAGCAGGGAGAGAAGATTTTATTTATATATGATATTGTCGGGAAGTGAGCGATTCTGTTTTTTATATAATGTTAATGTTTTTTCATATTCCTTAATATGTTCGTCAAATATACTTTTATCTTTTATTTCAGCTCTTCCCTTAAGCCCTCTATAGAAGGTTTTGTTGATTTTAAATTCATTAGGATTCTGTACGGCATCATAGAAAACAAACGGGGGCAATAATCCTGCATCTTTTATAGATTCAACAATTTCCTCCCTCATTTCTTTTATTGCTGAAATTATTTCTTTCTTATCATCTTTTTTCATTTTTGTACCGAATATTAGGCCATGAAGATGAGTCTTATCGTAATAAAAAATACGCTCGACCAGAAGTTCTTTCTTCGGTCCGTTTTCATCCACAACAGGCGCCCAATGAGGTTTTATTAATCGAACTTCCTTTTCATATTCCCAGTCTACATATTTTACAGTTGCTGATTTTTTATAATCATCCCAATAATCTCTAATCTGTTTTTGAGATAATCTAGAAATTCCATTAACATGTGGACTAAAATTTAAAAAACCATCTATTCTCTTAATTCCTGTACGATATGATACTTCTTGGAATTCATATTTATTTATGTCATCATTTTTGGCACCATTGTTATCTATTTTTTTCAGAGGATATATGTATAGTGAGTTTTTATAAGGTTTAAAAATCATGCAAAACCCTTTGTGATGATCAGCATAATGTGACCACATAGTCGGACTATCATAACTTTTTGAAAAACAAGATATATAATTAAAGCGACCGACTGCTTTATGTATCTCATGCTTTAATCTGGTTTTCATTTTTTCTAGTTGGAGAAATGATTCCGGAATATCCCCTAACATTTGTGACATATAAATATCAGCAAATTCTTCAGAATCAATTTTATTTATCAGTTGTTCATACGATAAATCATTCTCAGATAAAAATTCGGCTATTTCTTTAATACATTCTTTGTAATGCTCCTTTCGTTTTGTTTCAATTATACTTTCCAAAAGTCTGTAATATTTGCCGTAATCTGCTTCAAAGAAATATGGAACTAAAGTATCATAAGGATCATTCAATTCACTTCTTTCCGCGAAAAATATTTCACCATATAATAATTCTTTTAAGGAAACAGGCGAATATTTTCTGTATTTGTAATAGAAATCTGCAGAACTTGAATTAATTAATTTGCTCAACATAGCAAACCTCGGTGTTTATCAGGTTAAGATTATTAAACAACAAGAAACATTGTAATAACTTGTTAATTGTAAAAATATCCGCCATTTTTCTCAATAAGCTCTTTTTTTAATATTCCGCGTAAACACTTAAATCTTTGTCTCGGATATTTTTTAAGAAGATATAAGTATTCATCATTAAAATCAAAGAAAACCGGTTTAATAGCATCATACCAAACTTCTCTGGGTCTTTCCCAGTAATAAAAATAAAATTCGCTATTCTCTTCAATAGCCTTTATTCTAAATTTCTCTGCACAATAACATTCAATCATTCCATCATTTTCATCAAGCTCACTGACCAGATGGTACCCCGTATAACATTTTTCATTAATAGGCATCCAAAGGGAGATATTTTGCATCTCTAGACTTTCTGGATTCGGGACTCGTTCCAATATTTTGAAATTTTTGAATACGCTTGCATTGACTATCCAAAACATGTTTTTATAAAATTTTTCTCTTGCTTGCAGTTCAGAATATTTTATCGGCGAATTCTGGAATTCAATTATCATTCCATTGTTTGTTTTTACATCTGCAATATGCTTTTCATTATTCATCTCGTCATAATGAATTATTTCCTGATTTTGAACAGGAAAACAATTTTTCCATTTCTGATGCCATTCAGTCTCATTTTCGTGCCAAGGATCACAATTTGAGTCATTACAGTGAGCCCAATGCCATATTTTAAGCGAACCACATTTTGAAATAACTGGAGATCCGCAAAACTGACAAAAGCCTTTTAGTCTTGGCGCAGCTTCACTTTTTTCATTATTAACAATAGCATACTTCATTTAATAAGTTCTTTTCAATCCTGTTATCCAAATTATCATTTTGCTTTCAGTACGAAACAAATTTAAAAATTGACATGGATTTAAATACAACCGAACCAGAAATTTCACTGATCTTCATATTAAGAAAATATAAGAGCATCGCAAAATATTTTCAAGAATAAATTGACTGGTATATAATGCCATAGAATCTATTTCGCGTATACTGAGCGAAGCGGACAAAAAGAGCAATGCCCTCTCCCAAAATGCAGAGAAAACTGGCGAAGCCAATGAATCTCTATAGGGCGAGCGCTTTCTATCAGTATATAATATATGCTTCAGAGAAAAATGAATGGCAGATAAAGCTCTAAATCATTCGGCGAAGCCGAATACATTTTTCGCGCAGACTATCGTAGACATTTCGAAGAAATGCGCGATAGTTCTGTCGCGACAAGCACCGCGCAGCGGCGCCCTTTTCTTTCGTCCATTTCTTTTGGGCGACGCAAAAGAAATGGACAAACTGGATTTAAAAGGTGTGAAACACCTTTTGCGCATTGCATGACACCATGCAATGCTATTTTAAACTACCGCTAGGCATAACTACGGCCTCGCCGTTTTCTATGACAAACCTTGTTTTAAAAGGCGAACTCAAAGTCTCTACTTTCTTCAAGAAAGTTACAGCCTCTTCTCCCGCCAACGGAAACGGCTGAAACTGCATCTTGTAATTATCTCCCTCAACAGGAATGACTCGGATTTCGTCAATATTGCCGTCTTTGATTTTCACGGCACCGAAAATATTCGGCATGTATTTCTGATTATAATAACCGTTTACAGCATTTCCGAGCGAATAGAATACAGGCTTGCCCTTATAGATTTCAACTCCCTGCGGAACATGAGGATGATGTCCGATAATTCCGTCAGCGCCGGCGTCAATATACTTGTGAGCCTGAACTATCTGCTCCGGTTTAATTTTAGTTGAATGCTCTATTCCCCAGTGAAGCGAAACAAAAACCAAATTATCCTTAGTCTTGTATTTACGTATGTCGGAAATTATTTTTTCATCATCGATTTGAGCTGAACCGTATTTATTTCCTTTAGCATAATAATACGAAGGAGGAAGATCATTGTATGCAAGAAATAAAATCTGCTTTTTACCGAATGAAACAACTGCAGGTTTACGTGCTTCCGCTTCATTCATACCCGCGCCGCAGAAAGCGATGTTATTTTTTTTGAGAAAGTCAATCGTGTCAATTAAACCGTCTTTTCCGTAATCAAGTATGTGATTGTTCGACAACGATACAACATCCAATCCAAGTGACGGGAGATAAGATGCACAAAAATAACTTGTACGGAAAACCCATGCTTTGTTTGTCACGGGTTTTCCTCTTTCGGTTATTGATGATTCCAGATTCGCGAATACAAGATCATATTTATCGATCACAGGCTTTATGCGTCTGTACGGATAATCCGCGCCTTCAGTTCTTGTAAGACGTTCGATATTTATGCAGGTGAGAAAATCACCCATAAAAAGAATCGTAAACTCTTCGGATTTAGTTTCATTGCAGAAAATAAAAAACAAAACTAAAATAAGGAAATATTTTTTCACGCAAGCTCTCCATTAGGATTACATCCCGAATCAAGCAGTCTGACAGGCGATATTCTTTTATCTGTTTTTTCATTAATCTTCATGTGTATATAATTTCCGCTTAGTGCCTCATCATCTTCAATTACCGAAGAAAGCTGTTTCCCGACAAATCTTTCACGGTAGCTTTTCATAAGTCCGTCGCCGAGCTTCTTGAGAGCGGAAGCGCGTTCAGCAATAATATTTCTATCTTCCATTTTCATGCATGCTGAAACGGTGCCGGCTCTAGGAGAATATGTAAACTGGTGAATATATGAAAATCGGGCTTCTTCGGCAATTTTTAGAGTCTCATCAAAATCTGCTGAATTTTCCGAAGGGAATCCCACCATAATATCCGTGCCCACCGCGATTTCATCATTAACACGCTTGATTCTTTCAACACTTTCGATGAATTGTTTCGGATTATAAGGTCTGTTCATTTCTGATAAAACCTTCGCACTTCCCGACTGAAGCGGCAGATGAATATGCGGCGCAATTTTTTCATGTGAATATATTTCAGCAAGCGCATCCGTCAGATGAAGCGGTTCGATTGAAGTTATGCGTATTCTGAAATTTCCTTCGAGAGAGACTATCTTCGCGGCAAGAGACGCAAGATCAGTTCCGGCGTCATTATATTTACCGATTGTAATTCCGGTGAGTACAATCTCGGGAGTTCCGTTCTCTATCAGCATTTTTGCTTCATCAATAATTTCAGATGCATTTCTGCTTCTCGGCAATCCGCGTACGGACGGAACGATACAGTATGAACATTTTCCGTCGCATCCGTCCTGAATTTTTAAGAATGATCTCGTTCTGCCGAAAAGAGAAAAAAAAGATTCGCCCGAAGCCGAAGGCTCAAGATCGATAATGAGGTTATCTTTTTCATCATTTGAATAAGCGGCTTTTACACCCGGTATAGATAAAACAGAATCCCGGTCTCTTGAAACAAGACATCCGGTGACGAAAACATCACCGGACTGAGCCGCTCTTCTTATATAGTTTCTGCATTTCTTGTCGGAATTATCGGTAACCGTACATGTGTTTACGATTACCGCATCGCATTTTTCTCCGAACGGAAGTTCAACCCAACCGCATCTTTTTAGTGCGCCTGAAATGCGCCCCGAATCATACTGGTTGAGTTTGCAGCCAAGAGTCTTTACGGAAAAGGTTTTGTTCAAGCCTTTTCCTTTCTGAACTTAACCGCCGCTTCAACAAAACTCTTGAAAAGCGGATGCGATTTAACCGGCTTCGACTGAAATTCCGGATGGTACTGAACAGCATAAAACCATCTGTGATTCGGAAGCTCAATCGTCTCAACCAGTTTAGGATTAGGATGAAGACCTCCGAACACAAGACCCTTGGATTCGTACAGTTCTTTATATTTCATTGTAAATTCGTATCTGTGTCTGTGACGTTCGCGGATTAGATCTGCATCGCCGTAAATCTTTCTGATTCCGCTGCCTTTTTTAAGCTCACACGGATAAGAACCCTTTCTCATTGTTCCGCCGAGTTCAATGATGATCTCCTGATCTACAAGAGGCGAAATTACAGGATTTTCACATTCAGGTTCGCATTCCTTGGTGTTCGCGTTTTTAAGTCCGCATACATTCCGGCCGAATTCGATTACGGCACACTGAAGACCGAGGCATATTCCGAAAAACGGAATATTGTTTTCACGTGCATATTTAATTGAATCAATCTTTCCTTCTACGCCACGGTTTCCAAAACCGCCCGGAACGAGAATTCCGTCAAGTGAGCCGATGCGTTCTGAAAAATCATTATGTTTTTCGAGATCTTCCGGATCAATTTTAACTATATCGACATGAACGTTGTTCGCCGCACCTGCGTGAACGAGTGCTTCATAAATCGACTTATATGCATCCGGAAGAGCGATATATTTCCCGATCACGCCGATCTGAACAGTACTCTTCGGATTCTTGAAGGCATCGACGAATTTTTTCCAAGCAGTAATATCCGGTTTACCTGCTTTTAGTCCGAAATGCTCGAGAACTATTTTATCATAACCGTTATCGTGAAGCATCATCGGAATATCATAAATGCAGTTTGAATCAAGCGCGGTAATTACATGATCATCCGACACATTGCAGAAAAGTGCGATCTTGCTTCTCATTTCATCAGACAGAGGAATGGTCGCGCGGCAGAGAAGAATGTCAGGAATAATTCCTATCTGCATCAGTTCCTTAACTGAATGCTGTGTCGGTTTTGTCTTGTGCTCGCCCGCAACAGTCAAAGTCGCAACAAGAGTCAGATGAACATTTAATGCTCTGTTTCTTCCGAGTTCTTGCCTAATCTGACGTATAGACTCAAGAAAAGGAAATGATTCGATATCTCCCACGGTTCCGCCGATTTCGACAAGAACGAAATCCATCAGACCGTCCTGTGCAATATTATAAATTCTTTTTTTTATTTCGTTTGTAATATGAGGAACAACCTGAACGGTGCGTCCGAGATAATCCCCTCTTCTTTCTCTGGTAATTACCTCAAAATATATCTGTCCGGTCGAAACCGAATTTGCCTGTGACAGAGGTGCGTTTGTAAATCTCTCGTAATAACCCAAATCAAGATCAGTTTCGGCTCCGTCTTCGGTAACGTAAACTTCACCATGCTGATACGGACTCATTGTGCCCGGATCGATATTTATATAAGGGTCCATCTTTATTACAGAAACTTTATATCCGTGTCCTTCAAGAAGAAGTCCAAGTGATGCGGTTGAAAGTCCCTTGCCCAGCGAAGAACACACTCCGCCTGTAACAAAGATGAATTTGGTTTTCTTGTCTTTCATGCGGCCTCTTTAGGTTTATTTGAAGTCTTTAATTGAGGGCATTATTCGTCAATAAAGTTTTCCGTGATTTTTCATGATTTTGAAACAGAAATATAGTACAATAATAAGAAAAGAACCCTGAGATGGTTCTTTTCTTATTATTCATTTTATTAAATCTGACTATAATTTTTACATTATCAATTCGAAACCGATAATTGTCAGTGAGAAGCTTGCTATAGGCTGTTCGGTTGTCTGAAAAGTAAACTGGTTTATCTTATTCTTATTGAATGAAACTTTTGTTCCCCACGATTCCTGTTCGAGTTCCGAATACATTACTTTTACTTCAACAATCTGACCCGGCTTGGTAACGAAAACTTTTCCGAAATAGTTATAATCCCTTATATTGGAAGTATTAGCTCTTACCCGATAGGCTCTGCCGTCTCCTTTAACCTTGAACTTAAACCCTTTAGCTTTTTTGATATTCGCAAGCTCTGCCGGATTGGGATTAATTCCAAAACCGGCAAAACCGTATTAGAATTTCTTGGTTACATTCCCCTTTGCTGTTACAGCCAGAACATCTCCGCTTTTGGATGATTCAATGTAGATCTTTGAAGAACCATTATTCGGAGCTGCACTGTCATCATAAGCGAACCATCCTTCAGGATCAGAAAAATCGGCAGAAAAAAGAAAAGCTGCAGTCAGCAAGAACATAGAAGCAAAAAGAACTGTTTTTTTCATAATACCTCTCAAATTCATTTTTTCAGTCCATTTGGACGGATTTTAAACAATTGTCAATTCTAAAAAATTAGTATAGCAATATCGAAACAAAATCTGCTTGATTTATTCAAATAAAACAGTATTATATCAGAATGAAGAATATACGTATTATCATTATACTCTTCATGACATCGCTCTCTTGTGAATATCAAACCAACCTTTTCAATGACGTCACCACAAAAATAGACGGGGTGTCTCCCGTAATTACTTCACACAATCTGCCGATACTCAATTCTGCTCCCAACATATTTCATATCAATCTGAGATTTTCAGAAGGACTGAATCCGGCATCAGTCAACACTGACTCCGTTGTTGTAAAAAACAATTTCGGCAATAAAATAAATAATATCAGCATATCTTACGATTCAACTTATAATGAAATAAATATAACCGGAGTTACGGATTCGAACTTTCTCGCACGAGGATCAACCTATACTGTCACTCTGACTAAAGACATAACTGATATCGCAGGAAATAATCTCGAAGATGAATTTACAGGAACAATCTCTATCGCGACAAGTCCGCAGATTCCGGGGAATGGTTCAATCTCAACAAGCAATTACAATAATGGATATTTCGTAGAACCCGGCGACAGCATATATATAACTTTTAACGAAAACATAGCAACAGGTTTGTCATCGGCAGTTATATTATCAAAAACAACATTTACGCCGTCACCCTCATTTTCAGGTATAACTGTTACAATCTCAGGTAATCAACTGATTTACACTATCGGTGATGTAGGAACAAACGCTGATACTTAGTGCACAATAAACCTGAGCGCAGGTGATTTCTATTCCGCAGTTGACGGTACCGCATGCCAGGTTCAAAACATAACTTTCAGTACAATATTAAAAGCTGTTAAGCCGTAAAATAACCAATCAGACCCATCTGCTTTTAGAAAAAGCTCTTCCTGTTTCAGAAACCTGAAGCCCGTCTTCCCTTTCAAAAAGCAAACCTTTTTCTTTCATTGTTTCTGCCTCTGCACGAATGACCGAACCGGACAAACCTGTTACAGTCTCAAGTTCATCAATCGAAACGTATCCGCCGTCTGACGTAGAGTGATATATTTCATACAGGATATCTTCTGAGCGTTTATTCATTTCTTACTTCTTCTTTCGATCGATTCTGCTTTTGAATAACAGCATCCGCAGTAATTCTGTCTGTAAAAATTATTTTCATTCGACATTTTAACGCTTTCCGCAAAACCGCCGTTTTTCTTAAAATCAAACGATAAAAACTCAATTCCGAAGACCGAAGATAATCTTTCACCTTCCGTTTTTATCATATCATAACTTTTATGCGGACTAATGCTTAATACAGTTGATACTGCATCGATTTTCATTTTTTCTGCATATCGGAAAGATTCTTCAAGACGCATGGAAATGCACTTACGGCATCTTTCGCTTCTCTCCCCGTCATTTCTGTTTTCGTATGTCACATCAAGAAAAACTTCCGGGTCATACTTTCCTTCAGCGAAATTTATTTTTTCGCGAGAAAGATACTTCTGCAATTCATTAAGACGCAGAGAATATTCTTCAGCATCTGTTATATTTGGATTATAATAAAACACGGTAAGAGAGAAATCCGACAGCAAAGAAACCGGATAAACCGCACAGGGTGCACAGCATGCGTGGAGCAAAAGACTTTTCATTTGAGATAAAAATCAATGAACCTGGTCAGTTTTTCAATGGATTCAGGCGAAGATTTTTCTTCAAGCCATTCAAGAAGAGAATCTTCAACTTCAATATCACAAAACTCATGATTAATTATATACTTTGCGATATCATACTTGATTTGATCGAATATAGTTTCGGCAACGCAGAAATTACCCGGACAGGGACCAATTATATCCGATATTTTAGATATAATTTCGTGCTTATCGCACTCTCGTATTTCTTCGCAGCATTTTTCAGGATAAATGTCCTTGAATTCGCTTTTTCTTGAAATATACCTTTTCATTTAAAGAACTCTTTGCGCCGCCCGGGTATAGAAAAACCCATAGCTGAAATTTTTAACCGATAGATGGAATATAAGTTCATTTTTACCGGCTGTCAACAAAATTAGAAATATTTTAACCAATGACAGCAGATAAAAGAGCAATATTTCAGAAAATTATAAATTTAAGAGGAACTCCGGCTTTTACAACCAGTTCTTTTCCGGCCGTATAAATATCTCCGTCAATAGTATAATCGAAACTTTCTTTGCTTTTCACCCGCAAATAGGAACAAACCTCATCGAAATGATTTGAATTCTCAATCCTCTGCCCGACCATAAGCTTTTGAAGTTCGCGGACGATCTGAAGCGGACGCATTCCGCTAATTAGAACATGAAACTTCCCGGGAATATCATTTGCCCGGTAGATGCTTGAAAATCCCATTCCTATATTTTCAACTGTTCCGCCAATAACACACAGAACTTTTGAAAAATTGACGTCTCCGGCATCGGTTTCAATTTTTGCGTTCATTGTTTTCAAAAGAGAAAGATCAGACTCATCAATGTTCGTCAGAGTCATAAAGGCCTCAGCAAAAGTTTTCCCAAGCATCCGCACGTTCTGACGGAATCCTTTTTTCTCATAAACGTAAACTTCATTGAGAATATTGGTGGTTAGCCCGAAACCGAAAAGAAAACCGCAGCGCTCGCCTATCCTTATGGTATCACGCTGAACAAGACGCATTGATTTATTATGATTTATGTGATTAGCAAATAGTTTAAGAGCCTCATCACTTTTGTACTTCATCCCGATGCTTGAAGCAATATTATTCATAGTTCCGTCGCGCAGAAGAAGAATAGGCGGAATATTTTTTTTATACATATTTATAATTGAAGTTACGACATGATGAATTGTTCCGTCACCGCCCGATATTGCGATATAGGGATATTTCCTTTTTTTAAAGTCCTTAATCGCATAATTAAGCTCATCTATTGATTGAGTCGCCCTGACATCCGTAAGTTCACCGGCTATTTTTTTGAATTTATTTACCGACGAGCAATTTGTCTTTTTATTCACCCTGGAATTCGGATTTATTATGATTCCGATTGCCGCCATAAATACCTGCCCTAGAATATTTTCTGATATAACTAACAGAAACCTGCATTCAGATTATTCAATCTTTTTTTGCTTTACAGAAACTTTTAAGACCTTTTATTCTATTTAATCAAAAAAGATTAAATTAAGCGGAGATTTAAATGATTCAAGTTAAACAATGCCCTGGATGCCGTACAGATAATGTTATCCCGATAGAATACGGAATTCCTGACATGGAAATGATCAAAAAACATGAAGCCGGTGAAATCTATCTAGGCGGACCGGATGATGAAGATGCCAAAGAAATATGGCACTGTCTTAACTGCGGACTGAATTTCAGGTAATTGAATTTTTTATAATTTTTTTATTGAATTATTATAAGAAGCGCCTATAATAATCAGACTAATCTTCCGGAGGATTTTATGGCCAAGGCAATGTCTCTGCAGAAAGCATACGATACGAACCAGGTTCCATTCGACGGCGCATTCATCATTTCTTCGTTTTTCAGAGGACAGAGTTATTATTCAATTTACGAAATAACCGCTTACAAAAACGTAAAAGACGTTTACAACAGTCCTGACGGATTGACTTTTAAAACTGACGGAAGCAGAACTCACATGCTTATCGAACCAGCATCTTACAATGAAAAATATACAGAGCCTGCAATGAGAGATGCTCAGAGTATGATTCCTTACCGGTTCAGCGAATGTACTGTTTTGACCGGAAAGCGCATGGAGAGAATCATTATACCAAAAGCTCCGACAATGCTTTACAGCTCTTTTACGATTCTCAACAATGAAGGCGACAATTATTCCTTTTTATTTCTTCCAAGTCCGGATGTCTATCTTGCCATTAAAAAGTTTTTTCAGGATGCACTTTACAATGATACCGGAATGAGAAAGGAAGACTGCCTCAAGGCATCAGACACGATCATGGAAACAATCAAACAGTTCACGATTTGGCACGCATGAGCTCAAAATATGTTTGACAACGTATCGGCCTGAAAGATTCTTTCACATTATGACTGAAGACAGTGAAAGTAGCGGAAATCCCTTTGTGTTTTTGAAACGGTTTTTTTCTTTTAGAAAGAGTCCGCTCAAAAACATCGATTATAATAAAATAGAAGATTCCC
>Ga0116141_10004669_pt1 | contig 11500 bp, 8 predicted proteins | sample AD_UKC097_MetaG_FD_89744 | JGI IMG/M metagenome (GOLD analysis project Ga0116141, IMG submission 89744) | Active sludge microbial communities of municipal wastewater-treating anaerobic digesters from USA - AD_UKC097_MetaG | ecosystem: Engineered > Bioreactor > Anaerobic > Digestate | place: USA... | reverse complement strand
TGTCGCAGCAGTCCGACGGCAGCGGAGCCTCGGGCGGTTCGGGCCGGGGATCGTGGTCGGGATGGATGAGGGGAAGCGGCATCGTCACGCTCACCTGCCGCGCGCGCGGGCGAAGGCATCGGCCAGCGCGGAGCCTGCCACGGGGGCCGCGCCTCGCGCATCGTGCGGGCGCGAGGCGTTTCCGCCGCGCTCCGGGCGCGCGCCGCCGCGCGAAGGTTCGCGCGCATCGCCGGCGCGGCTGCTACGCGCCTGTCCCGGCTCGTCGCTCAATCGCATCGACAGCCCGATCCGCTGGCGCGCGATGTCCACCTCCATCACCTTCACCCTGACGATATCGCCCGCCTTCACCACCTCGCGCGGATCCTTCACGAACTTCTCCGACAGCGCCGAGACGTGCACGAGGCCGTCCTGGTGCACGCCCAGGTCGACGAAGGCGCCGAAGGCGGCGACGTTCGACACCACACCTTCCAGCACCATGCCCGGGCGCAGGTCGCGGATGTCTTCCACGCCCTCGGCGAAGGCGGCGGTCTTGAATTCGGGGCGCGGGTCGCGGCCGGGTTTTTCCAGCTCCTTGAGGATGTCGCGCACCGTGGGCAGGCCGAAGGTCGCGTCGGTGAAATGCTCGGGCTTCATCGAGCGCAAGAAAGCCACGTCGCCGATCACCCCGTGCACCGCGCGTCCGCTGCTGGACAGGATCCGCTCCACCACCGGGTAGGCTTCCGGATGCACGGCCGAGGCGTCGAGCGGGTTCTCGCCACCGGCGATGCGCAGGAAGCCGGCGCACTGTTCGAAGGCCTTGTCGCCCAGCCGCGGCACCTTGAGCAGGGCGCGACGGTTGGGAAACGGGCCGTTGGCATCGCGATGCCGCACCACGTTCTCCGCCACGCTGGCCGACAGCCCCGCGACGCGGGCGAGCAGCGGTGCGGAGGCCGTGTTCACGTCCACGCCGACCGCGTTCACGCAGTCCTCCACCCGCGCGTCCAGCGTGCGCGCAAGCTTCACCTGGTTCACGTCGTGCTGGTACTGGCCCACGCCGATGGATTTGGGGTCGATCTTCACCAGCTCGGCGAGCGGATCCTGCAGGCGGCGCGCAATGGAGACGGCGCCGCGCAGCGAGACGTCCAGCGCCGGAAACTCCTTCGCCGCCAGCTCCGATGCCGAATACACCGACGCGCCGGCCTCGCTGACCACGATCTTGCCGATGGAGCGCTCCGGCAGCTTGCGGATCAGCTCGCCCGCCAGCCTGTCGGTTTCGCGCGAGGCGGTGCCGTTGCCGATGGCGATGAGGTTCACCGAATGCTTCAGGCACAGCGCGCCCAGTTCGGCGAGCGAGGCATCCCACTGGCGGCGCGGCTCGTGCGGATACACCGTGGCGGTATCGAGCAACTTGCCGGTGGCATCGACCACGGCCACCTTCACGCCGGTGCGGATGCCCGGGTCCAGGCCCATGACGACCCTGGGACCGGCAGGCGCGGCCATCAGCAGATCCTTGAGGTTGTCGCCGAAGATGCGGATGGCCTCATCTTCCGCTGCGGCGCGCGCCTGCCCGAACAGGTCCACCGTGAGGTGCAGGTGCAGCTTGACGCGCCAGGTCTGGCGCACCGTATCGAGCAGCCAGCGGTCCGCCGAGCGGCCGCGATCGGCGATGCCCACCTGGACCGCGATGCGGCCCTCGGCCTCGGCGTGCCCGGCCGCGATCGCCTCGTCCAGCGCCTCGGCCGCCACGACCCTGGGCGCGCTGGTGGAAAAGGGCAGCAGCGAGACGTCGAGGATCTCCTCCTTGCTGGCGCGAAACAGCGCGAGCAGGCGGTGCGAGGGAATCTGCGCGATGGCTTCGAGGTGGTCGAAGTAGTCGGAATACTTCGCGCCCTCGGTCTCCTTGCCGGCAATCACGCGGGCGCGGATGCGGCCGTGCGAATGCAGGAAATCGCGCATCTCGCCGACCAGGGCGGCACTCTCGGCAAAACGCTCGCTGAGAATCGCCCGTGCGCCGTCGAGCGCGGCCTTGGCGTCGGCCACGCCCTTCTCCGCATCCACATAGCCCGCCGCCTCGGCCTCGGGCGAGCGCGAAGGGTCGGAAAACAGCGCGTCGGCCAGCGGCTCCAGCCCGGCCTCGCGCGCGATCTGGCCCTTGGTACGGCGCTTGGGCTTGTAGGGCAGGTAGAGGTCTTCCAGCCGCGCCTTGGTGTCGGCCGCCAGCAGGTCGGCGCGCAGCGCGTCGGACATCTTGCCCTGCTCCTCGATGCTGGCGATCACCGCCGCGCGCCGGTCTTCCAGCTCGCGCAGGTAGGCCAGGCGCTCTTCCAGCAGGCGCAGCTGGGTGTCGTCCAGTCCGCCGGTGACTTCCTTGCGGTAGCGCGCGATGAAGGGCACGGTCGCGCCCTCGTCCAGAAGCGCGATGGCGGCCTCGACCTGTACGGGGCTGGCGGCGATGTCGGTGGCGATGGTCCGGGTGATGTGCCGCGTGGTGTCGATCATGAATTCTCGGGAGGATGCAACGCGCGCAATCTGCGCAGGGGCCGGGATTCTATCGGCTGAAGCCGGCGCTGGCGCGTCCGGCATCAGCCCGCCGGGCCCGCAGCGGCATCGCGCGCCATCAGGTACTCCGTCACCGAAGGCACGGTCCTTCAGCTCGGGAAGCCCTGCATCCAGCCCAGGGCGCGCGGGTCGGAAGCGGCGGCGTCCGCCGGCACCCGGTCCACTGTAAGGCTGCACGAGGCCGCCGCCAGCGCCCGCGCAACGGTCATCGAGGGCAGGAACGAGGGTGGATGGGTTCGCATCAGGCCGCCGTGTAGCCACCGTCGACTTCCAGCGTGGCACCGACCATGAAGCCGGCACCTTCGGACAGCAGGAAGGTCGCGGCGTGGGCCACCTCATCCGCCTGCCCGAGGCGGCCGATGGCGTGGCGGCCGACCAGCACCTTCATCAGCTCGGGCGCCAGGCCCGACAGCAGCGGCGTGTCGATGTAGCCCGGATGGATCGAATTGATGCGAACGCCGCGACTGGCGTAGGCCAGCGCCGCCGAGCGGGTCAGCCCGGTAACGCCATGCTTGGCCGCGACGTAGGCCGGCGCGCCGGGGTCGCCCACCAGGCCCAGGATCGAGGACATGTTGACGATGGCGCCGCCGCCGGCGGCCAGCATCGCGGGAATCTGCGCGCGCATGGCGTGCATCACCCCGCCCAGGTTGATGTCGATGATCTGCTGCCACTCCTGCGGGTCCATTTCGGCCAGCGGGCGGGTGGCCTCGCCGACGCCTGCGTTGTTGAAGGCCAGATGCAGCGCGCCGAAGTTCTTCACCGCGCAGTCCACGGCTTCCTGTCCGGTTTCCGGCCTCGCCACGTCGCCCACGTGCGCCACGGCCTTGCCGCCGGATGCGGTGATGTCCGCCACCACCCGTTCGGCGGCCTCGGGGTTGCGGTCCGACACCACCACGCTCACGCCGTTGGCCGCCAGCAGCTTCGCCGCCGCCTCGCCGATGCCCGAACCGCCGCCGCTGACCAGCGCCACATTGCCCTTGAAGGTGTATTTCATGGTCGATCTCCTGATGGTGAGCCCGAAGTTGGATAGCGCGGAAGCGGCTGTCGGCCAGCGCAGTCAATGGTGACCCGCCCGCAGGCGGAGGGCTGCGCGACCCGGGCGCAAGGCCCGCCCGGAATTCTCCCGCCGCGTCGGATCGGGGCGTCGAACCCGGAAGGCCATTGTGGCCGAACGGCATGGCTTCAGGTACAGGCACCGCTGGGTAGAATTCGGACATGCCCTCCACCCCAGCGCCAGCGCACGCCCGCCGATGAGCACCATCATGACCATCCTGGCGTTCCTGCTGGCGGTGGCGATCAGCGGGCCGCTGGCGCGGGCGCTGCGGGTACCTCTGCCGCTGATCCAGATCGCGCTGGGCTACGCCATCGCCGAATACACCGGAGAAAGCGTCGCGCTCGATCCGGAGGTGTTCTTCCTGCTGTTCCTGCCGCCGCTGCTGTTTCTGGACGGCTGGCGCATTCCCAAGGACGGCCTTTACCGCGACAAGGGCACGGTGATCGGGCTGGCGCTGGGGCTGGTGGTGTTCACCGTGCTGGGCGTGGGGACGATCCTGCACTGGATGATTCCGGCGATGCCCTGGGCGGTCGCCTTCGCGCTGGCCGCGATCCTTTCCCCCACCGATCCGATCGCGGTATCCGCCATCGCCTCGCGCACCCCGATCCCGCCGCGCCTGATGCACCTCCTGGAGGGCGAATCGCTGCTCAACGATGCCTCGGGCCTGGTCTGCATGCGTTTCGCCGTGGCCGCCGCGCTCACCGGCAGCTTCTCGCTCGAACAAGCCGCACTCAACTTCGTCTGGGTGGCGCTCGCCGGCCTCGCGGTGGGCGTGGTCCTCACCTGGGGCGTGACGCGGGTGCGCGATCTGCTCCTGCGCCGGCTCGGCGAAGACCCCGGCTCCAGCATCCTCACCAGCCTGCTGATCCCGTTCGCCGCCTACCTGCTGGCCGAGGCGATCGAGGCCTCGGGCATCCTCGCGGCGGTCGCTGCCGGCATCAGCATGTCGCTGATGGAAAGCACCCGCCTTCTGGCCAGCACGCGGGTGCAGCGCCGCGCCTTCTGGGACACGGTGCAGTTCGCCGCCAACGGCGTGATCTTCGTGCTGCTGGGCGAACAGATTCCGGCGCTGTTCGCAGGCGCGGTCGACGCGGTGGACGAAGCCGGCCGCGCCAGCCCCTGGTGGCTGGCGCTGTACGTCGCAGGCGTGGTCGCGGCGCTGGCGGCGCTGCGCTACCTATGGGTCGGCGCGGCGCTGCGGCTGTCGGAAAAGATCGCGCGGCGGCGCGGCCAGCCGCACCCGGAGATCAGCCGCCGCGTGGTCGTGGCGATGTCGCTGGCCGGGGTGCGCGGCGCGGTCACCCTGGCCGGCATCCTGACCCTGCCGATGACCCTGCACGACGGCCACCCGTTTCCCGCCCGCGACCTCGCGATCTTCCTCGCGGCCGGGGTGATCCTCGCCTCCCTGATTCTTGCCAGCGCGGCCCTGCCGCGCCTGCTGCGCGACATGCCGAGCGAGGGAAAGCACGCGTCCGAAGCGCCGGCACGGCGCGCTGCGGCGGCGGCGGGGCTGCGCGCCATCGAAGACCATCGGCTCTCGCTGGCGCAATACACGGACGACCCCGCGCGGTATGCGGCCATCGCGGCGCGCCTGGCGGAAGACTACCGCCACCGGATCGAACCCCTCGATGCGGCGGAGGGCGGCGGGCCGGTGGCGACGCAGTCGGAATCGGAAGAAATCGAGCACGAGCTGCGCCTCGCAGGCGTCGCTGCCGAACGGCGCGCCCTGCTCGAACTGCGCCGCCAGCACCGCATCGACGAGACCACCTTCCACAAGCTCCTCCGCGAGCTGGACCTGGCCGAGCTGCGCTGGCGGATTTGACTGCTGTTTTGCGCGGGCCTCCGATCCTATTTCGCATCGAACCAGCGCGCGATCGTCTCGCGTTCGGCGTCGGTCATCTGCGTCAGATTGCCGGGCGGCATGATGCGCAGCACCACGGCCTGCTGGTGGATCTGCGCGGCGTGCGCCTCGATCTCCTGCCGGGTATCGAAGGTGAGGCCCTTGGCGGGTTCGAGCAGCAGGCTGGGCCGGGCGGCGTGGCAGACGCCGCAGCGTTCGGCGAGGATTGCGCGCACGGCATCGAGCGTGGGAAGCGTCGGCGCCGCCCCGGCGCCCTTCGCTGCGGCTGGCGTATCGCCGCGCGCCGGTGCGAGCCAGGCGAACGCCGCGCCGAGCAGCGCAGCACCGACGAGCGGCAGCCACCACGCGCGCCGGCCGCCGTGCCAGAGCACGAAGAACTGCCGGATCGCGGCGGCGGCGGCCATGAACAGCGCAAGGATCAGGCCGCTGTACGGGTGCGAGGTGGCGGCCGGATAGTGCGTGCTCAGCATCGCGAACACCACCGGCAGGGTGAAGTAGGTGTTGTGCACCGAGCGCTGCTTGCCGCGCGCCCCGTCCAGCGGGTTGGGCGCCTCGCCGCGCGAAAGCGCGCGAACCATGCGCCGCTGTCCCGGGATGATCACGAAGAACACGTTGGCCGACATGATCGTGGCAAGCGCCGCGCCCGCCAGCAGGAAGGCGGCGCGCCCGGCGAACAGGTGGGTGGCGACCAGGCACAGCGCCAGCACCAGCGCCCCGACCAGCGCGCCCAGCAGGCGGTCGCGGAAGCCCACCGCCTTGCACAGCAGGTCGTAGGCGAACCACGCGCCCGCCAGCAGCGCCAGCGCCGCGCCCACCGCCTGGGCCTGCGACAGCGCCATGACCTGCGGATCGATGAGCCATACCCGGGGCGAAGCGAAGTAGACCAGGGACAGCAGCGCGAAACCGGAAAGCCAGGTCGTGTAGCTCTTCCACTTGGACCAGTGCAGGTCCTCGGGCAGATCCTCGGGCGCCGGCAGGTACTTCTGCTTGTGGTAGAAGCCGCCGCCGTGCACCGACCAGCTCTCCCCGGCCAGCCCCGGCAGCGGCAGCTTCGGGCGCCTGAGGCCGCGATCGAGCGCGACGAAATAGAACGACTCTCCGATCCAGGCGATCGCCGCCACCACGTGCAGCCAGCGCAGCAGGAAGGCACCCGCGTCGATCCCGAAGCCGCCCACGCTCAGCTGCCCCGGTAGGTGCTGTAGGACCAGGGCGAGACCAGCAGCGGCACGTGGTAGTGCGCGTCCGCGTCCGCGATGCCGAAGCGCAGGGTCACCACGTCGAGGAAGGGCGGCTGCGGCAGCGCCACGCCGGCGGCGCGGAAATAGTCGGCCACGGCGAAATCCAGCTCGTAGATGCCCTGCGCGAGCGACGGGCCTTCCAGCAGCGGCGCATCGCAACGCCCGTCGCGGTTGCTGGTGCAGCGTCCCAGCGCGAGGCGCCGGCCGTCTTCGATGCGGAACAGGGAGATCGCGATCCCCGCGCCGGGACAGCCGCGCGCGGTATCGAGTATGTGGGTCGTGAGACTGCCCACGCGCATCACTCCGGAACCGCGAAGCCGCAGGCTTCGAAATGCCGGTCCAGCGCGGCGATGTCGGATGCCTTCTCCTCCGCCGAGGCGAAGCTCGCCTCGAAGCTGTTGCGCGCCAGGCGGTAGGCGTGGCCGGCATCGAGCCCGAGCGCGGCGAAGGTCTCCACGAAGTTCTGGTTGAGGTAGCCGCCGAAATAGGCCGGGTCATCGGAGTTGACCATCGCCACCAGCCCCGCGTCGAGCAGCTCGCGCAGGTTGTGGCGCGAAAGGTCCTCGAACACGCACAGCTTCACGTTCGACAGCGGGCATACCGTGAGCGGGATGCGTTCGGCGGCAAGGCGCGCGACCAGCGCCGGGTCTTTCAGCGCCTGCACGCCGTGGTCGATGCGCTCGGCCCGGAGCACATCGAGCGCGTTGCGGATGTATTCGGGCGGCCCCTCCTCGCCGGCGTGGGCCACGACGTGCAGGCCCAGCGCCCGCGCCTTTTCGAAGACGCGCGCGAACTTTTCCGGCGGATGGCCCACCTCGCTCGAATCCAGCCCCACGCCGATGAAGTGCTCGCGCCAGGGCCGCGCCGCTTCGAGCGTGGCCAGCGCGGCCTCCTCGGAAAGGTGGCGCAGGAAGCACAGGATCAGCGAAGCGCGGATGCCGAACGCCGCGCGCGCCTGTTCGCAGGCGCGGGAAAGCCCGCGGATCACCGCCTCGAACGGCACGCCGCGCTCGGTGTGGGTCTGCGGGTCGAAGAAGATTTCCGCGCGCGTGATCGCATCGGCGTGGGCGCGCTCGAAGTAGGCCCAGGCCATGTCGAAGAAGTCCTGCTCGGTGCGCAGCACGCTGGCGCCGGCGTAATAGATGTCGAGGAAGCTCTGCAGGTCGCTGAACGCGTAGGCCGCGCGCAGCGTCTCCACGTCCGGGTACGGCAGCGCGACCCCGTTGCGCTCGGCCAGCGCGAAGATCAGTTCGGGTTCGAGCGAACCTTCGATGTGGATGTGCAGCTCGGCCTTGGGCATGGTGCGCACCAGGCGTTCGAGGGCGGGGTCGAGGCGCTGCGGGGTCGGCGTCATGGCGAAGACCGGCTGGGAAAGCTTCGAGTCTGCCCCAATCCGGCGGCGGAACGGAAGCGCCGCACGCACGGGCGACCGGCTGCGCTACCCTTCGGGCATGAACCCGACGACCTTTGCACTGAACGGCCAGGCGGTGGACCTGGACGGAGAAGACCCGACCCAGTCCCTGCTGCGCTGGCTGCGCGGGCGCCGCCTCACCGGCACCAAGGAAGGCTGCGGCGACGGCGACTGCGGCGCCTGCACCGTGGTGCTGGTCGAAGCCGACGCTGCGGGCGCTTCGCGCTTCGTCCCGGTCAACAGCTGCCTGCTTCCGGTGGGCGCGCTGCCCGGGCGCGAAGTGCTGACGGTGGAGGCGCTGGCGCAGGGCGAGACGCTGCATCCGGTGCAGCAGGCGCTGGTCGAGCACGCCGGCTCGCAGTGCGGCTACTGCACGCCGGGCTTCGTGATGAGCCTGTTCGCGGGCTACTACGACGGCGAGCTGTCGGACCACGCCATCGAGGGCAACCTGTGCCGCTGCACCGGCTACCGCCCGATCCGCGATGCGGCCGGCGCGTTGCGCCGGCATCCGCGCGCGGCGGACCGTTTCACCGCGCAGCTGGCGATGCCGCGCACGGCGCCCGCCGCCGCTGCGCTCGGCAGCTTCCACAGCCCCGCGACGCTGACCGACGCGCTGGCCCTGAAGTCCGCGCATCCCGAAGCCGCCTTTCTCGCCGGCGGCACCGATCTCGGCGTGAACCTGAGCCGCGGCCAGGCGGTCGCGCCGGCCTTCATCGCGCTGGACCGCATCGCCGAGCTGCACCTCATCGAGCAAGGCGACGACGCCGTCCGCATCGGCGCCGGCGTGCCGCTGACGCGCATCGAACGCGAGCTGGCCGGCCTCTTTCCCGCGCTCGACGACCTGCTGCCCTGGTTCGCCGCGCGCCAGGTGCGCAACCGCGCCACCCTCGGCGGCAACCTCGGCTCGGCCTCGCCGATCGGCGACCTCGCGCCGGTGCTCCTGGCGCTGGATGCCTCGGTCGAACTGGCCGGGCCGGACGGGCGGCGCACGGTGGCGCTTGCCGACTTCTTCCTCGACTACCGCAAGACCGTGCGCGCCCCGCACGAGATCCTCGTCGCCGCGATCCTTCCGCGCCGCGGCGACCTCGTGCAGGCCGGCTACAAGATCGCCAAGCGCCAGACCGACGACATCAGCATCGTCGCCGCCGCCTTCGCCGTCGCACGCGATGCGCGGGGCCGCGTGGAGCACGCGCGGCTGGCGTTCGGCGGCGTGGCGGCCACCCCCGTGCGCGCGCTGGAAGTGGAGTCCTCGCTGCTCGGAAAACCGCTCGATGCCGCGGCCGTGGAAACCGCACGCGCGGCGCTGGCACGGGCCTTCTCGCCGCTGTCCGATCACCGCGCCGGCGCCGACTACCGCCGCGCGCTGTGCGGCAACCTGTTCGCAAGGTTCGCGCGGGAGAAGCTCGGCGTGGAGGACGCGGCATGAACCGGAACCAGACCGCCGCCTCGCCGCTCCCGCACGAAAGCGCCGCAGGCCACGTCACCGGACGGGCGCTCTACGCCGACGAGCAGCTTCCGCCGCAGGGGCTGCTGAGCCTGTGGCCGGTGGTCTCGCCGCACGCCCACGCCCGCATCCTGCGCATCGACGCGCGCGATGCGGCGGCGCTGCCGGGCGTGGAGGCCGTGCTGACTTCCGCCGACATCCCCGGCGAAAACGACTCCGGCGCGATCCTGCACGACGAGCCGGTGATCGCCGCCGACACGGTGTCCTTCCACGGCCAGTCGGTCGCCTGGGTGCTGGCGAAGGACGACGCCACGGCGCGCGCCGCCGCGGCGCGGGTGCGGGTCGAGTACGAACCGCTGCCCGCGATCCTGGGCATCGAGGCGGCGCTGGCAGCGAACGCCTTCCACCTGCCGCCGGCGCAGATCGCGCGCGGCGATGCGCCCGCCGCGCTGGCCGAGGCGCCCGTGCTGCTCGAAGGCGCGCTGCGGATCGGCGGGCAGGAGCACTTCTATCTGGAAACCCAGGCGAGCTGGGCCTGCGCGGATGGCGAAGGCGGGGTGCAGGTGACCTCCTCCACCCAGCACCCGAGCGAAACCCAGGCCATCGTCGCGCGCGTGCTCGGGCTGCCGGCCAGCCGCGTGGTCTGCCGCTCGCCGCGCATGGGCGGCGGCTTCGGCGGCAAGGAAACCCAGGCCAATCCCTACGCCGCCGTCGCAGCGCTGGCGGCCTGGCGCACCGGCAGGCCGGTTCGGATCAAGCTCGAACGCGGGCTGGACATGCGCATGACCGGCAAGCGCCATCCCTTCCTCGCGCGCTGGCGCGTGGGCTGCGAGCGCGACGGCACGCTGCGCGCGATGGACGTGGAACTGTTCGCCGACGGCGGCTGGAGCTGCGACCTTTCGCCCGCGGTGCTCTCGCGCGCCATGGTGCACGTGGACAACGCCTGCTTCTGCCCGAACGTGCGCGTGGTCGGACGCATCTGCCGCACCCATCTCCCCTCCAACACCGCCTTCCGCGGCTTCGGCGGGCCGCAGGGCGTGCTCGTCGCCGAGGAAATCCTCGAACAGATCGCACGCCACCTGGGGCTGCCCGCGCACGAGGTGCACGCGCGCAACTTCTACCGCGAAGGCCAGACCACCCACTACGGCCAGCCGGTGCGCGACAACCACATGGCAAGGCTGTGGCGGCAGGCGCTGGAGGAAAGCGACCTCCTCGCGCGCCGTGCGCGGATCGCGGAGTTCAACGCCGGCAGCCGCCACCGCAAGCGCGGCCTTGCGATCACGCCGATCAAGTTCGGCATTTCCTTCAACAAGACCGAATACAACCAGGCCGGCGCCCTGCTGCACGCCTACACCGACGGCAGCCTCCAGCTGCACCACGGCGGCACCGAGATGGGCCAGGGCCTGCACACCAAGATGCTGGCCGTGGCGGCGCGCACGCTGGGCGTCCACGTCTCGCGCCTGCGCATCATGCCCACCGCCACCGACAAGGTGCCCAACACCTCGGCCACCGCCGCCAGCACCGGCGCGGACCTCAACGGCCCGGCGGTGAAGGCGGCCTGCGAAACCCTGCTCGCGCGCCTGCGTCCGGTGGCGGCGGCGCTGCTGGAAGCGGCCCCGGACGAGATCGAATTCGCCGACGACCGCGCCCTGGTACGCACCGATCCGGCGCGCGCGACCGGCTTCACCGCGCTGCTGCAGGCCGCCTACGCGCGCCGCGTGAGCCTTTCGGCCACCGGCTTCTACGCCACGCCCGGCCTGAGCTGGGATCCGGCGACCAGCCAGGGCCACCCGTTCCACTACTTCGCCTTCGGCGCGGCGGCGTGCGAGGTGGAGGTGGACGGCGACACCGGCGTTCACCGCCTCTTGCGCGTGGACGTCCTGCACGACGTCGGTGATTCGCTCCACCCCGCCATCGACCGCGGCCAGATCGAAGGCGGCTTCGTGCAGGGCCT
>Ga0116141_10004667_pt1 | contig 11501 bp, 9 predicted proteins | sample AD_UKC097_MetaG_FD_89744 | JGI IMG/M metagenome (GOLD analysis project Ga0116141, IMG submission 89744) | Active sludge microbial communities of municipal wastewater-treating anaerobic digesters from USA - AD_UKC097_MetaG | ecosystem: Engineered > Bioreactor > Anaerobic > Digestate | place: USA... | reverse complement strand
GACACGGCATGGCTGTTGACAATGACGGCAGTGAGAGGAGAAGGGAACACCGGAAGAAGGTGAAGATAACGGTGCTCCTCAAGATGGGCGTGCTTCTGAACGGTCGCGGTATCGCCAGGGATATCAGCAAGGGCGGAATGTGCCTCGTTTCACCTCAGATCTTCAAGACCATGACCACCATCCAGGCCAAGGAGTTCGAGGGCGCTCCACTGCGTGTCATGATACCCACCGAGGCGCTCACGGTCAACGGCATCATCGCATGGGTTGACCTCAAGAAGGGGGAAGGTGCCATCAGCATCACGAGCACCTCGGACGACGACAAGTGGAAGCGTCTGTGCGGCAAGTCGTAGGTTCAGCAGGGTTCCTTCCTCGAGCGCTCGTACACTATCCACCAGGAGGCCTTCTCCTGAGGCCGCCGCCCTTGCCAGCTCGTCACACCGTTCGTTTTCCGGTATACCCGAATGTCCTCGAATCCAGCGAAAGGACACCTCGAGGGGTCCCAGCAGGTCGAGAAGCTCTGCCCACAGGTCGGCATTCTCGGCCCTGTGCGTCCTGTCCCGCATCCAGTTCTGCGAACGCCACTTCTTGGCCCAGCCTTTCTCTACGGCATTCGCGACATACTGGGAATCGGTGAAGAGCGTCACCCTTCCCCCCTCTCTTATGGACTTGAGCCCCTCGATGCATGCCCTGAGCTCCATGCGGTTGTTGGTGGTGAACCGGTAGCCGCCGGAAATCTCTGTGCGGTCGTCGCCGTCGACGATGACCGCGGCCCATCCACCCGGGCCGGGGTTGTCGATGCACCCGCCGTCGGTGTAGAGATGGATACCCTCGCCCTTGAGCTGCCCGGGCACGCGGGAGGGCTTGGGGGTAACCGGTCTGCCCCGGCCGGCAGGCACCGGGGGGTTCCCCAGAAAATGCTCTGCGTCCTGCAGCGAGGAGAAACCCTTGAAGACGGCCCCTGCGAAGCCCTTAACCTGGGCCTGGGCCCCCGACGGGCCCTCCCAGGCGGTGTAGATGCCGGGCCTTCTGCCCCGTGCAACCGCGTAGTAGCGTCTCTTCTGGCCGGTCATGGGAGAAGTTCGGTCACGTCTTCCTGAACATCTTCTCAAGGATCTCCCGGGCGCCCGCATGTCCCTGGGAGGCGGCCTTCTGGAACCACTCCATGGATGCACGGTGGTCCTTGCCGGTACCTTCGCCCCGGCCGTACATGAACCCGAGGTTGTACTGGGCCTCGGCATCTCCCTGTTCCGCGGAGAGGTGGAACCACCTCAGGGCCTCGCCATAATCCTTCTGAATGCCGTCCCCGTGGTAATACATGATGCCGAGGTTGTACTGGGCATCTACGTCTCCGGCCTCGGCCTTGGCCAGATATTTCCGGAACTGGTCACCACCCCCCGGTGCCGGTTCAGTCACGGGCTGCGCCGGTTCCTCAGACAGCTCCCTGTGCGTGTGCGACCGTGAATCGTCGCCTGCCAGGTGTTTCTGCTTGTGAACGGTCCATTTCGCGGACTCCAGGATGACCGACGCCCTTTCGTGACCCTGGGTGGCCGCCTGGAGATACCATCGGAAGGCCTCCTCATCGCTCTTCTCGAGTCCGGCCCCTTTCTCGTACATGGTGGCCAGAATGAACTGGGCCTCTGCGTGGTCCTGTCTGGCCGCATCCAGAAACCATCTGGCAGCTTCCCGGTCGTCTTGCTTGACGCCTTTTCCCTCGTAGTAGAGCTGTCCGAGCCTGAACTGGGAATACACGTCCCCCCGCTCGGCGATCTCACGGACGCTTTCGATCTGCTCGGAATCGTTCCCCGTGGCCTTCCTGGAGAAATACCAGAGAGCGGCCAGCAGCACGGCGAAGATGACGATGGCAATGATGAGGTTCGTCGATATGTCCATGGATACGTGCTAAGCTATTTTCCACAAGAAATCAATGGTCTGCTTGGACAGAACACACCCGCAGGGGCCCCGCCTGTCAGATGCGGTCGATGATCCCGGCGAGCTCCGTGTCGGCAAGCAGCTTCTTGGCGAACTTCACGTACTTCATAACGATGGACCTGACGGCAAGCTGCAGGGCGTAATTCCGGACCGGCTTCTCCAGGAGGTGGTTCACCCCGGTGGCGATGCACATGTCCACCACGTCATCACTGGCCATGCCGGAAATCATGATCGAGTCCAGATGCGCGTTGGGGTATCGCTCGGATATGGCATCGATGAAGGCGAATCCGTTGCTGTCCCCGACGAACACGTCCAGCACGAAGATCATGAGCCCCTTGTCGCGCGAAAGACAGCATTCCAGAGCGCTCTTGTAATTGTCGAAGGTATAGACCTCGCCCCAGGTGTAGAACTTCTTGATGGTCTCGGAGAGCACCTCGCACACGTGCTGCTCATCATCCACTATGACGACATCGAGTCCGTCCGACATGGCCTCCTCCTGAAGAATTCATGGATATCATTCGTGCCGGGCACCTGCAGGCGCCTGGCCTGAACGTGTTATACAAAAGATCGCGTCTGAATACAATTGAATCCCACGTGATCCGGTCATTTTCCCCTGATCGACCTGATCCGTTCCATGTAATAGAAGAGCACCGGGATGAAAAACATGGTAAATATCGTGGACACGATGATGCCGCCGATCGTGGGCAGGGCGAGCGCGGTCCTGAAGCTCGCCCCGGACCCGCCGAAGGCCTGGGGCAGCAGGCCGCAGATGATGGCGATGTTGCACATGAGGATGGGACGGAACTTCTGCCTGCACGCCTCCCTGATGGCCACCGTCAGCTCTGAACCGCCCTTGAGCATCCGCATGGCCTCGTCGATGATGAGGATAGCGTTGTTCACCACGAGGCCCACCAGCATGACGCTCGCCATCATGGCAAGGAGGTTCATGGTGACGCCTGAAAAAAACAGCGCGTAGAAGACGCATGCCATGCCCAGGGGCACGGTCAGGATGATGGTGAACGGGTGGACATACGAGTTGAGGATGGCCGCCAGCAGCATGAACGTGAGGATGGTCGCGATGGTGAAGGCCTCGGATGTCGCTGCGCGGGCTTCCTGGTTCAGCTCCACATCGCCGGCGAATTCGATGCGGTAACCGGCCTTCATCTCCAGTTCCCTGAACTTCTCTTTGAGGATCTCCATGTTCTCGGTGAGGGAAAGGCGGCTGAAGTAACTCGTGAGCGTGATCTTGCGTTCCTTGTCCTTGCGCTCGATGCTTGCCTCGGCCCTGGCAGGAACGAAGCTGCCCACCTGGTTGACCGGGTTGAGGATCTCGTCCTTGCCCAGGGGCACCAGGATGGCGCCGAGCAGGTTGATGGAGTCCTTGTACCTGTCGTCCAGCGACACGCTGATGTCATACTCCTCGCCCCGGTCGCGCAGGGCCGACGAGTCGTCACCCTCGATGGATGCCCGCAGGGCCATACCCACCCTGGCGTTGCTCCCGCCGTACCGGGGTGACTTGTAGGGATACGGGACGAAGCGCATCTCCCGCCTGGGCGTCTTGTAGGAGCTGATGATGCTCTGGTAGTTGCCGGTGTCGTACATGACGCCCTTGACCTGGGACGCGATGGTGACGAGCTCCCCGTAATCGGGCCCGAAGAGGTCCACGTCCATGTCGCCCTCGTTGCCGTGGCTCCGGCCGGCGACCACGCTGAACTCCAGGTCCGGGATAGTGCACAGCGGCCCCACCAGCTCACCGGCAATGTCCCTGTCTGACTTTTCCCTCCCGTCGAAGGGCACGAGGCGCGCATGTACGTACAGGTCGTAGATCCCCTTGTTCTTCCCGCCTATGCTCGACGAGTAGTCCTTGATTTCCGGGACACGCGCCACGATATCTTCGATTCTGTTGAGCACCTCCTGGCTCCTCGCGATGGATGAATCCTGAGGGATCGATGCCTCGACAACGATCTCCGAGCTGTCAGAGTCGGGGAAGGGCTCTCCTCCCACGTACTTCATGAGGTAGAGCGACCCCGCGAACACCACCAGCGTGACCGCGACGGTGGTCTTCTTCCACTGCATGCTCCTGTCGAGGAGGCGGAGGTACTGTTCTCTCCACGACTCAACCCAGCGGGAAAAGAACATGAGGTGCCTGCCGATGAAACCCCACCCCTGGTCCACGTCCTTCGTGTTGCGCATGGAGTAGCAGGTCATCATGGGGGTCAGCGAGAAGGAGGCCAGGATGGAAAAGACCGTGGCGGCAACCACCGAGATCCCGAAGGGGAAGAAGACCTGACCGAATATGCCTTTCATGAAGGCGATGGGGAAGAACACCACGATATTGGTCCCCGCCGAGGCGATGACCGCTATCACTACCTCCCAGGTCCCCCTGACGGCCCCCTCCACGGGGTCGTCGTGGGTGCGCATGTGCTTGTGGATATTCTCGATGATGACGATAGCGTTGGCCACCAGGGTGCCGATGGAAACTCCCAAGGCCATGAGCGTGATGATGTTCAGGGTGAAGCCGAAGAAGCTCATGACCAGGAAGGTGGAGATGATGGAGGTCGGGATGACCACCGCCGCAACCAGGGCTATGCGGATGTCACCGAGGAAAAGGAAGAGGACCAGCGTGGTGAGGACCACCCCCAGGAAGATACTCATGGTGGCGTCGTCGATGGACTCCCTGATGAAATCGGTCTGGTCCCGGGCCAGTTCTATCTGAAGGCCCCCGGGAAGGGCGGATCGTACCCTTTCCAGTACCAGGTATGCCGCATCGGCGGTCTGGACCACGTTGCTGTCCGTCTGCTTGTAGATGTTGAGCAGCACAGCCTCTTTTCCCTTGAACCGGGCCGCGGAGGTGATGTCCTTGAACCCGTCCTCCACCTTCGCTATGTCCTTGAGGCGTATGACGCCCACATCCTCCACTGCCAGCTGCATGTCCTCTATCTCTTCCACCGAGGCAAACTGTCCCTTGAGGCGCACCCCCACCTCGTAGGCGCCTCGCTTGATGGACCCTGCAGGGATGTCGAGATTCCTGTTTCTGATGGCCGAGACCACATCGAGGATGGAGAGCCGGTGGTTCAGCAGGGCCGGCATGTCCACCCTGATGTTTATCTGGCGCTGAAGGCCGCCCACCACGTCGACGCTGGCCACGCCCTTGACCTGGGAAAAGGAGTCCTTGAGCACCTTGTCGGCATACTCGAAAATCTCGTCGACCGGCATGGTCTCACTGTACAGGGCTATGGAGAGCGTGGGCTCGTCGAAGGGGTCGAATTTCTCGATCACCGGCCTGTCGGCGTCGTCAGGCAGGTCCTGGGAAATGGCCTCGACCTTGTCCTTCACCTCGAGGGCCTTGATGTCCACATCCACGCCGTAGTGGAACTCGATGATGGTCAAGGCGTAGTTCTCGTACACGCTCGAATAGATATGCTTGATGTCGCTGATGTTCGAGACCGCATCCTCCACCTTCTTGACGACCTGGGTCTCGATCTCTTCCGGGGCCGCACCTTCGTATACCTGGGTGACCAGCACGATGGGGAGCTTGATGTCCGGAAAGAGGTCTACATACATCCGTTTGTACGCGATGACACCGAGCACCACGAACACGAGGACCAGCATCATGGTGGTCACGGGCCTGGTGATGAAGAGCCTGATGATGTTCACGGAAGGCTATCCCTGCGGGGCGGGTTGTGCGAAACTGACCCTGGCACCGTCTTCGAGCCTGGAGAACCCGCTCGTCACCACGAGATCCTCCGGGCCGACCCCACCGGTGATCCGCACGAAGTCATCGTTCATGCCCGAGATCTCCACTGTGGTCCGGCTGACGGTGTCCTTCCTGACCACGTAGACGAACGATCTGCCGTCCTGGTCCTCCTGCAGGGCACGCGCGTCCGCGTAGACCGCCGCTGGGTCGTTGACCACCTCGATGCGCACCGTGGTGTACGTTCCGAGCCTCACGAGTTCACTGGGGTTGTCCGCCTCCATCTCGACGCGGAAGAGCCCGGTCATGGGGTTGGCGGACAGTGATATCTTGGTGACACGACCCGTGCTCGCATCGCTGCGGTCCGCACCGTTGACGATCACCTTCTGCCCCTCGCGGATACACCTGATGTCGGTTTCGCCGACATCGGCGAGAAGCCTCACCCTGTCGGTCTTCGCAACGACGGCGACAGGGTGCATGGGGGTTATGAACTCCCCCTCACGGGCATTGATGTCGATGAGGATGCCGTCCATGGGGCTGGAAAGCCTGACGGTTTCGATGACACTCTCCAGGTTCGCCTTGTCCACGTCGAGCTTCATCTTCATCTCATCGAGCTGGTTCTGGGCGATGGCACCCGAGTCCCTCAGGCCCAGCAGCCTGTTGTAGTTCTTCAGCGTCGTCTCGTACACGGCCTTGAGCTGCCTGTACTGGGCCGAGCTCTTGGGGTCCTCCTTGTCCAGGCTGATGATGGATTCGTTCGCCCTGATCCGGTCACCGACCTGGTGGTGTACCTTGAGAATCCTGGCGGCCACCGGGGTGGTGATCTCGGTCTGCCGGATGCCGAGCACCACGGCATTGGCCCTGCAGAAGATCTGGAACTCCCCGGACCTGACCTGGCTCACCTGGACGGGTATCCCCTTCTCCTTGTATATCTGCTCGACGCCGGGGGCCACCTTGCCTGCATTGACGTTGATCACGTTGATCCTGATGAGCACCGCCGCGACAAAGAGTACAGCAGCCCCGATGATCACGACCTTCTTCATGGTATGAGCGACCCTCCATGTCTGTGGCATGGTGAAATGACGACGCCTGAAACCCTCCAGCGATGAATAAAACCACGGCCTGAGAGAGATTGTCAATGGCGTTGTTGTCTGACGGTATGACCAGGCATGATTCCTTTTCATGGCGTCTTGCCGGAATGCATGCTCTTGTATGTAAAGCGTATTACGAAGGTTTCTTTATATAGTTGCACCTCTGCGGTGGTCATGCGAGTGTACCGCAGAGGTGCCATATTCGATCGAAAAGCTTCTGCACTCCAAGGATTGCCTCACTCCTCCCAGTACCGTATGGAGGAGTCATATTCATACTCCCCGTCGCCATCCTCATCCACCTCTACCATGTACGTAGAGGAAGAAAGGGCTATCAGTCTTGCACTGGTGCCGGCCGCCCCCGTTGCCAGCAGAATCCCGTGAGAAGGAAAATCATCGTCGTGATAAAACGTGAGGGGTTCCTCGGTCGAAAGGGTGACATACCCGTAATCTGAACTGTAGAAACGCCCGGATATATCCATTTCCTCCTCTTCATAGTCGTAACTGTAGGAGGAATATATCTGATAGTTGTTCAGCCAGTGGGTATCCCCCGAGCTGTTGTCCCTGAGATACATGTTCATGGTAACATCATCGGAATATTCCGACGAGATCATATGAATGCCGCCGCTCAGGAAGACATCCAGGCCCATGTCCTCAGACACCTCCGTCAAGCTGCTGAAGGTCATGGTGAGATCGAACTCTTCCGAATACGGACCGACAGTTCCCTCGATGGTGATTGTCCCGTTCATGACAAGGCCCATCTCGCAGTAATCTCTGAACGTGATACTTCCCGTCGCGGCTCCCGTATTGTCATCGATGCGCAAAGAGCCGGTCACAGTTCCCCCACAGCTCCCAGGCTCGTTGATGGTCTCGGTCACAACGGCGCTCGCTGAAGGATCGAATGCAACGCCTCGACCACCCGCCGCCATAGCGGGAATCTCATGGACTACTTCAATGAAATTCTGAGAAACGGGTTTTTGCAGCCGCTGAAACGGGAGGCCCCCACTGCCGACAGAGGGGAGAGAAGACCCGATCCCGAAATGACCCCAAGCACGGCTTCTTCCATTATCTGCGCTGCATTATCCTGGGACAGCAGAACAGGGGTAGTTGTTCCTGAATACGAGATCCCGGACGAGGATCCTCCACCACCCCCGCCACCGCCTCCACAGGCAAAGAGGACCATGAGAGAAACCACGCTCACTACAATAGGAAGAAACGTTGTTCTGTAATTCATAATCCCTCCTCTGTGATAATCGGATTTGGATTCATGCCGCAACCACGATAGTGCTACACTATTATAACACTCAAACCCATCCGTCCATTCAGGAAATGTAATGCCCGTGTATCCTTCACGACAGGGACGGATAGTTCATATGAGAAGGAGGGTAGTAAAGAACGCAGTCATCACTATCAGGGCAGAAATATCCTTCCCGCGCACCTTCATCACCTTCATCCGTGTCCTGGTGATCCCCGGCCTGTACCCTCGCAGGGTCAGGGCCACGGCCAGGTCGTCGGCGCGGCGGAACACGCTGTGCAGCAGGGGCAGGAGGACCGGGATCAGGGCGCGCACCTTCCTCGCGAGCCCCCCCGATTCGAGGTCGACCCCGCGTGCCTTCTGGGCCTTGATGATGCGGTCAGTCTCCTCGAAGAGCAGCGGGATGAACCGGATGGCGAGCATCACGGCCAGAGCGATCTCTTCGGTGGGAACGCTCATGTACTTCAGGGGCTTCATGTACCATTGGAGGGCCCAGACCATGTCGAGGGGGCTCGTGGTCAGGGTGGTCAGCGTGGACACCCATATGGCCATCACGAGCTGGCAGCCCACCCGGATGCCCCCGAGCAGGCCCTGCTTCGTGGCATACGGTATGGGCAGGGGATCTCCGGGGGTCATGAACACGTGGAGCAGCGCCGTGATCCCGAACAGCCAGAGAAACGGCGCCAGGCCGGACGCGATACTTTTCACCGGAATCCGTGACAGCCACGTGATGAAGGCGAGCGACAGGGCGAAGGCCGCCAGCGAGAACGGATTGTCGAGGTTGAACGACACCCCGATGCCCGCTCCCATGAGAAGGAGCTTGACCCTGGGGTCCAGGCCGTGGACCACTGAATCGCGGGGAAGGTAGTGGCCCACGGTCATCTTCATGCCTTTTCCAGCCCCCTGCCGGTGCCTGTCATCCTAAAGTGCCGGTTCGGAGCAGGTGTTCAGCGATCTGCACGGCATTGAGCGCCGAGCCCTTGCGGATGTTGTCGCATACGGCCCAGAGCGCGATACCGTTGTCATGGCCGAGATCTTCCCTGATCCTGCCTACCAGGCATTCATCCGTGCCTGCCGCCTGCACCTGCGTGGGGAAGACGCCCGCCGCTGGCTCGTCCTGGACGGCTATGCCCGGGGCCTTCTCGAGGATTTCCCTGGCCTCCCCGGGGCCGATCTTCCGTTCGGTCTCCACGATCATTGTGACCCCGTGGGAGTAGAAAACCGGCACCCGAACACAGGTGACACTCATCCTGAGGGCCTGGTCCCGGAGGATCTTCCGGGTCTCCATGGTCATGACGAGTTCTTCTTCCGTGTATCCGCCCTCGGTGAGGGTACTGACGAGGGGGATCATGTTGAACGCCATCTGCCCGGGAAAAACACCTGCGCTGACCTCCCGGAAGCTGAAGATGTCCCGGACCTGTCCGGTGAGCTCGTCCATGGCTTGCCCGCCGAGCTCGGAGACCGGATGGAAGGAAGTCGCAAAGACCCTCCTGACCCGTGCAGCATTGTGGATGGGGGCCAGGGCCAGTACCAGCTCCACGGTCGCGGCCCTCGGGCACGAGATGATGCCCTGGCCCTTGCCGAGAACGTCAGCATTGACCTCGGGCACCACCAGGGGGACCGAGTCCATGAGTGCATGCCGCGAGCTGAGGTCGATGACCGTCGTTCTGGAGGCCCGGGCCGTTCCCGTCAGTCCTTCGCTCATGGTTCTGTCACACGAGAAGAAGGCCAGGTCAACACCCTCGAACGATGCCCCGTCGGCCGCTCTCACCGAAATGCGGACGCCCCGGTACTCCACCTGCTCGCCCGCGCTCCTGCGGCCGCCCAGCAGGACGAGCTCGGCCAGCGGAAAGCTGCGCTCCTCGAGAAGCCTGATGATCTCGGTACCCACCAGATCGGTCGGTTCGATGACGGCGACGCTCAATCCTGACGGCATGGTGAGATGTTCTTAGCAGAAAATGGCCGCCGGCACTATATGAAATGGGGTCACTGGCTGCAGCGCTTGAAGTCAACGGGTGACCTGCATTATGATATGCACGTCCTTGACATGATGGTTAAGGCTCCAGCCGGGGAGGTTCCATGAAGGGAGTCTGGTTCGCACTGGGTCTCACCCTCTTCGCGGGGATAGCCACAGGCATCGGCAGCATCGTCGCGTTCACCGCAAGAAGGACGGACTACCGCTTCCTTTCGGTCGCCACGGGTTTCTCCGCAGGGGTCATGCTCTATGTCTCGTTCGTGGAGATCTTCCTGAAGGGCGTGGAGCACCTCACGGACCGGTATGGCGACTACTGGGGCCCCTGGGCGAATGCAGCGGCATTCTTCGGCGGCATGCTCCTCATCGGGCTGATCGACAACCTGGTCCCGGCTGCCGAGAATCCGCACGAGACCCATACGGAAGAAGAGACCGCCCCCCTTCACGATACGTCGGCCCCCATACCGGCTTCCTATCGTGCCGCCGGACATGCCGCGGTCGGTTCTGAGCCCCTGGAGCACGATCACGGCGTCCGGCGCGGGAAGCTCATGCGCCTGGGACTGTTCACGGCCCTGGCGATTGCCATCCACAACTTCCCCGAAGGCCTCGCCACGTTCCTGGCGGCCCTCCAGGACCCGGCCATCGGCATCGCCATAGCCTTCGCCGTGGCGCTGCACAACATCCCCGAGGGGATCAGCGTTTCCGTGCCGATCTTCTATGCCACCGGTGACCGGAAGAAGGCCTTCGTGTATTCATTCCTGAGCGGCCTGGCCGAGCCATTCGGGGCCGGGATCGCCTACCTGTTCCTGCTCATGTTCACGGGCGGAGAAGCCGGGGGTATCCCTCCCCAGGTGACGGGCGTTCTCTTCGGTGGTGTGGCAGGCATCATGGTCTATATCAGCCTGGACGAACTGCTGCCGACGAGCAGGGCCTACGGCAGGGGCCACGACAGCCTGTTCGGCCTCGTGGCAGGGATGCTCGTCATGGCCTTCAGCCTGCTGCTGATGAAGTGACACCTTTTTCTTATTGCAGCATTATTGCAGGTTTTCCAGTTTCTGTCGTAATACCTAGCAGTTAGAATGTTTTCCAACGATCGAAATCTTCCCCTTCCCCTCGCCTCCATTCTGTACTAGGATATTGCGGTTCAGAGAGAAACCTATGCGTAATCCACTCCACCAAGGACGAATGGACGGGCTGTGCGGGATCTATGCCCTCGTGAACGGCATATCGGTCCTGGTGCAGAACCGCCTCTCCACCACGGACCTGTCCGACCTGTTCAAGGACCTCGTCAGGGCGCTCTACAGGCGGAACCACAGAAAGAAAACGAGAAACGGGACCCCCATCGAGTTCATCTGGGAGGGCACCAATGTGCACGACATCTCGCTGCTGCTCAGGACGAGCCGTGCCTTTCTCGCCCGCCACGGCCTGACCCTGACCTGGTCACGGCCGCTGCAGGGGGCCGGCCGTCCGGCCACGCTGAACCAATACTGGGACCGTCTGAAGAGCCGATTCGACGAGTGCGAAAACAGGTGCGTGGCCATCATCGACTACAACTTCGACGGG
>Ga0116141_10004664_pt1 | contig 11505 bp, 12 predicted proteins | sample AD_UKC097_MetaG_FD_89744 | JGI IMG/M metagenome (GOLD analysis project Ga0116141, IMG submission 89744) | Active sludge microbial communities of municipal wastewater-treating anaerobic digesters from USA - AD_UKC097_MetaG | ecosystem: Engineered > Bioreactor > Anaerobic > Digestate | place: USA... | reverse complement strand
ATTGCCACGACCCTGGGAACCATTCGTTGTTTCGAGAACGTCAAGATCGTTCGAACCAACCAAGTGGTGAACGAGAATCGCCAGAAATATGTCTTGGAATTCGATCTGAAGTGTCCGGTGGAGGGGGAGAAGAAAAAATCGAGTTCGGAAGGCTCGGAAACGAAAGAAGGTGAGCCGTGAAGCGCCTTCGACAGTGGTTTGATGGCCTGGCGGAGCGGGAACGGAAGCTATTACTGCTCTTGATGGCAGTGTTCGCGATCGTCATCGTCCTGCTCGTTCCCTTCGGTATTTCATCGATGTTGTCGGAGCGAAGAGAGCATAACGAAGCGTTGCGAAAGGCGATTCAGACTGTGCAGGGAAGCCGCGGACGGCTCGAGGAAGCCAAAGACAAGCGTGCGCAGATCGAGCATCGGTACGACAAACCAGCTCCTGCGCTTGCCGGTTTCATCGAAAACGCAGCACGAAAAAGCGGTTTGGAGATACCCGAATCGCAAGACCGTGCCGAGGTGCCCCATGGGAAAAAGTTCGTGGAGCGTTCCACCGTCGTGCGTCTGAGAAAGGTATCGCTGCTTCCTCTGGTGCAGATGCTCGAGGCCATCGAGAATGCGGGGCATCCGATCGTCGTATCTCGCCTGAATCTCCGACGGCGGGGGCGAGAGGCGGATTCGTACGATGTCGAGCTTGGTGTATCTGCTTATGATCGGGTGGCGGAGAAGAAGGGGTCCAAGTCCACGGCTTCTACGTCTTCGAGCGGGGTGAAACCATGAGTCCACGTCTTCGAAAAATCCTGCTCTGGGTCATGTATCCGCTGTTTTATGTCGTGTGTTTCGTGTTCTTTGCGTATCTAACGTTTCCTTTCGATACTCTTCGCGACCGGGTGGTGCTTGCGTTTGCGGAGAATCAACGAAAGACGGGGGGCGATTCCTATCTCGAGATCGACAAGCTCGAGTCTTATTGGCTATCGGGGGCGCAAGCTCGCGGCGTGCGATTGACTTCTGCGCCTTCCGTCAAAAGCGATGGGACGAAGGGCAAACCGACGGTGTTTGAAGTGGATCGGGTGGCGGCGCGGGTGGCGTTGCTTCCGCTGTTGATTGGCCGCGTGACGATTCATTTTTCCGCGGATTTGTTGGGAGGAACGTTGCGTGGGAGCACGCGAAAAAGCGGTGAGGATCGAACGATCTATCTCGAGCTATCCGACTTGTCGGTGGGCGAGATCGAGCCCATCGTGGAGTTGATTGGACTTCCTCTTGCGGGGCGTTTGAAGGGACGGTGGACCTGACGTTACCGGAGGGCAAGCTAGCGAAAGCCACGGGTTCGGTCGACCTGGTGCTGCAAGATTTATCGGTGGGGGATGGGAAAGCGAAGATCAAAGACACCATTGCGCTTCCAAGGTTGGTGGTGGGGGACTTGGAGTTGACGTGTGATTTTTCGGAAGGGCGTGTGACGATCACGAAGTTTGCGGCGTCGGGCAACGACTTGGATTTCCACGCGGAAGGTCGGTTGACGCTGCGAGAAAAAATGATGGAAAGTCAATCAGATATGTACCTTCGGTTTCGATTTGCGGACAAGTACAAGAGCAAGGACGAAAAGACGACGGCGTTATTTGGGGCGCCGGGGTCAAACGCTCCCGCGTTATTCGAAATCGCCGATCCGCGGATTCGACAGTCCAAGCGGGCCGATGGGTTTTATAGCTGGCGAGCGTCTGGCTTGCTGCGCGCTTTGCGCTTCGATCCGGCACCCGCCGGGGGGGCTGGCTCGGGTCGAGGGCAATCATCGCCACCGGGTGGGGTTCGCGGATTTTCCCGTTAGATTGCGTTTTCTCACAAGCACGTTGTGGCTCATGGTATGAGGCTCCGTCTTACGGTGTTGACCGATTCGACGGGGAGATATCATGCAACAACAGCCAGGCAGCCATGGGCAGGCGGCTCCACCGGGAGTCGGGGCCGCGATTGTTCCAGCGGGCTCGATCGCCCAACAAATCACGCATGGGCCTTCTTTTGCCATGCTTCGGCTCGATCTCGCGCCGGGGCAGACCATTGTGGCCGAGGCCGGTTCGATGGTGGCAAGGCATCAATCGGTCACCATGGAGGCGAAGCTCAACGCGCCGGGGGGTGGCGCGTTTGCCATGCTCAAAGCATTGATCATCGCTTTGATTCGCAAATTCGTCGGTGGCGAAACCTTCATCGTCAATCATTTTTCGGCACCCCAAGGCGGTAGCGTCTGGCTTGCGCCAACGATGAGCGGCCCTGTGGTGTATCGTCGTCTTCAGGGGGAAACGCTCGTGCTATCCACGGGTGCCTATCTTGCGCATTGTGGTGACGTTCGCATGGGCTTGAAGTTTGGGGGACTTCGGGGCTTGTTGGCGAAAGAAGGAGCGTTTTTTCTCGAGGTTACCGGACATGGGGACCTTTGGTTCACGAGTTATGGAGGTGTGGAAGCGGTCGATGTCAACGGTCCTTTCACCGTCGATAACGGGCATTTGGTGGGATATGAGGGAAACCTGTCGTTTGGCATCGGCACGGCCGGGGGAGGCGTGATGGGAATGGTGGCTTCCGGGGAAGGATTGGTTTGCAAATTCAACGGGCAGGGGCGGATTTACATTCAAAGTCGCAACACGGGCTCGTTGGTATCGTGGCTTTCGGGAATGGGTTGAGGAGGTTCGGTCATGCAAGTGGAACTATTGTATCGGCCAGCTCACTCCCTGGCTCGTGTGGTTCTTGCTCCTGGAGAATCGGTGGTGGCCGAGTCGGGAGCGATGGTGGGGATGTCGCCCAACGTGCAAATGCAGACACAATCCACGGGAGGCTTGGCGGGCGGATTGAAGCGTTTGTTTGGAGGCGAGTCGTTCTTTCGCAATACATTTTCCGCCACGCAAGGCGCGGGAGAAGTCCTGTTCGCGCAAGCCTTATGCGGGGATATGGAGCTTATTGATGTGCCCCCCCAGGGCTTGTACATCCAAAACTCGGCTTTCGTTTTTTCCACGCCGAACGTGGAGATCAACACGAAGGTGGGAGGCTTCAAGTCATTCTTTTCCCGAGCGGGGATGTTTGTGTTGCATGCGATGGCGCAAGGGCCGGGCCAGGTGGGAATCGGTGCTTTTGGCGGGCTTCAGCTCATATCCTGCGATAGCAACATGGTGATCGACACCGGGCATCTCGTGGCCTGGGATGCGACATTGCAGTATAGCGTGGGCAAGAGCGCATCGGGTTGGATCGGCTCGTTTTTATCTGGAGAAGGCCTTGTCTGTCACTTCAGGGGACAAGGGCGAATCTGGATGCAGTCGCGCAATCCAGCCGAATATGGACAGTACGTGGGGGGCATGCTGCCGCCGGCCTAGCAAGGAGAACGAAAAATGCAGACACAATTGCTGCAGAAGCCAGACTTCGGAATGCTGAAAGTCACGTTCGAGGCAGCCGGTGAGCAGATGCTCGTGGAAGCTTCCGCCATGGTTGCCATGGACAGCGGCGTTCAAATGAAAACGCAGTTGCAAGGAGGATTGCTTGCAGCGGCGAAGCGAAAGATGCTTGGAGGCGAAAGCCTTTTCCAGAATACCTACACCGCCACCGCCCCGATGCAGCGTCTGTATCTCGCGCCCGCGCCCGAAGGCGATGTCGAGCAGACGATGGTGGATGGTGTGACACCGGTATTTCTTTCCTCTGGCGCGTTCATGGCATGCGCAAGTAGCGTGACGATGGACACCCGATGGGGGGGGCGCGAGGGTTTTTCAGCGGTGCGGGACTTGCGCTACTGCGGGCGCAAGGACAAGGCCCTTTGTTCTTTTCTTCCTATGGTGGGATTCATGCCGTGGATGTAACCCATGGCTATATCGTAGACACCAGTCATATCGTTGGTTTTCAAGGCGGCCTTCAGTATCGGGTGCAGAAGCTTGGAGGATTGAAGAGCCTATTTCTCAGTGGAGAAGGCTTGGTTTGTCACTTCACGGGGCAAGGGCGCTTATGGCTTTCGACAAGAAATCCTGGCGCGCTCGCAAGTTTTCTCGCGCCATTCCGACCTCGAAAATCGAATTGAGCGAGAAGTTGTCCACCCCACGACTTTGGCGCTGATATCCCTCGATCTCGCTGCAATGATTCATGCAGCCGTGATGGCGAGCAGTTCTTCGCGTGTCGTTTTGGATAAATCCACCCACCGGCCCACGAGCAAAAAGCCGTTGGGTTCGCGACGGCAATCCTTGACTTTGAACCGAATACGTTCCGCGGACTCGAGACGGACGCGAGCGACGAGGGGAGTTCCGACGGCGGCCTGTCGGGTGGATTGCAACGTGGCGAAGTGGCCGTCGGTCTGTACGATATGGGCGCTGCCCCCATCGATCCAATGTAGCACCAGGGACTCGTTCATCGATTCTTCTCGCGCATGAGGATTTGCGCTTCGCGTGCGGCGTCGCGGTCTTTGATCGCTTCTCGCTTGTCCGTTTTTCGTTTTCCGCGGGCAATCGCAAGCTCGATTTTCGCCTTTCCATTTCGGAAATAGAGTCGGGTGGCCACGACGGTCATGCCACCGCGGTCGATGGCTTTTTCGAGGGCCAGGATTTCCTTACGGTGAAGCAATAGCTTGCGGCTGCGACGTTCTTGGGTATGGCCGTAGGCTGCGTGGTCGAGAATCGAGATGCGCATGCCTTCGATGTAGGCTTCTCCTTGAACGATGCTGGCCCAGGCTTCGGATATGCCCACGGCGCGGCTTCGAAGGGATTTGACCTCACTGCCGAGCAGAACGAGTCCAGCTTCGAACCTCTCGCCCAGTTCATAGTCGAAGCTTGCGCGACGATTGGTGGCGATGAGCGTCATGCCTGGTTCGAGATTTTCTTTTTTGCTGGGCTTCGCCATCGCAAAGGTGGGCGATAGCACGGGACGAGCGTTCGCGGTAGCGCGGAAATAACTATTGAATTTCGCTTACTTTACTTTGGGGGGGGAGGAATGACAGGGGCCAGGGTCGTGACGCCCGCTCCTGCAAAACCATCACCCGTCAAAGGAGAGCTGATGAGTTGTGCGACTCCCGTATCGTTGTTGATGGCGATGAGCATCCCGGAAGGGGGGGTGGAGCCTTCGCCGCGTTTGTATACGAATCCGTATACACGATCATTGAAGGCCGCGACCCCATAGATGTTTCCAAATCCGCAGGATTCGACTTTGCAACCCGTGGGCAGGATTTGTCCTCGGATGCTCTTCGTCACAAGAGGCACAGCGCCGGATGTCACGGGCTTGAGCTTGTTGACATCGATTTCGACCAATGTGTCGACCGTCGAACAGTTTTTGGGCGCTTCCGCCGGGTCGAGACAATCGCGCAACGTCGCAAAACCGATGGGGGAGCCTTTGTTTTCGAGAAATACGATATCGCCGGACAACGCCCATCGCTTTCCCACATGCTCTTTCGGATAGTCGTGTCCGCGTCCATCATTGGCCGGCACATCGCCGAACTTGCCGACGATGGTAAGCTCGCCCGTTTTGCGGTTGATTATGTATAGCTCGCCGATCGTGTTGGCACCGATCAAGGTTTCTTCCCCACCCAAGTTGGTTGTCGGAGGAGCAAACGTCAAACCGTAAAACCGCGCGTTATTGCCCAAAGCTCCTTCGACGATAGGTACTTTTCCTGACGAGCATCGCACGACGTTGCCGTCGATTTGCATGTCCAAGAACAATGCCTTGGAAGATACGCCAACGAGTTTGCCTTCTTTGTCGACGGCGATATCCGTCATCGATGGTTCACCAAATTCGCCGATGCAATCAAACAGGCCAACTTCGGTCATCGTCAGTTGCGGGTCTTTGGGGTCGATGGTGTAAAGCCGATCACGGTCATGCGCGTACAGGATGGTTTCGCCTTCGGGCTCGGTGACGTCTTGGGGGTTGACGTCGAAGTTGGTGGCATCCTCTTCTTCCTTGCCTCCCGAACCACCTTGATCGATGGCCGCGTCTTGTGCGCCTGAAGCACCCGCGGTTCCAGCGGCTCCCGCGGCCCCTGCCGCGCCGCTATCGGGAGAGACGTAGGGAGTGGAATCTTTGGATTCGGTTCCGCAACCGAGGATCGAAAGCAGCCCAAAACTTAGAGAAATTAGATTAAGCCTGTGGTTCATTCATGCAATTTGGCAGAAGCTTTGCGCCTCGTCCACGCTGATTGTTTGGACATTTCATTTGCGAAATGTCGTTGGATGGGCACGCTTGGACTGCTGGGGGCTTTCCGATTCATTAGGCCTGGACTAGATAGGCTGGGTGACGATGAACGATGTCATTGAACGCGCAAAACGTTGGGCCCAACAGGATATTGACGAAGAAACCAGGGGCGAATTGCTTGCTTTGGTGGAGCAGCAAAACGTTTCGGATCTCGAGGATCGGATGGCTGGCTGTCTTGATTTCGGGACAGCGGGGCTGCGGGGGATTTTGGGAGCCGGCTCCAACCGTATGAACCGGGCGGTTGTGGCGCGAACCACCGCTGGCCTTGCCAAACACCTGCTCGCCACGTTTCCCGATGCCGCCTCCCGCGGTGTCGTGGTCGGCTACGATGCTCGTCGAAAAAGCCGAGAATTCGCTGAACAAGCGGCGCAAGTCCTCGCCGGACAAGGCATCGTGACCCATCTTTTCCCCTCCCTTGCCACGACCCCTCAAACCGCCTTTGCCACGATTCAGCTTGGAGCCGTGGCGGGAGTCATGGTGACGGCTAGTCATAACCCCCCGGAATATAACGGGTATAAGGTGTATTGGGCCAATGGGGCTCAGATCATTCCGCCTCAGGATGAGCAAATTGTCGCGGCCATCGAACAAACACCGCCGGCCAATGAAATCCCTACCTTATCGCTCGAAGACGCTCGTGAACGCGGGCTGTTACGCCCCGTCGATAACGTCATCACCGAACGGTATCTGCGCACCATCGAACAGCTTTCGCGGCATTCGCAACCGCGCTCCGACTTGCGAATCGTCTATACGCCCATGCATGGCGTGGGCCTTGCCACGGCCATGGAAGCTTTGAAACGGGCCGGATTCGACCAGGTTGTTCCGGTGGCTTCGCAAGCCGCCCCGAATGGCGAGTTTCCCACGGTTCACTTTCCCAATCCCGAGGAACCGGGAGCGATGGACCTGGCTTTCGCAACCGCGAAAGAAACCGGCGCGGACTTGATTCTAGCCAATGACCCGGATGCCGATCGTCTCGCCGTGGCCGTGCCCAACCGGGATGGGGATGGCTTTCTCCAGTTGTCCGGCAACCAGGTGGGCGTACTGCTCGCCCATTACTACCTCGCTTATGATCCTTCGCCGCCCAAAGACCGGCTTTTTGTCACGACCATCGTATCTTCACCCATGCTCGGTGCGATGGCGCGCCAGGAGGGAGCGCGATACGAGGAAACGCTGACCGGGTTCAAGTGGATCGCCAATCGCGCGATGCAAGTCGAGGCGGATACGGGAACCACCTTCATTGCCGGTTACGAGGAAGCGCTCGGCTATACGATCGGAACCGCCGTGCGTGACAAAGATGGTGTGAGCGCCGTCGCGGTTTTCGCCGAAATGACCGCCTATCTTCGTTCGCAAGGGCGAAGCATTCTCGATGAACTCGAACTGATGTATCGCAAGTACGGGTTGTATGTCAGTCGCCAGGTGAGTCGATGGCATCGTGGTCTGGACGGCGCACAGCGAATCCAACAGATCATGGCGAAGCTTCGTGCGGCTCCCCCATCGAGGCTGGAGGATTTCGATGTGGTCGCGGTGCGGGACTATCAGCAGCAACTTCGAACGCAGCGTGATGGTACCAGAACCACACTCGACCTTCCGAAAAGCAACGTGCTTTCTTTCGAATTGGAAGGTGGCAGCCGGATTGTGGCACGCCCGAGCGGTACCGAACCCAAGATCAAGTTTTACTTCGATCATCGGGAAGTCATGCACCCCGAGGAGTCATTGCCGTCCGCGGAAAAAAGAGCGAACGAGCGTCTCGATCGCCTGGTGAATGCTTTTTTGCAAGCTGCGGAATGAGTCCGCTCGTGGCTGCACGACGACGATTCGAACCTCATCCTCGGTATCCCACCCGTGCTCATCGCTTCGCTTGTCACGCGCCCGTGTGAAAGTTCGCGTTTTCATGACGTGAACAGAGTTGTCTTGGCGCATCGTTCATGGCTTGGAAATCGATGCCCCGGTCGAATCCTCCTGTCTTATTGTTTCAATAAAATCAATTGGTTATAGATTCAGAAACCATGCGCACGGTTCCCGCGTCGAAGGCCTGAAGGATGTCCGTGGCCAGCATATTTCCGAGTTTTTGATAGCCCCGGACGGTCAGGTGTACGCGATCGGAGGTGGCATAAGGGGGATTTTCTTTTTGCCATCGTTGCATGCTTGCTTTGCCTCCCATGGCCACTTGCGCGCTCCAAAAGGCGCAGCCGCGCAATTGCGCCGCCTGTTTTTGCGCCTCGTTCAACACGTGAACCTTTTCGCTCATCGCATCGCCTCCCCGATCCATGGTGCCCACGATCAGGCAATCCGCGTTGGGAGAAGCGATGCGTGCTCTATCGATCAGCGCAACCAAGTCCTGGGTATGCCCCTGCATGGATAGATTGCGAATACCCGCTTCATTCGTGCCATACGCCAGCACCAGAAGGTCCGGTGCGCGGCGTTGCAGCCTCTGTTGCCAGGCGGTTTCGTTCCAGCCGAGCGCATGAATCACGCGCGCGCCATTCAATCCGAGCACATCGAAAACCACGCCCCCCGATGCTTCCAACTCCGCCACCACACCGAAAACTTCGACACCTTCCTCGACAACTTCCATCGAAAAACCACTATCCGGTTCCGTGGTGACCCATCCAATGTCTTGAACGTGGGTGTGTTGCGCATCGGCGTGAACTTGCCAAGGGCTGCCCTCGGAGGGAATGATTCGCAGCGCGCCTCGTCCGTGACGAAATCGCACGGCCAATTCCCATCGCGCGCGTCCTTGGAGCGTTCCTGGCCTTGCTTGCACCGAGGCTGTCGCCCCTTTTTGCGGCACGAGGCGCACGCCGCCCAACCCCAACACCCCATCGTCGAAAGGTTCCACCGAAAGAAGACGTGGTGGTTCGATGCCCCATTGTCCCTGTACGGATAGTTCGGCCATCCCGTGCCGATAGCCCCATTTTTTCCATCCCACATGCACGAATCCCAGCCCTCCGGAGCCAAATCGCTCTTGGAAGGGCGTTCGCACGGCCTGGGTCCAAATATCCGGTTGTGTATGCGAGTCCCCAAGCCATGACACCCGAACCGGCTGCTTCCTTTCTCCTTGTGATAGCGAGGCCAAGGAAGTGAAAAACCTGGGAAGTACCGGCAATTCATTGCCGTCGGAGGAGAGAGGCAACGACGAAGGCGCCGTCCACGACACCGTGAATGGCTGCTGATCTCGCGGGGGCAGAGTCTCGCTTGGCAGGCTCGCAGACGAGACGGTTTGCTGCTTATGAAGATCGCTTCTGGGGTGTGATACCGGGAGCGTCGACACGGAAGGCCGTGGGGATGTCGTTTCACACGCGCAGACGGAAGCGCTGAGCCATATCCCTAGTAAAGCGGGAATTCGACGCTTCAGGGCTGAAGGGAGATCCGCCATATTTTGTCGTTCGAAATCCAATAAGCGTGGGATTCGGTAGCGACCGGACCCGCGGGGGATTTCAAATCAGCCACCAATACCGCGCTTTCGCCCCCCGTTTTCGGAACATACGTCAACGTATCCGAAGTCATGATCAATAGCTTCGTGCCTCCCACCGCGATACCTTCCACATGAGACAAATCCTTGACGATCGTTTTGGGCTCACCGCCATTGGCCTCGACCGTCATGATGGCGTGTAACACGGACCCTGCTTCGGTTTCGGAATTCTCCACCCAAATCAATCGATCCCCATCCACGAGGAGATGACGCGGAAATCGTCGTCCTTTCGATACGGCAAGGGCCGGACCGGATAACGACGATCGCATGATCGCCCCGTCGGGAGCCAAGGCTCGTCCTTCGGACCAGAATATGTCGTTGTCGCGTGATACCATGCTCGTCACATCACCCGTTGCCGTGAGCGCCGCGGGCTTCGGTTGCTTGGTATCGGTTTTCATGACGGATTTGTTGGTAGCCTCTGCCCAGAGCAAATGGGTGCCCGCCCATACGGCATACGCGACTTGATTGGGACCCGCATCGAAGACGAGGTTCCGCTTGCCTCCCGACGTTGGAGTCTGGGTGATACGACATCGCTGCACATGTTCGATCGTGCCGCACATCGTCCAAAACACGTTGCCATCGCCAAAAGCGAGCGAAGTAATATTGTCCAATCCGCCGGCTACCTCTTGAGGAATGCCGCCGTCCATGGGCAAACGAATGATTTTTCCATCGGAAGACGAAGAACCAATGCCCGCTTGTGTGGTCCAGTACACATAACCGTCGTGAAGGGCGATGATTTTTCCTAGTCCGGCACCGTCCATCAGCTTTTCGACGGGCCGATGTTTGGTTTCAGGCGATTTTCCACTCGAAACCGCGGATAAAGCAGGCGCGGTATCAGGCGGTTCGACGGCAGGCGTCACGGGTGTTCGTACGGGCGGTGGTGGTGTTTTATTCTCTTCACAACCCGTCACTAGAAGCGAAAGCCAGAGCAAATAGCCTGCCGCGTGAATCGTTTTCATGACCGTGGCCCTCGGAAAAGGCAGGCTATCACAGTCATCGGCGCGGACAAGAAGCTGGCGTGCGTTTCGGACAATCCTTTGAATACGGGCTTCGAGGTTGCCGACCATCGGCAACCTTGACAGACTTGCTTGCCATGTCTCCAACCCTCGAGTTCCGTGACCCTCCCGAAGCGATCGTCGATGCGGATGGCCATGTCGCCCTTGGTGCCTATCGTCGCCCCTTTCGTCATGCCAACCTCGAGCAAGCCCGAATCACCCTGGGGCGAATACCGCTCGGACGAGTCGGTTCTCGGCTCGTTCTGAAAGAGTGGCAACACGTGGCGATCATCCTTCCCGAGGCCATGCTGACGTATGCGATCGTTGACGCGAAATACGTGAAAACGTCGTGGTGTCATTTCGTCAATCGCGATGGCACTGGTCAATTCGAGCACGCGCGAAAGGGGCTACGACTGCGGGTAGCCCGCGATCTTTGGAACGCCACGACCCAGGTGCGCGCCCACGGCTACCGCATTCACGTTCATAATCATCTGGATGTGGGGGAACATACGATTCGAATCCACATCCACAACGATGGTCGTGCCCCCTCGGTAGAGGCGGAACTGCGCTGTATGCACGATCTGGAGCGGAATCCACCCCTCGAAGTCGTGATGCCGGTGGGACCTGGCCGTGCGATGTATTCGCATAAAGTCTCGCTTCCCATCGAGGGGACGTTGAAAGTTGGTCAGCGAGTCATCGATGTTTGCGCCGACGAGGCGCGTGCGATTTGGGATGTCCACAAAGCCCATTACCCTCATCGTACATGGTGGAATTGGGCAACGTTTGCCGGAAAAGACGATCAGGGGCGGACGGTAGCTTTGAACCTTACGCGCAACATCAATCGTCGCGATGACGAGAT
>Ga0116141_10004661_pt1 | contig 11508 bp, 6 predicted proteins | sample AD_UKC097_MetaG_FD_89744 | JGI IMG/M metagenome (GOLD analysis project Ga0116141, IMG submission 89744) | Active sludge microbial communities of municipal wastewater-treating anaerobic digesters from USA - AD_UKC097_MetaG | ecosystem: Engineered > Bioreactor > Anaerobic > Digestate | place: USA... | reverse complement strand
TTACCGCCAGCCTGCTCGCCGAATTCACTCTCGCGGGCCACCCGGAATTAATCGCAGGTTTTGTTCTGGCGGCGGCCCTTCCGGTCGGCATCACCGCCGTCATCTGGACAGGCCTGGGAAAAGGCGATGTGGCTCTCTCGCTTACCTCGGCAACCATCGACACCCTTCTCAGTCCGCTGGTCGTAACCGTGGTTATGATGCTTTTTGCCGGCCGGAAGATCGAAATAGCCTACACTGCCATGATTGCCAGCCTGTTCAAGATGATTGTAATTCCTTCTGTTCTTGGTCTGACCACCCATGATATCAGCAAAGGCAGCTTTCATAAGAAATACATCGGCCTTCTGGGGCCAGTCTCATTTTTCTGTATGTGCGCAGTAATCATGATAAACACGGCGGCGGCACAAAGTGCGGCGACAGAAATGATCAAAAAAATCCCGATACTTTTTCCGCTGTCGCTGGGCATGGTAATTTTTGGCTTTATCAGCGGCCAGGCCCTTGCCAGACTTTTTTCGTTCAAAGACACCATTGCACGCTCCTGTATATTCTGCGCCGGAATCCGCAACACCAGCGCCGGGTTGGTTATCGCTCTCGGGCATTTTCCGGTTGAGGCAAGCATTCCGATTCTGATCGCCATGATTTTTCAACAGCCGGCGGCAGCGATGGCTCAACGCGTCTTAACACGCTCCAGCAAACAGGTTTAGCATAGTTTTCCACAATACTTTGAGAATTTTTAAACAAAGTATTGAGAAGTTTGGAATTAAGTGCTATTTTGGCCCTGTTAACCCCGCAAGGGGTTGCATCATAATATCAGGTCGCATCGAAAGGAAAGTGAAGTAATGAAAAGCATCGCCGAATTCATGGACATGGTAAAAGCCAGAAACCCGAACGAACCCGAATTTCATCAGGCCGTTCACGAAGTCGTAGAAACCATCTGGGAAGAATACCACAAGAACCCCCGCATGGTTAAGGCCAAGATTCTTGAGAGAATCGTAGAGCCCGAACGCGTCATCTCTTTTAGAGTTCCCTGGGTTGATGACAAAGGCGAAGTTCAGGTTAACCGCGGTTATCGCGTGCAGTTCAACAGCGCTATTGGTCCCTACAAAGGTGGGATACGCTTCCACCCCAGCGTCAACCTTTCGATCCTCAAGTTCCTGGGCTTCGAACAGATGTTCAAAAACGCCCTGACCACCCTGCCCATGGGCGGCGGCAAAGGCGGCTCAGATTTCAACCCGAAGGGCAGATCAGACAACGAAATCATGAGATTCTGCCAGTCTTTCATGACTGAACTTTTCCGCCATATCACCGCTGACACAGACGTTCCCGCCGGTGACATCGGCGTTGGCGCCCGCGAAATCGGCTATATGTTCGGCCAGTATAAACGCCTGAAAAATGAATTCACCGGCGTTCTCACCGGTAAGGGCGCAACTTGGGGCGGCAGCCTCATCAGACCGGAAGCCACCGGTTTTGGTGCAGTATATTTCGGCATCGAAATGCTGAAACGCAACAAAGAAACCTTCAAAGGCAAAGTGGTTGCTACTTCCGGCTTCGGCAACGTAACCTGGGGCACCATCAAGAAACTGGTTGAACTTGGCGCCAAAGTCATCACCATCAGCGGTCCTGACGGCTATGTCCTTGACGAAGAAGGCTTCAACGAAGAAAAAGTCGAATACATGCTCGAAATGCGTGCTTCCTGCAATGACCAGGCTGAAGACTATGTCAAAAAATACAAAAATGCCAAGTTCTTCAAGGGCCAGAAACCCTGGGGCGTCAAATGCGACGTTGCCATGCTCTGCGCTACTCAGAACGAGTGCAATGAAGATGATGTCAAGACACTGATCAAAAATGGCTGCAAGCTTCTCCTCGAAGTTTCCAACATGGGCTGCACCGCCGAAGCAGCTAAACTCGCTGCTGACAAGATCCTCTTTGCCCCGGGCAAAGCTGTTAACGCGGGCGGCGTTGCCGTTTCAGGTCTTGAAATGTCACAGAACAGCGGTCGCCTCAACTGGACAGCTGAAGAAGTTGACGCCAAACTGAAACAGATCATGACCTCTATCCATGAAGCATGTGTTAAACATGGCATGGAAGGCAAGAAACTCAACTATATCAAGGGCGCAAACGTTGCCGGCTTCATGAAAGTCGCGACTGCGATGCTTGAACAGGGCGTTGTATAAGCCTCAGAACCGATCGACTGCCCCGGGTAACCGGGGCAGTTTTTCTTACCACCAGGCTGTTTTTTTTTGTTACGAGTCTTGCGGTTTTGCAAAGCTCTGTTATAATTGAATGCAAGGGTGATGGGTACACCCTTAAAAAAAATGATTTACAAGCACTTACGGGTAGGTTCGTGCTGGTGAATCGGGTTTATCGGGTTTTTCTCTCGGGTAATCCAAATGATTCAGGAGTATGACGTATGAGGAACAGCACTATTAAGGTTCTCAGTAAACTGTTGTGCATCGTTCTGATCGCCAGCTTCGTATGCGAAGCTCCGTTGATGGCCGAATACAGCGCTATCAAGGTAAACGTTGGCGGGCAGAATGTTAACGTGACCCCCGGTCAGTGGGTAACTGTAAAACAGGGTCCCATGACTACACACTACAACGTTCGCTACGTTGATGGTCAGCCGATGGCTCTCGAAATGAGCCAGTATATGAACCTGGTATTCGGTGGCAACGCTGGTTCAGCTGCTACCGCCGCCCAGGCTGGTACCGCCGCTCAGGCTGGTCAGGCCTCCATCGCCAATGCCGACACTTCAGCAGCAATTAGCGGCGCCAAGGGCGGCGCTAAAGGCAGTGAAGGCAGCTGGGTTAAAAACGAACTGAACTCTTACGGTTCAAAGATCAAAGACAGCTTTACCTCTGGTAAATCAAGCGGCCAGGAATTCGGCACCAATACCGTTGAAGGCGTCAAAACTGGCGCCGGCAAAGTGGGCGATGCCGTTTCTTCAACCGGCAGCAAAATTGGCAATCTGCTCAAGAGCGCCAAAGACAAAATCTCTAACCTGTTCAGCAAGAAACCCGTGGACGTTAAGGGTGGCGCCTCTAAGGGCGGAACCTCTTCAGACGCTTCTCAGAGTGGTCAGTCTTCACAGAGCGGTCAGTCTTCTCAGAGCGGTCAGTCTTCTCAGAGCGCCTCTCAGGATGCCTCTCAGAGTGGCCAGTCCTCTCAGAGCTCACAGAGCAATCAGTCAGGCGACGCCTCTCAGGGCACTCAGAGCGGTCAGTCTTCACAGAGCTCACAGAGCAACCAGTCTGGCGACGCTTCTCAGGGCACCCAGGCCTCTCAGGATGCTTCACAGAGCGGTCAGTCCTCACAGACCAGCCAGTCTGGTGACGCCACTCAGGGCACCCAGGCTTCTCAGGATGCTTCACAGGCCGGTCAGGCCTCTCAGGACACCGGCAAAGTCGCTGATGGCGACAAAAAACCCGGTTTCCTTTCAAAGATGAAAGAAACCACCAGCACCAAGTTCAAATCTGGTTATGAAGCTGGTAAAGAAATGACTGGTCAGGGCGTTCAGAACGTAAAAGACAGTCTGAAATCAGGTTTCAGCGCCAAGAACATTCTGATGACTGCCGGTATCACCGTTGGTGTTGACCTGGCCACTCAGATGATGCGCGGTGAAAAGCCCAGCCTGAAAAAAGCGGTTAAGACCGTTGTTTCAGCTGAATTCGCCGGTGGCGTTGTAGGTTCTGTAACTGGCGCAGCTGCCGGTTCATTCTTCGTGCCCTTCCTGTCAGCCGTTCCGGTTGTCGGCGGCGTTCTCTCTGCCCTTGCTCCGACCTTCGGCTCGATCGTCGGTGGTTCAGTAGGCGCTTACCTCGCCGGTGATCTCAAAAATGGCCGTTTCTCAATCAAAGAAGCCTTCAAGCAGATTGACTGGGTCGGCGTAGCCGGTCAGACCGTTGGTTCAACCGCAGGCGCAATGCTCGGTTCAATGATCTTCCCCCCGTTCGGCACCATCATTGGTGGTATCGCCGGTGGTATGCTGGGTAACTGGGCTGCCAAGAAACTTGCTGGTCTGTTCGGCAAGGGTGGCACAAGCTACGGTTCAATCGGTATGCCTGTAGGTTCTAATCCGTTCGGTGGCGCCGCCGCTGGTGCTCAGGTCTCCGGTCCTGTGACCATCGGTTCAGTTGCTGGCAATACTGGCCTCGAAATCCCGGTTTCCGGTGCTCAGTCACCCGAAATCGCAATCTCAGGCGATGCCGCAATGGGTACCTATTCTTCAGAAGTTCAGCTTGCTGAAGCCAAATACAAAGAACTCTACAAACTGTATAACGAAATGCTCACCCAGGGTCGCCAGGCTGATGCCATGAAGGTTGCCCAGGAAATGAACAAAGCCAAGGCTGAATTCGAAACTCTCAAAGCCCAGGCTGGCAAATAATCTAGCAATAGATTAAAGCAGACTCCCCCAGGGAAACCTGGGGGAGTTTTTTATTGCCAACAACACGAAAAAAGATTTTAGCCGAATCAAGAATGCTTTTATGCAATCGCCTGACCTGCCGAAAGCAGCGTCTAGAGTTAATTAAGTTTGCGTTTACCCTGGTATTTGTGAAGACCAATGGCATTCATGAGAGAGAAGCTGATATAATATTTCAAACACGGTTAATGATGGGAAGTTACAGCTCTCAACGCGTCAAAAGGCCATTTCAAACCAGATATAAATTCTGCAATAAAAACAAAGCTGAACCGCTTTGCCGGCCCAGTTATTTTTTGGGGAATTACTTTTTGATTGTGTGATTGCTTCACTATAAGCTGATTCAGTAACACACAACCACCTGGCTGCTTTTTCTCCAGCAATTATTGTGTCCGGTTTTCACCGGTACCGGGATGAAGAAAAACCGCAGGCTTCTCTGGGAAAATATCCCTGGAGATTGCAATAAAGACTGAGATAAAGACACTTTGAGGCTGGCAAAATGCAGACAGCAGGATTCTTGGTTGGGAAAATCTGAATCAGTAATCTGTTGCCGCTTCTTCAGAAGTCAGCCAGCGCTTGTCAGAGTAGTTGGCGACCGCTTCTCTTATGGTCACCAGAACCTTCTGGTTGTGTTTAACCGGCTCTTTCTGGCCCGGCGGCAGAACCGAAGTTTCGATTTCGACCGAAACCTGGTCGTCACTGAGCATAAAAACATCGAGTTTGCTGACATTGCTGCTCAACAGTCTGGTTGTGCCGTTACGGTCATCCTTACGATACAGCTTACTGCCGGTCAATGAGTAGGCAACTTCGACATAATCATCATCCATGGCATCGGCATTTTCGACTTTCGGCACCATCATACTGACATTACTGCCACCAGCCACAAGAGACGGGGTTACTTTAGGCTTGCCATCTTCAAGGTTCATTTTGTCGACCTTGGCCTGAGAAATTGCAATATCGTGCTGCATATGCTTCAGAACGATTTCAGCGGCCCCCTTGGCTTCTTCTTTGGCCTGAGCAAGCTCAGCAACATTTCTGGTGGAAGAAAGAACCGAGTAAATACCGCCGGAAATAATGACCATGATTGTCATTGCCACGAGAACCTCGATCATACTGAAAGCTGCGGCGGCAGGCAATTTCCTGTAACTCATGGTTTGACCACCACAAAAGAAAGCTTTTCAGGCTTGTGTTTTGAGCCGTCGTTGGTTGTCCAGGTGACGGAGCCTGAAATTTCAAGAACCGTTTCACGATCGGGGCTTACTCTGATCTCAGGAGAAAACTCGAAATCTTTGTAGTCTCTCTGAAATGTAATCACGTCAGAAAGCGTCTTGGGGTACCCACCCGCCATATTGACAAATGCAGTGGAACCGCCTGCAAAAGTTTCGAGCTCTTCAAACTTTCGACCCATAACTTCCTCGCGAAATGATTCGAGAATCTTTCGCGCCATTGAAAGCTTTGTGGTTTCTATACCTTTGCTGGCGCCACCAGCGATGGCGTAATAAATCGGAACGGCCGCCCCGACAAAAATCAGTGCAGCCACAAGAACTTCGACCAGAGAGAACGCTCTTCTTTTCATACTTTTAGTTGTCTTTTTTGGCAAATTTATAACTCGACCAGTTATCTGATACGGTGACAATATACCTTTTCGGATCAAATTTGCCAACATCTCGCATTACAGAAAGTGGCGAAACTCTGCAGGCGGCAGAATTATAGTTTACATCGAGAAAGTCAACGGTCGCACGGTTGAATTCGTTCACAACAAGATTGCCATTTATTTCGATTTTTGAAACGCCATCGACAGCGGGCGAAACATTCGAGAAGCATGCTGCTTCAACTTTTGAGCAACCTGAAAATTGCAGATACCCGGCCCTGGCAATCAGCGAAAAAACAGTATCGGCATTTTTTCTCGTTACATTTTTAGAAATGACAATGCAATCTTTCGAAACAAGAATGCCTTTCCCTTCAACTTCAAGCGGTTTGTCTATGTTGATTGTTTCCATTACGTAGGTCACGCCATCGCATTTATACACCCCGCCCGCAAATCTTTCGGTATCGTTCCAGAATTCAGCCTCTGTGCGGTAAAAATGCGTTGCCTTCTTGGCATATTGCATGAGGCTGAACAGATTAGCCGGCATGTTATTACTGTCATCAGGAGACCAGGAACTGCTGTTGTACCCCTCGTGCCCCTGAATACCGTATTTTTTCTCTTTATTGACATAGCGGATATTTATTTCGGAAAAATCGTAGGGATCTTCGTCTTTACCAATCGGTTTTACTTTCAACACCAGATTTGCGTAGCGCTGTTTCATTTTTGCTTCAAGACACATCCCGAGAGGGAACCCGATGAAGCATCTACCAAAAAACTGACTTGGAGCCTCAAGAGCCGTGCATAACGAAATAACATTCAGAAGGTTTTTGAACCCCGGGGGGGTATAGTCGTCTATCCAGTCAGTCTCTCTGATAACCGGAAATTCTACCTCGTGAACACGCGAAACAGTCGTATCGTTCCAGGCATAGGTAGGTAAAACATTGTATAGCGGCATATTCTTTTTGTTTACCAGGGCGTTGAACTCGGTCAGATCTGGCTCATCTAGCGTGCCAATATAAGTGTTAACAGCCATTTCATTGCGGGAATTAATACGAACCATGCCCGGCACCTGGCATTTCTTGCCTGCGCCGCCGACAGAACCAGTCAGGCCGGTGACTTTTTCGTATTCCCCGTCAGGAAGATTGAGAATACAAATAGACGCCACCGAATGTTCTGGTGACCAGTTTATTTCGGCGGGCAATGCGAGATTATAAGGATTATCGCCATTTCCTTCAAAGGGCAGTTTCGAATTGGCAATAAAAAATGAATACTCGGGCGCGGGTGGTTGAAAATCGGTGACCTTAAACGGGCGGTTGGCGATCAGGGTCTTATCAATTTTTTTACCTGACGGGCCGTTCGGAAAATATTCTACCATCGCCCTGATCTGCAAAATACCGGTTTTTTCGACGACAGACGGCTTGTCACCGTATGGCTCAGAAGGGATTTTACTCTTGATAGCTGCGGGAAGTTTGCCGTAGTCATCTTTTATCTCAGAGATAAGATTGCCAGCCTGCCATTGCAGCCCCGGCATGTTGTGATCGCCTTCCATTGCCTGATCACGCAGTGCTTCAGCGGTCAAGAGCGAGTAGGATTCGTCGATATTGACAAAATCATGAATGTATTTCATTACGTCGATCGTCAAAGAGGCGTTGTCATCAGGCGGAGCCATCTCAAAAACGGTAACCCCGAGCACCTTAACCTTAACCCATATTTCGCCAAGCACCTTCAGTTGTGAATCGTAGGGCGGCAGACGGGTAATTTGCAGTTCACTCTTCTTTATCGAGGCGATGCCTGGCACGCCCTTGAGATATAACTTGTGCTTATCCTGATATGTGGCATTGGGCAGCTTAAAATCGACCATCCAGTCGCTGTTATAGGCCGAAAGACTACCATCACCACTGCCATCAAGCTTAGACATCGAATCAAGGAACTGTGCCGACAGACCTGCCGCTTCAGCAGACTTTTTGCTGACGCCAACGACCTGATAACCGTCTTGCCCGGCAGCAAACGCTTCTGCGTAACTGACCGAGCACTCGACCTTCAGCTTAACGTTATCGCTGCCACCGAGCTCATCAATGATGTTTTGCAGAGGTTTCAACGCCGGGGTATCAGCGGTCATCTCAATTGGTTCTTCATAATTAGTCAGGTTCAGAGGAATGTTTTTACCGTTTAACGCCCCAATTGAGTTTTTCGTAAGACTGCACGGGTAGCGGAAAAAAGGGTAAAAGTTCAGATCGTCTTCCTTATTCATTTTTTCTTTGACGAAGCCCATTACCAGGTCAACCGCCGACTCGGCCACAGCTTCGGCCCGCTTTTCGTCACTCATCATTCTGGTGCTGAAACGCCGCGAAGAGGTGCTTTTGAAAAAGAACACCACAATGATGATCAATACGGAAATAACACCGATTACAAAAAGGTATGCCGAGCCTCTATTGTCTTTTCGAAAATTTAGCATTTTTTCCTCGTTTATCAGCTCGTTTTGTCAAAATCGGCCTGCCAGTCGGCGAGATCCTGTCTAAATCGCTCCTCGGTGGCCGCCCGATCTTCTTCTTTCAAGTTGTTTGCCTGCAAGATCTCGTCTATGGACTTTTTAAAGCCATTTACCGGGTCTTTAATGGCCTGAACGAACTGCCTTCTAGTTTCATAGAACCTTGTGCCCATGGTGCTTTTTTCGATGCCCAGAATACTGAGATCATCATTTTCAATCAGACGTCCCTGTTCTTTGAGAACCTCCAGATACAGGTCGTAATCTTTCAGCATTTTGGCACACATTCGCATCTGGTCAAAACAGGTGTATTTTGTAATCGGGTCGGCATCAGGGTCTTTTACCCCGGCCATCAGAGCTTTTATGGCTTCTGCCCAGTTGCCTTTCTTCATTGCCTCATTGCCATCTGCATAACCTTCAATCATCTTCAAACGGTATCTGGCCTGGGTTTTAGCACTTAGCCCACTACCAGAGCTGGCCCTGGAGGCAACCCAGCTCTGCTTTCTTGAAAAAATGCGGCTGAGAAGCGCCTCGCGTTTTGCCCGCATGACTTTTGCCTCTTCTTCGGTAAAGGCCAGTCTCGGAGTCTCGTTTTTTGAGGCTGAACTCAACTCACGCGCTGACTGAAATGCCGGCGCCGATTCAGCACCACTCGGACTTGAACCGGAAGACCCTGAACTGCCACCGGAAGAACCGCCATTCCCGCCTGAATCAGAACCACCGCCAGACGAAAGAGCTGTGTTGCCGGATTTTTTCGTAGTCAGAGACACGGACGAACCGCCCGAAACTGACGACGGGGCGGCATCACCAGAAGAACCTGTAACCTGATACCCCATAGGCTTTACTTTGTTCGAACCCGGGGTTAAAGTAGTCTCTGAAGCGACCTCGGCGGGTAGTTGCCCAGCAATCACAGCCATTGATGCCACCCCGGCAGGGGTTTTCGACTCCTGAACGAGGGAGCCAGAAGAAGACTGAGAACCGCTGCCACCAGAAGAAGAACCGTAGCCGGTGCGGGAGTCGGAAGAAGCTGGTTCTTCCCTGTTACGTTCTGCACTTTTTCGAGCGGTCTGCTGGCGACGTTCTTCCTGTTTTTCGAGACGCTGGCGCGGTGAGGTAGGCCAGAAAAGCGTGAGAAGAATAACAATAACACCGGTTACTCCAAGAATAACCGCTATTTTTTTCTCGTCCATCTTCTGATTCTCCCTGTGAATGGAAGTCCCTCTGTATAACATACGAGCAAAAACCGGCAAAAGTTTCATCATCAGGCAAAATTCAAAAGCCCTGATGCAAATTGCCTGAACCCGGCATCGCTGTTACAAATTTCTTGTAAATATGGTACACGAAATGATATTAAAAATAAATCCCAAACCGGAGTATTTATGAGAGACGCAAGATTTATTGTCTTTTTTTGTCTTTTCCTGCTTTTAACATGCGCCCGGGCCCAGGCTCAACTGATAGTCAAACCGCCGGCCTTTGCACTTACCGGTGTTAAAGCCGAGTTTTCGATCGAAGGTTTGAAAAAAGACAGCAGCCAGCCGGTGCAATTCAAGGCCGTAGTGAACAACCAGACTATCGACTCCGGCGTCGCCCTGCCTAAAGATCTTAAGACACTTAAACTGGCTATTCCGACATGCGGAAACAACAATTTGACCTTAACGGTTGCCGACCAGACGGGCACAACCCGCGTAAGATGCATACCTGGCTGGTTGTCGATTCTTCCTCCGGTCGTAGCAATCATTCTTGCCTTGATTACAAGAGAGGTCATCAGCTCACTTTTTCTGGGCACCGTAATCGGTGCGACGTTTGTATTTTCCTATAACCCTTTCATCGGGTTTCTGCGCACTCTAGACAAATATCTGCTCGGCTCAGTAGCCGACACAGCCCATTCGGCCATTATCATCTTCTCTCTCTGCCTGGGTGGCATGATTGGCGTCGTAAATCGCACTGGCGGCATGCAAGGCATCGTAGATCTTATCTCGCGGATGGTCAGAGGACCGCGCAGCGCCCAGCTGGCTACCTGGTGCATGGGCGTTCTTATTTTCTTTGATGACTACGCGAATACACTGATCGTCGGCAACTCAATGCGACCGGTAACCGATAAAAACAGAATTTCCCGCGAAAAACTCAGCTACATTGTCGACTCAACATCTGCCCCGGTCGCAGGGATAGCCGTTCTTTCGACCTGGATCGGCTACGAAATCGGTCTGATACGCGAAGCATTTGTCAATCTGGGTATTCCCGAAACCAACTTTTATGGCGTTTTTCTACAGACGATACCGTTCAGATTCTATTGTCTTCTGACCCTGTTTTTTGGTTTTATGATTGCCTTTTTCCGACGCGATTTTGGCCCGATGCTCAAAGCCGAACAGCGAGCATACCATGAAGGCAAAGTGCTTTCTGATGCCGCCAGACCGATCAGCAGCCCTGAGTCTGCGGCACCAGAGCTTCCGGCCGATATGCCGAAGCGCTGGTATAACGCAGCCATTCCGATTGCCATAGTAATTATCGGTACTTTTGTCGGGCTGCTGGGCGATGGCGGCATGTATTCGCCGCATTTTTATCTACAGCAGGCCGAAACCGAAGCGCTGACAGGCAGCAAAAGCCTGACCGTCATGAGCGTTTCTCAGGACAACGGAACCCTGACCGCTTCTGGCGAAGACTTTACTTTTGCCCGCATCAATTTCGACGATAAAACTGCTTTTGCCGGCAAATCTGGAATTGAAGCTATCAATACACTTCGCCAGCTTAAAGAGGGTGATGTAATAAATACCATACTCACACCTTCAACCATGACCTTCGCCGAAAAAGCCAGATCGGCTTTCAGCAATGCTGATTCAACACGCGTATTGATCTGGGTCAGCGTTCTGGGTTCGATGATTGCAGTTTTTCTTGGTTGGATACAGGGCCTGATTAATCTTGAAACCGGGCTCAAGGCATGGGTAGATGGAGCAAGAACCCTGATAATGGCCGTAATCATCATGACTCTCGCCTGGTCAATCAATGGCGTCTGTACCGAACTCGGTA
>Ga0116141_10004660_pt1 | contig 11510 bp, 13 predicted proteins | sample AD_UKC097_MetaG_FD_89744 | JGI IMG/M metagenome (GOLD analysis project Ga0116141, IMG submission 89744) | Active sludge microbial communities of municipal wastewater-treating anaerobic digesters from USA - AD_UKC097_MetaG | ecosystem: Engineered > Bioreactor > Anaerobic > Digestate | place: USA... | reverse complement strand
TCCTTAATTCTTCCAATTCCCCTTCGGTGCAAAAACAAGGGTAAGCCCTCCCTATTTCAACCAAGTGTTTAGCACAGCACTGATATATTTCTGCTCTGTTGCTTTGAAAATATGGTCCGTAATCTCCTGTTTCCCCTTCTATTCCTGCGCCCTCATCAAATTTCAAGTCAAAGTATTCAAGGGATGTTATTATTGTTTCAACAGAGCCTTCAACTTTTCGTTTTTCATCTGTATCTTCGATTCTAAGCAAAAAAACACCACCGCTTTGATGTGCCAAACGTTCATCCACAAATGCTCCGTAAAGATTACCCAAATGAATAAAACCTGTTGGACTTGGTGCTAATCTTGTTACTTTGGCTCCTTCAGGCAATTTTCTCTTAGGATATACTTCATTTTCATAATATTCAATAGTCTTTGTTATATTTGGAAATAACAATTCTGCTAATTTTTTATAATCCATCTCAAACCTCCTTGTACGGGACATTTTTTTAAAGGGACGGAGTTGTTGTCATTATGACATTACCCCCGTCCCCTTGTCATCTTTCTTTAATAACCCATAGGGGAGTCGAACCCCTGTTTCCACCGTGAGAGGGTGGCGTCTTAACCACTTGACCAATGAGTCTAAAATTGTGACTTTTGGTTAGTCCTAAGTATGGAACATCCTTTCTCAAAGGCTATCGCTTAAGAAGGTGTACCCTATACTTCAGTAATTATATAACAACCTGTTATCTTTGTCTATATTTTTTTGGGTAGGTATTCACCAAGATATTTCTATTATTATAATGATACCCGGTTTGGATCATTTATTGATTATTTTTCTGAACAATCACCACAGCAATGTCCGCCCACATCCCCTTCTTTAACCATCAATGCTTTATTATTCGGTACTTTTGTAAATCCTATATTTTCTAATATTTTCTCTATACTTTCATCTGCTTCGATATAAGTTTTTTCTGCTCCTATTGTAACTGCTTTTCTAACAAGCAGCCTTACCAGTAAATCCTCATATCTTAATCCTGTAAACTGTTTTTTTATACATAACTTATCAATAAAGTATTTGCCTTCTTTAAATGACAGTCTTGCTGTTACGGCAGGTACATCATCTTCATACAAAACAGCATTAAAAGCAAATTCATCATAAAAATCCGTAATATTTTCTTCTCTGTTTTCTTCAGCAAATACTTCTTTCCTGATACTCAGAACATCGCTTAAGTTACTTTTACCCTGAAACCACCTTGTAGAAATCATAGTGCACCTCTTCGTTTTTTTAAATTATATCATTTATTTAAAAGGGTGACAAGAAGACGTAACAAACTAAATTATTAACTTTACCTTTCTAAAGTATATGTTATAATTAATTAAGCTCAATATTGAGAGGGGTATAATATGTTAGGCGAAAGATTAAGGCAAATCAGAAAAGAAAACAATTTAACAAAACAAGAACTAGCAAACGCATTGAATGTACCAAAAGAAAGAATAAAACTTTATGAAACGGGAGAAGAAATACCTTCTGATTTTTATTTGTCAAGTTTTGTACAATATTTCAATATTTCAAAGGAAGAACTAATTGAATTGATTAAATAATCTTAACAATAATAATGTTGAAATAATTATTATTATATGTTAAAATAATAACATAATCTAAGCTTAAGGATCTTCTAAGAGCAAGGAATACACTTATAGTATTAATTATTATTCCTTGTTGTGCAAGGAATTTTTTATTGAGGTGCATATGGATAAAAGAATCGGAGTTATAGGCATTGTAATTGAAGATACATCCCAAATTGCAGAAGTGAACCGTCTCCTGCATGAGTATTCTCATATTATTATAGGCAGAATGGGCATACCTTACAGGGAGAAAGGTCTTAATGTTATCTCCATTATAGTTGACGGCACTAACGATGATATAGGAGCTCTTAGCGGAAAATTAGGCAAAATAAAAGGACTCAGCGTCAAGAGTGCTTTGTCCAAAAACATTAGGAGGTAATATGAAAAAAACTAGTTTTTTATTGGTGGTACTTTTTGTGTTAATTTTTACGGCAGGCTGCAACAATGGACCTGCAGAGACACCGACACCCGATGAAAATGCAGAAGAAACACCCATGCCTGAAGAACCGGCAGATGTTAAACCGGTAAATGTTACTATTGCAGGGCTTAAAGGTCCCACATCAATTGGTATGATTAAAATGATTGATGAAAAGGCACTTAAAAGCGATAAATACAATGTAGAATATATCCAGGAATCAGCACCTGATTCACTTACGGGTAAAATTATAAACGGCGATATTCAAATATCATCTGTTCCTATAAATTTAGCATCGGTTTTATACAATAAAACTCAGGGAAAGGTTCAGTTGTTAGCCGTAAATACGATTGGAAATCTATATATAGTAGGAACCGAGGATATAAGCTCCGTTTCACAATTGGAAGGCAAGACGCTTGGAATGAGCGCAAAAGGTTCAACTCCTGATTTTGCCATGAATTATATTTTAAAGCAAGCAGGTCTTGAAGGTAAAACAGAGTTAAATTATGCACTTGACCATGCAACTCTTGCACAGTCCGTTATAGCAGAAGATACAAGGGTTGCGCTTTTGCCTCAGCCTTTTGTAACTCAAACTACTCTGAAAAATCCCAACGTTAAAATGCTTATAGATTTAAATGAAGCATGGAATGATGCAACGGGCGGAAAAAGCGAATTATTTACGGGATGTATTATAATAAACAAAGAGTTTGCAGAAAATAATCCGGAATTTGTAGATGAATTCCTGAAACAATATGAAAACTCGGTTAACTGGGTATTGGAGAATCAAAAGGAAGCATCTGTATTAACCGCAAAACATGAAATTATGCCTGATGCCGTATTGGTTGAAAAAGCTCTTCCTTACTGCGGCATAACATTTAGAAAAGCTGCAGAAGCAAAAGAAAGCTTAAATAATTTTTATCAAATATTATTTGATTCAAACCCTGCTTCGGTAGGAGGAAGCATGCCTGATGATGAATTCTATTTTAAGGAATAAGAACAAATTATTGATTATACTTTTTTGGATTTTCGTTTGGGAGATACTATCGCTGATAATAGCTCAGGAGATATATCTCCCTTCTCCTCATGCAGCGTTTTCTTCTCTCATGAATTTGTTGATTTCAAAGGATACTTACATTACTATATATTACAGCACTTACAGGACATTGACCGGATTTTTTTTATCCTGTGTCTTTGGCATATTTTTAGGAATTATAAGCGGCATTCATAAGACTGTATACAATTTGCTTAACCCTTTGATAGTAATTATTCGAACAATCCCCGTAATGAGTATTATAATTATTGCAATTATGTGGTTCAAGGATACCAATGTTCCCATTTTTGTTGCATTTTTAATGTGTTTCCCTATAATTTGGACTAATACGGTTTCAGGTATCCTATCAACTGATGTTAAGCTTCTTCAAATGTGCGAAGTTTATAAAATAAAAAAGTCGAGGATAATAAGTTCAGTATATTTTTATTCTTCTCTCACTTATATTAAGGCAGGGATGATTTCTGCACTCGGAATAGGCTGGAAAGTTACTTCCGCAGCAGAAGTTCTAAGTCTTCCCAAATATTCAATAGGTAGGTTTTTGTACGATTCAAAGGTATATCTTGAAATTCCCGACTTGTTTGCCTGGACAATTATTATAGTTTCACTAAGTTTTCTGTTTGAAAGCCTGCTTAAAACCATTTTCAAATTCGGAGATAAATATGATTAAATTAATTAATATTTCTAAAAAGTATGATAACCTTATATTATTGAAAGATTTTAACATTGATTTTGAAAAAAATAAAATAACATGCTTGTTTGGTCCTTCAGGTGTAGGAAAAACTACAATTGCAAATATTGTGGCAGGAATTGTACCTGTTGATGAGGGTCGTGTTGTCGGTATTGACAATTCATTGTTTTCTTATGTTTTTCAGGAGCCGCGTCTTCTTAAATGGTACAATGTATATGAAAATATTGATTTTGTATTAAAGGATGTTTATAAACCTGACAAAAGGGCGGAAATTATAAACAGTTATTTGGAAATGGTTGAATTAAGCGAATACAGAAATTATAAAATAGATGCATTAAGCGGCGGAATGGCGCAAAGGGTATCTCTGGCAAGAGCTTTTGCCTATCCTTCTCATATACTTATATTGGATGAACCGTTTAAAGGTCTTGACAATAAATTAAAAGGCGAAATGAGCTCTTTATTTTTAAAAATGTGGAACCTCAGCCAAAGAACGGTAATCTTTATAACCCACGATGTTGAAGAAGCCGTTGATTTATCTCATATTATTTACACTTTAAAAGACAGACCTGTTAATATTATTGACAGATTAATTGTAAAGAATTATGCAAATAATAAAGAAGAAATAAAAAATCTGCTTCTTAACCATTAGGAAATCGGCTGTATTGATATATATACTTTTTTGGCAGATAAAGTCTCAAAATTATGTGTGATTAAATCACTGATTATTTTTTTTAATCATATAAGATTAAGCAAAAAGCGAGGAGGATTTATGAATATAGAAATAACAGACAGTGCAAAAGAAAAGCTCTTGCTCATGAAGGAAAAAAATATGCCCATAACTTTGATGAAATACCCGGTGGGATGAGCAGGCTTTAAATATAAAATTGTTTCGGCGAAACAAACGGAAGATGATAACTTATATAATATAGACGGTTTAGATATCATAGTATCCAAGGACTGTGAAGTTGGGTTGAAGGGTGTAAGGATTGATTATGGCGGTCTCCTCTTCAAGGATTTTATAGTGTCTCCGATATTCTCATAAAAAAAGTAATCCTGCCTGAATTATCAGGCAGGTCTTTTTTATTCCTATTATGACCTAACCCCATTTCTTTGACTAAAATAATAAACTTCGGATTAGTCACATTTACAGAATATTGCAACCAACACAAGGAAGAACCACAATAAAGTATCAAATTCAATATCACAATCGCTCTGATCCACAATAATAACTAATAACAAAAAGAAAAACAACAATGATGAATCAATTCCGCCTGTTCCCATAACACGGTCTCTGTCTCTTCTTATACAGTCTCTCCTTCCCCTATCGCCGCGTACGCAATCGCCTTGTGTGTTTACATCAGCTTTTGCTTCTACAATATTTTCAGGTTTATTACACTCCATATTTACCTCCCAATTACGAATATTACGATAATTTATTATATTCATTTGAAATATTTATGTTAATGATTATTGTCTTATTGAATTTTTTGAAAATATGCATAATATAGAAAAATTTTGAAATAATAATTTTATATTCATAAATGAGGAGGATAATAATAATTGGATAAATTTGCATTGTTTTTAGTAATTATCGGAGCAATAAATTGGGGACTGATTGCATTATTTCAGTTTGACCTGGTAGCTGCTATTTTTGGCGGTCAGACAGCATTATTCAGCCGATTGGTATACGGGCTGGTAGGGCTGGCAGGATTGTACTGCATTACATTATTATTTAATGAACGTGAAAGAGTTGACTAAAAAGCGAAGAAAAAAGGCAATCCGTGTGGATTGTCTTTTTTTATTCTCATTGTCATAAATTAACCCATTGGATGTCATTGCTATGAATTATATTTTTGTCATTCTGAGAGCTTTAGCTCGAAGAATCTCATGAAGTCCTTAGCTATCCTCAGGATGACGGCAAGATTATTCTCCTGCAATTGAAAGTTTTTTTATTTTTAACGACGGTGAGCCTATATAGGAGCCTCCCGGCAGACCAAATTTTAAATCCGAGCCTGTTTCTTCTATATTTTTAAGCATTTCAAAGTAGTTTCCCGCAACTGTAATTTGCTCCACAGGTCTTGAAATTTTTCCGTTTTCAATTAAAAAACCCAATGCTGCCAATGAAAAATCTCCCGATACGGTATTTAAGCCTGAATGCAGACCCTGAAGTTCAGTGATGAGTATTCCTTTGTTTATGTCTGTAATCATTTCATTTAATCTCCTTTCTCCCTTTTCTACATAAAAGTTTGAAGGAGATATGCCTAATGACGATTTATAGGAGCCCTTGCTTGCATTTCCTGTTGTTTCAACGCCGTCTTTTTTGGCAGTTTTTAAATTATGAAAATAAGTTTTTAAAACACCTTTATCAACAACCTTTTTATATTTGCATGCAACCCCTTCTCCGTCAAAGGATTTGGATGCAAGACCGCCTTCCATATAAGGGTCGTCTATCAAAGTGAATTTGTCGCTTGCTATTTTTTCATTTAATTTTCCTTTTAATAAGGAAAGATTCTTTTGCACTGCTTCAGCTGAGAAAATTCCAGTAAATGCTTCCAATAAATCAGCTGCAGCGGAATTTCTGATAATCACATTGTAATCTCCTGATTTTACCGATTTTGCCCCAAGAAGAGCCAATGCTTCATCTACGGCTTCCTTTGCAATATCACGGGCATTAAATTTATTAAAATCATTCCCTGTACGGTATGCCATACCCGTCTTTATGTCTTCACCTTCTTTTGCAACAACAACTATGTAGGTATATGCAATATTGCTTTTATCTTGGAGGAAAAGACCCTTTGTATTGGACATTATTATTTCTCCGTAACCGTCGCCGTAAACGCATACTTCAACAGATTCAATTCTTTTGTCTAATTTAAATGCTTCTTCTTCAAGACTTTTAACAAATTCAATTTTCTTTTCTTCACTTACATTTGACAAAGCCGGATTGAATGAATCTACTTTTATATACTCCTTCGAGCCTTCAAATATAAACTCTTCATCGTCCGAATCTATTATGACGGCATTTTCCAAAACATCTCTAACCAGTTGGTCTATTGAAGTTTCATCTACCTTTTCGGTATATGAATATCCCATTTTACCCTTGTAAACCCCTCTTAAGGAAAGTCCTTCGCTTTCCGACAAATTATACGTTTCAAGCTCTTTCTGAAAAACCTTCAATGTAAGGCTACTTCCTGCAGAATAATAAACTTCCATGTCATTCAGGCCCTTTTCTCTGCCTTTTTGAAATATTTTATCAATCAATGATTTCATTTCCATTATTACTCACCTTCCCTTCCGCCTACTGTTAATTCCGAAACCCTAATCATAGGCTGGCCTACATTTGCCGGTATGCTTCCGCTTACGGAACCGCACATACCCTGGCTTTGAAGCAGATTGTTTCCTACCATATCAATTTTATTAAGTACTTCCATGCCTTTTCCTATCAGCGTAGCTCCCCTTACAGGCTCTTTTATTTTACCGTTTTCAATTATGTATCCTTCCATTACTGCAAAGTTAAATTCTCCGGTGGCAGGGTTAACCGAGCCTCCGCCCATATGTTTTGCATAAAGCCCCTTTTCCGTATTAGCAATTATTTCTTCAGGCGTTGAACTGCCGTTATCTATAAATGTATTTGACATTCGTGATGTCGGCGGGAATCTGTAGGATTGACGCCTTGAGGAGCCTGTTATATCCATATTCATTCTTCTTGCATTTAATTTATCTATCATGTAACCTTTAAGTATCCCGTTTTCTATGAGCACATTTCGCTGTGATTGAGTTCCTTCATCATCTATGCTGAATGAGCCCCACTCATTGGGAATTGATCCGTCATCTATGGCTGTAACTATAGGTGATGCAATTTGCTGTCCGATTTTTCCGGCAAATACGGAAAGGCCTTTTGCAACCGATGTTGCTTCTAATCCGTGACCGCATGCTTCGTGGAAAATAACTCCTCCAAATCCGTTATCGATAATTACAGGCATCCTGCCGCTGGGACTGTACTTGGCTTTAACCATTGTTACCGCTATTCTTGAAGCTTCCTTGGCATAATAATCTATATCAAGATTTTCAAAAAATTCGTAGCCTTTGCTTGCTCCCGGTGCGAAAAATCCTGACTGCATTTCACCGTCTTTACTTGCTACGGAAGAAATCCCGAGTCTTGAGCGAACCCTCGTATCTTCCTTCCACAATCCTTCAGAATTAGCCACCATTATATTTTGTATATAATCGGTGTAATTTATAGAAACCTGTGTAATCAGTTCATCATAATTAAAAGCAATGTCATATGCCTTTTTCATTACTTGAACCTTTTTAGTTTTTTCGACCTTGGACGGGTCTATTTGTATGATATTTATATTTTTAACATCTGACTTTGTCAGATTTATTGTTAAGTCAATGATGTTTCCTTCCACGGCTTGAGCAGCTTTTTTAGCTGTTTCTATTAAAGTGTCTTCATCAGACTTATTCGTATATGCATAAACACTGTTAAATCCTTTGAATATTCTGATACCTACGCCATAATCTCTTCCGGACATGGTGCTTTCCACCTTGCCGCCTATCATAACAATACCGTTGTTAGTTCGGTCTTCTACAAAAATTTCGGCGAAATCACCGCCGGTAGATAAAGCAGCCGTAAGCGTATTTTCAATTAGTTTTCTACTTAACACATAATCACTCCTTTTCGTCTAATATGAGATTATTTTACCATACTTTCCTAAAACTATTAATAATTATATATAAAAGAAATTAAAAAAGATCCTCCAATCAGCCTTAGGATACCTAATCATCACCCCGACAGTCGTGGAAGATCTTATATCATTCTTATTTTAGTTCTTCGTCCGCTTTCTTATCTATACCAATTTTATTTTCCAATTCTTCAACTCTTTTTTTTAACTCTCTTATCGATGTATTTACATATCCTACATAAATTATAATTCCAAACACAATAGCAAATGAAGCTATCATATTTAAATCTATTTCAAATAAATTTATCAAAGAACATGCCTCCTATTGTATTATCGTATTCAAACACTGAGGCGGTCCCTTTGTAATGAAAAGGACCGTCCTCAATGGAAACAGTATAGATCATGACAATTTAATTCGGTGGTATGTTTTCTTGCCTTTTTTAATCATCAGCTTTGAATCTTCAAAGTCAGCTTCCGTAACTGTTGCACCTATATCATCTATAATTGCATCATTTACAGCAACTCCGGCCTGCTCGATAAGCCTTCTTCCTTCGCTTTTTGATTTTATTAATCCTGCCTTAAGCATTAAGTCAATAACAGATATGCTTTCACCCAGTTCTGCTTTTGTTAATTCTGTAGTCGGGATATTTTCTGAATCAGCTCCGCCTCCAAATAAAGCTCTTGCAGCTTCCTGTGCATTAACTGCATCTTCTTCCGTATGAATCATCTTAGTTATTTCAAATGCAAGAATCTCTTTAGCTTTATTTATTTCAGCGCCTTTTAATGCTCCCAATCTTCTTACTTCATCCATAGGTAAGAATGTAAGAAGTGCCAAGCATTTCTCCACATCGGCATCATCAATGTTTCTCCAGTACTGATAGAATTCATAAGGTGTGGTTTTATTCCTGTCAAGCCACAATGCTCCTTTTTCGGTTTTCCCCATTTTTTTGCCTTCGCTGTTTGTCAATAAGGCAAATGTCATGCCATAAACCTGTTTGCCTGCTTTTTTTCTTGTCAGTTCAACACCGGCTATTATATTTGACCATTGGTCGTTTCCGCCCAATTGCATCTTGCAGTCGTATTTTTCATTTAAAATATAGAAGTCGTAAGCCTGCATAAGCATATAGCCGAATTCAAAGAATGTAAGACCCTGGTCCATTCGATTTTTATAGCAATCTGCTGCAATCATTTTGCTGATTGTAAAATGTACACCCACTTCCCTCATGAATTCAAGGTAATTCAAAGGTAAAAGCCATTCGGAATTTCTTGGCATCAGGGCTTTTCCATCCGTAAAATCAAGAAATTTCTCAAATACCTTTTTAAAGTTTTCTGCATTTTTGGTTATGGTTTCAAATGACATAACCGAGCGCATTCCGGTTCTGTCACTGGGGTCTCCTATCATTGTTGTCCCGTCACCTAGTAATGCTATAGGTCTGTGCCCGTATTTCTGCATTATTGACATTACCATTATTTGTATAAAGTGGCCTATGTGAAGACTGTCCGCTGTCGGGTCAAATCCTATATAAAATGTTACGGATTCTTTTCCCAATAATTCTCTTATTTCTTCTTCATGAGTGCATTGCTCCACATACCCTCTTTCAACTAATACATCAAAAACATTTCCTTTTTCCATCTATTGCCCTCCTAACTAAATAAGGGTTATTTCATCCGAAAGGACGAGATAACCCGTGGTACCACCTTAATTTGCCTAAGCCTCTTGCTGATTTAACGGACAGATAAGCCGCTGTGCTTTTCACACAGAACTCCGGAATCGTATTTCACACTTTGTGCTGTGTATCTTTCACCACCCGATACACTCTCTAAATTGTAACCAAAATGTTACTTAAGTTCCTTCACAGTCATGATAAAGTATTATTGGAATAATAATATAAAATTTAAGTGTTGTCAAGAAGTAAATTTGTTAATTAAATACAACCCTTACAAATAATGCCCTAATAATTAACCTTTTATTAAGTATTTTTGAATAAACTATATATATTTGTCATAATTATGTATTTATTTCTTTTGTTTGTAAAATAGTGTAATATTATTGACACATTTGGCATTATAAGAAGTTATTGATTGTTTTTTTAGGGGAATTGCAGTGCTATAATTCTGATATGGCGAAAACTCATTAACAAGTTCTAGCTTTTCAAAGGAACAGGCCTTACCTGTTTCGAAAAAAATCTTAGACTATATAGGAGTAAATTATGAAAAGAAGAATTATAGCATTAACATTAGCGTTAGTAATAGCGTTATCATCAACATCAGCATTTGCTGCAACAACAAATTGCACATCGGTAAATTATAAGTATAATCTTAAAGATTTTATCAAAACTAACACAAGCAACTATGCTAACAAAAACACACAGTATAAAATTACTGTTAACGGAAAAACAGTAGATTTAAAATCAATTGACTGGAAAACGGTTTTAAAACAATATGCACCGGCACAAAAACCGGCAGCACCTGTTGAAAAACCATCTCCGGCTCCGGCACCTGTTGAAAAACCGGCTCCAAAACCGGCTCCGGTTGAAAAGCCAGCTCCAGCTCCAGCACCGGTTGAAAAACCAGCTCCAGCTCCGGCTCCGGCACCTGTTGAAAATAATACAGGAGTTCCTTCGTCAAATTTAACATACGAACAAAAAGTAGTAGAACTTGTAAATATTGAAAGACAAAAAGCAGGCTTACCGGCATTAAAAATGGATTCAGCAATTTCAAACGTGGCAAGAACTAAATCTAAAGATATGGCAGTAAACAATTATTTTGCCCACCAGTCACCTACTTATGGCAGTGCGGGCGATATGTTAAGACAGTTTGGAATCAGCTGGCGTGCATGGGGTGAAAACATTGCAGCCGGTCAAAGAACTCCTGAGATAGTGGTAGATGCATGGATGAATTCACCCGGACACAGAGCAAACATCTTATCACCTAACTTCTCAAAAATTGGAGTTGGATATGTAACAAACTCAAGCGGAAGACCATATTGGACACAAATATTCACTAATTAAAATTAATTACAATATTAAAAATGTGCAAGACTTGACTAAGTTTTGCACATTT
>Ga0116141_10004653_pt1 | contig 11523 bp, 12 predicted proteins | sample AD_UKC097_MetaG_FD_89744 | JGI IMG/M metagenome (GOLD analysis project Ga0116141, IMG submission 89744) | Active sludge microbial communities of municipal wastewater-treating anaerobic digesters from USA - AD_UKC097_MetaG | ecosystem: Engineered > Bioreactor > Anaerobic > Digestate | place: USA... | reverse complement strand
TCTATCCGGTTTAATTCAGTCCAATCGAATGATCCCATCTCAGAATTTCAATCCAATCTTTAACATAAAGTTAGTCCCCGCCTGTGGAAAATAATATGCCCAGCTTTTCTCCACCCCGTCCTCAAACCAGTTACCTCCATAGGCATTGTTTTCATAGCGAGCGTTAAAGATATTGTTTACAGTGAGTTGAACCGACAAATCCTTTATACTTTTTATCCCGGGGCTGAATCCTGCAATTACATTGCTTACAAAATAAGGATCAAGCATCCTGTCGCTGTTCATCGTGTTGTCGAAATACTGCTTGCCGACATATTTGCCTGTCAGATCAATTCCGAGAGAAGGCAATACTTTAAAGTGCATGATCCCGGTTGCTATAAGAGACGGGGAATAGGCTATATCCACCCTGCCCAGTTTCCTGCTTTTATACTCAGCCGACCAGTCGCCTGTATTATAGTCTGTGTAGTATTCTGTAAAATCCTTTATTTTGTTGCTGCTGACAGTCAGGGTCATATCGAACGACAATAATTCTGATACGATAAACCCGGCTGTTACTTCCGCTCCCAGCCTGTAGCTGTCTTTTACATTTGTCATAACAGGATACCCGACATTACTGAGTTCTCCCGTAGGAACGAGCTGATCACTGTATATCATTGCATAAAGGTTGACAGAGAGCGAATGTCCGGGATTCGTCAGGTTATAGCCAAGCTCGGTGTCAAAAAGCCTCTCCGGCATTGGAGTTGCTTCGTCATCTCCCGATGCTTCCTTGAAATCGGTACGGGTAGGCTCCCTGTTTGCCACTGAAAAGGAGAGCCAGGCTTCCTGGTTTGAGCTTAGGTTCATGAAAACCCCTGCCTTAGGATTGAAGAAATTATAACTGTGAACCTGGCCTATATTCTTAAGGTCATCATCGTTGCCGCTGAGGTCGTAATTAATGTACCTGTACTGCAGGTCTCCAAATAATGAAATGTCCTCGGCCATTGACCAGGTTAGCTTACCGTAGAAGCTGCTTTCAAACTTTCTGCCGTTATTGAAGTACCATTCATGATCTTTGTCTGTCATTCCCGCGTATCTCATCCAGATTATCCTTCCGAAATGATCGCCTGAATATAGATTTGTGCCACCGCCTAAGTCTGCACTGATCCTGTCGCCCTTATGGCTTATGTTATATATCAGGCCGTAAAAATCGTTCGACATCCATTTCCTTCTAACCAGGTCGCTTGTGATAATCTCCGGACCGGGTAATCCTGCTTGAGGGAGCCCGTAATCGCTGTAGGGCTCATCTTCCTTGAATTCTTCGTAGTAGCCTTTGCCCCTTGTGTAGTGAAAGGCGGAATGGAACGACAGGCTGCTTTTCAGCTTTCTGCTGTAGCTCAGCTGAAGGTGATTCTGAGTATAGTTGTCGCTTTCGTTATCGTAATATTTTACTGTTCCGTTATCGTCTGTGTATTCGCCGGCAGGATTGTATCTCCTGTCAGTTTCAAGCATCTCTTCAGGAACTCCCCACCAGCCTATCCCTGTTTTTTCCCTTCCCAGGATAAGGTTGGCCTTAAGGAGTGACTTCCCCGACCTGTAAAGACCGCTGATGAATGCTGACTGATGGTCTGATCCGGTTCTTTCAATGTATCCCTGGCTTCTGATATCCGAAAAGCGCATCTGAAATGCAAGCCTGTCATTCAAAAGACCTGTCCCGGCAGAAATGTTATTCCGGAATGTTCCGAAGGACCCTGCTGAGGAATTGATTTCAGCGAAAGGTTCCCTTTCAATTCCCTTTGTCTGTATATGTACAGAAGCCCCGAAAGCTCCTGCTCCGTTTGACGAAGTCCCAGCCCCTCGCTGTACCTGGATATTATCGACCGAAGAAGCCAGATCCGGCAGATCGACCCAGAAGACCTGCTGCGATTCGGGATCATTCAGAGGAATGCCGTCGATTGTTACATTTATCCTGCTTGCATCTGTCCCCCTGATCCTGAGACTTGTGTAACCAATACCGTTTCCTGCCTCGGATGTCTCTACAAAAGATGGAGTAAGTGCAAGAAGGTAAGGCAGATCCTGCCCGTTGTTCAGTTTCTCGAGCAACTCCCCGGTGACATTTGTATATGCAAGAGGAGTATCATCCCCTGCTCTTGTTGCGCTTATGACAACATCGCCTGTCATTACCGCCATTGCCTCAAGGGATGCGTTAATGACGGTGTCTCGTTTCATTCTGAAGCTAATTGTCAGAGCTTCATATCCGGTAAAGGAGAACCGCAACTGGTGATGACCTTCCGGCAATCCCCTGATCTGATAGGTCCCGTCAGTTTTTGTATGGACACCGAGATATGTTCCTGTAATTGAAACTGATGCCCCTTGCAAAGGATTTCCTTCATGGTCTGTCACCACCCCTCTCAGACTCTGTCCGTTCAGGGACTGAGTAAGCAGAAACAGAATTGTAACGGTTGCCGCAGTATTTATAAACAGCTTTAGTTCTTTCATCCTATTATTCCCCGGCTCATTATTTCCTTAACGATATGCATTATAAAAATTAAATATCAATACGCTACCGGTCAGAGATGACCTCCTGTAACCGTAAAAATCATCGGTAAATGCGGTGCTGATCAGAGCTGTGCGGAATAATACTTCTTTTTCCCTCCGCCGGCATTATCCGGATCAGGTTCAAGGGTATGATCTCAGCCCGTGGTATTATGGCACCCCATTACAGATACTGCAAATTTACATCATTTTTTTCAATAAAATGCATGTCATAACAAAGGTCTTGGTCCGGGATATCTTTTATGTTCTCCATCCTCCACCCAGTTGCCTTTCCCAAAAGAGCGCCTTATGGAACCGCTCCGCGGTAAATGCTGTATCGATTGTGTTCCGGCTAGCATTGATGAAAGCGCTCCGCGGTATAAGGTATTTAGATCGGGCTCCGGCTTTCAACATTCAGTTTTGTAATTTTCATATATCACTGCATCATCTTCAGTAATTTAAGGTAACCCATGGGTAATAATCTTATTTAACAGCAACATGGTTGTATATCGAACAATATTTTTGTTAAATTGCCGGATAAATTGAGGATTTTAATGAAAACATTGCTGGAGAAGCTGAATTATAAGGGACAGAAACGCATTGCCCTCATTAATTCAGTTAGCGATTTCAGGCTGTCACAGCCGGATGAATTGAAAGATGTTCAGATTGACAGCGAGATAGACCAGCGTTATCCTTACAGTTTCATTATGATCTTCGTCACTAAAGAGGAGGAAGTGGAACATCTGGTTCCCGAAGCCCTGCATAACCTTGTGGCTGACGGCATGCTCTGGTTCTGCTTCCCGAAAAAGTCTTCAGGAAAATATAAATCCCTGATCAGCAGGGACCTTGGATGGAAGGCCCTGAACGACCTTGGCTTCTACGGTGTGAGCATCGTCTCTCTGAATGAGGACTGGTCGGCTCAGAGGTTCAGGAATATTAAGTACATAAAGTCAGTTTCAGGCAGATATCCGGAGAAAAAATAAAATAACCCTTGTAACCAGGGGACCAGAGAGAGCCTTATGATTAAGATCACAACATTCGACACTCCTCTGGGGGAGATGACAGCAGCAGCCACCCGTGAAGGGATCTGTTTCCTGGGATTCAGCGGAACCAGAGAGCTGGCACATGCACTGCATTCTCTCTCCGAACATTACGGCATGCCCTCGCGAAAGGGAGGTAACTGGCATACCTGGACACTTAAAAGACAACTTAAAGAGTATTTCAGGGGAAGAAGAAAGGATTTTACGGTAAGGCTTATTACCCAGGGTACCGAATTTCAGCAATCTGTATGGGATAGTCTGAAAAAAATACCCTACGGATCCACGATCACATATCTCGAACAGGCAAAAGTTCTGAATAATCCGGATGCTTTCAGGGCTGTGGCAAACGCCGACGGACACAATCCCGTCGCGATTGTGATACCATGTCACAGGGTTATCGGCTCTGACGGAAGCCTGACCGGATATGCCGGAGGACTTGAGAAAAAACAATGGCTGATAGACCACGAGAGGAAGCACTCGGGAAAGCCGGTCGACGGAACGCTTTTCTGATAATCATACATATCCTGCCTTAACTATGAAAATTCATAAAATGGGGAAAACATTTACTCTTATCATTATTGCCGCAATACTGCTGGTTTTATCTGGATGTGCCGACAATGAGACTGTCGATCAGTGTCTTACGGGACACAAATACGGCTTCTTCGGCGGCATCTGGCATGGTTTCATTGCTCCTTTCGACTTTATCGGAATGCTCCTCAGCGATGATATTACGATGTACGCACAAAACAATAACGGTGCCCTGTATGCTCTTGGGTTCCTTATCGGAAGCGGCGGCTGGGGCTTTATGGGCAGCAGGGGAGTACACCGGATCCACCGCCGTCGAGTGAATGTCAGAACCAATAAATTCGATGAAGCTGAAATAGTTGGGTAACCACTGCCCCCATTGCCGGCTTGTACGGAACTATCGGAAAAAGAAAAAAATGAAAATAAACAATCTTTTGATCACAGGTTTTACTGCTGCAATAGTAATACTGTCAGGCTGCGTAAGTGCGAGGAATATCCCTCCTGGTGAAATTAGCAGGATCCCCGGATGGAAAGACCTTTATTATTTCCATTCAGGCGACAGTACATGGATAGTCCAGCCGGTTCCTGTTACCGGCAACTACTTCTCAGGAAACATTTTCAGACCCGGGGAAATAAGAAAGAACCGGCAGGTGCATATTTACGCCGAACCTTTGTCGGCGGTGACAATAACACAGGGCCGCCTGACAGTACCAATGGACAATATTATCAAGGTCGAGAATTACAGGGTAAGCGCAGCTGCAATCCTGATCTCGGTCGGAGTTGCAGGACTTCTTTTCCTGGTCCCTGTTTTTCTCTGATCACGATTGACTGATAATGGATAGTCCGGTTTTACCAGATCCTGCACGGCTGAAATTTTCCCGGAACAGAAGGTAACATCCGGAATCACCTTTGATGGATTGTCAATTCTCAGCTGGTTCATGAAAGTAATTAACTGATTTACCATGGAACTTATTTTCAGAAATGCTATTGTCCGTAAACCGTCCCGATCCATTATCCGGGGACTGTCGTCATCCGGTCTTGGAATTCCCGTCTGGGAGGTTTCCCTGGAACAGCATTCGGAATATGTCAGGGCTCTTGAAAGCTGCGGTCTGTCAACAGGGATTCTTGAACCTGACGAGGATTTTCCCGACTCGACCTTCATCGAAGATGTCGCACTTTGTACTTCAGAATGTGCAATAATTACAAATCCGGGCGCTCCGTCACGAAGGGAGGAGACAAGGGGGATGAGAAAAGTCCTTGGCGCATTTTTTGACCGTATTGAGGAGATAATTCATCCTGCTACCCTTGAGGCAGGCGACGTGATGATGGTGGAAAGGCATTTTTATATAGGACTGTCCGGGCGGACAAACCAATCAGGTGCGCAACAGCTTTCTGCAATACTGAAAAAGTACGGTTTCACGGCATCAACCGTGCCTCTTGAGCGCCTGCTTCATCTGAAATCCGGAGCTTCTTACCTCGGAGAGGGAAATATGCTCCTGACAGGGGAACTGACGAAAAGAGATGAGTTTGCAGAATACAACAGGATAATTATTCCTGAAAAAGAAAGCTATGCTGCCAATTCACTGTGGCTCAACGGCACAGTGCTTATCCCTGAAGGATTCCCTGAAACGGGAGCCCTGATAGAAGATGCCGGTTACCCCGCCCTGCCGGTTGATGTTTCGGAATTCAGGAAGATTGACGGGGGACTGAGTTGCCTTTCACTAAGATTCTGACCATCCCGGGAAATCAGTCACTCTTTCTGTCCGCGGCGCCAGATGCTTTTTTTCTCTGTCTTACACCCTGATAAACAAGATATCCTACGAAAATTATACCTGCGGCAATAAGAATATCATCAATGTAAGGGAATATTTTGTCCCGCAGGTCATAAATATAATACCCGACGAGTGCCAGGATAATGTTCCATATTCCGGCTCCGGCGGTAGTGTAGATGACGAAATCCCTCATATTCATTCCTGCCAGTCCCGCGGGAATTGAAATCAGTTGCCGTACTGCTGGGACAAGACGCCCGATAAATGTTGAAGACCTGCCATGCTTTACAAAATACTTCTCTGCATGTTCCACCTTTTCCTCCGATAGCATCAGCAGCCTCCCGGCCTTCGATCCCGCAAGCTTATAGACCAGGGGGCGTCCGAGATACTTTGCCAGGTAATAATTGATAACTGCACCCAGAAGAGCTCCGATTGTCCCTGCAAGAACAACTCCGCAAACATTAAGATCCCCTTCGGCAGCCTTGTAAGCGGCAAAAGGGATAACGACTTCAGAAGGGAAAGGAATGAATGAGCTTTCTATTGTCATCAGAAGGGCAACCGTGAAATAATTCAGGTTTGCCATATACCATTCAACCACTGTGTTGATTATTTCCATCCTTAAGTCTTTTTGGTCAGAAAAAAAAATAAACCTGCCTGAAGGGCGGCAATATCCGCACTCTTCAGATGGCAAATATGCAAAATTTATCTGATCAGACAGCGAGGTGGTCTCCATAAAGCTTAAGGGATCAGGAAAATGCTTCTGGTAAGCCGGTCCGGAATCATCGCGGCTTAAAGGATTCTAAACTGACAGAGGAATCAAAGATACCGGATGAAAGGGAACCAGCAATCTTCTCATGGATAGATCCTTTTGATCCTTCTGCTGACAGGCTGGTCAATAATAATCGGAACCTTTTCCTCGATGGTATTCGATGCGTCGAGACCAAGGGTTTTAACATCACCCGTATTGAAAAGGCGTGAAATGGTATGAAGAAGCAGGGTAAAATTCTCCCAGGACGAAAGCTGGTAATCCCGTGTAATAACCCTGTCGATAAGTATATAGAGAAAATCGGCGGGAACGTTGTGCTTTTTCAGTGATTCGTAGTTGCTGCTAAGTTTTATCTCGCCCGAAGCTTCCATATCCTCCAGCACCTCCTTGAAGTAAAGGTTTATCCTTGGCAGCACCTTGAAACCGATATTAAAGTCAATCTTGACAAGTATGCCTGGAATTATTTCTGTTACACTGTAATCGAAACGGTTTGGATCATCAATACGGTTTACATGCAGGAACCAGTATCTGTCGGCCCTTTTGGGATGCTTGTTGAATATGGAGTAAATCACTTTTGATTCAACCTGGTCGGGCCTGTTGGCCCTGACGATATAGACAAGGTTTGTGGCGGTTTTGGGGATCGAGGTATCCTTTACCAGGTCCCTGAACAGATCTGTGTACTTGTTCAGGTTGGCAAAGGTTATATACCTGTTCTTTATCTTCCTGCCGAAATACCAGCCGTACATTATCAGCAGGAAAGATGCGGCAAGAAGAATGGTGAACCATCCTCCGCTGACAAATTTAAAAAGGTTTGCAATGAGAAAGCTTCCTTCTATTGTGAGATATACAAGAAGAAGAAGTGTCACAAGCCGGTGGTTTACTCCTTTCTGGAAAAGGTAACTTGCCAGAAGAAGGGTTGTCATAATCATCGTGAGGGTAATAGAGAGACCGTAAGCGGCCTCCATATTGGCTGATTCCCTGAAGAATATCACCACAAAACTTGAGGCTATCCATAGGAACCAGTTGATTGAAGGAATATAAACCTGCCCCATAAGGTGTGTCGGGTAGGATACTTTTATTTTAGGCCAGAAATTAAGGGAAATGGCCTCACTCATAAGGGTATAGGAACCCGTGATAAGTGCCTGGCTCGCAATAACCGCCGCTGCGGTCGATATTATTATCCCCGGGAGAAGGAACCATTCGGGCATTATCCCGAAAAAAGGATTAATGTTGCCCGGAGCGTTTCGCATGGAAAGAAGCCATGATCCCTGTCCGAAATAGTTAAGAAGAAGGGCAGTTTTAACAAAAGCCCATGAAATCCTTATGTTCTTAAGTCCGCATCGCCCGAGATCAGAATAAAGGGTTTCGGCCCCTGTGGTACACAGGAAGACAGAGCCCAGAAGAATGAATCCGCCGGGATAATCTGACAGGAACCTGATTGCCCATGCCGGATTCAGTGCTGTCAGTACTTCGGGATGATTTACAAGTTCAAACATACCGAGGAAGCCCAGCATTGAAAACCAGATAACCATGACAGAACCGAACGATCCCTCAACTATTTTTGTTCCGAACTGCTGCACGAAGAAAAGAACAGCCAGAATAAGAAGGACAATGATAACAACAGGGATTTCAGGATTGAACAGTCTTAGCCCTTCGATTGAAGAGGTCACCGTAATAGCAGGAGTGATTACGCTGTCGGCCAGAAGAGCGCTCGATCCCACCATTGTCAGAACCGCAGCCAGCGACGACTTTCTTTCCATAAGGGCAAAAAGCGCGTAAATGCCTCCTTCTCCGTTATTGTTGGCTCTAAGGGTTATAAAAACATACTTTATAGTGGTCTGAAGGGTAAGTGTCCAGAAAATGCACGACATTGAACCAAGGATCAGAAGCTCGTTGAATTCTTCTCCCCCTCCCACAATAGCCTTAACAACATAAAGCGGACTGGTTCCCAGGTCACCGAAAACAAGGCCCAGCGTAACCAGAACGCCCGCCAGAGTAACCTTTCCGATGTCAAGACTCTTCTCCGAGCTTCTCATAAAGTGAAAAATGTTTCTGCAAGGTAACAGGAAAACTGTCAAAATTAATAAATATATGGATGACCGGGTCAAAACAATACTGCAATAATTTATTCTTCATTCTTTATTCATCTCCATGACCGCTCTTTAATGTATATTTGAGCTTAGATACTTTGCACAGTCTTTTCCTTCAGGAAATTAATACTGTTACAATGAAACGATTTGCTGTCTCTGCTACCTTCATACTTTTTATCTGGACCATCGCCTTTCCGCAGAACCCGGAAAGGGACAGTACCGGTATTTCTCTTCTTTTCATCGGAGATATAATGGGGCATGACGACCAGATAAGATCGGCACTTGACACGACAAAGGGCGCTTATTGCTATGACAATGTTTTTCAATACGTTAAAGGGATCATTTCAGAAGCCGACATTGCCATTGCCAACCTTGAGGTTACTCTTGCGGGAGCACCCTACAGGGGATATCCGGCTTTCAGCTCACCTGCGGCTCTCGCTCAAAGCTGCCGCAATGCGGGAATCGATATACTTGCCACGGCCAACAACCATTCGGCCGACAGGGGAAAGAAGGGAATAACCGGAACAATACAGCGGCTCGACAGTCTGGGGATAAGACATACGGGTACATTTACCGGACAGCGGGAAAAAGATTCATTGCAGCCCCTGCTGATCGAAAGCGACAGTTTCAGGCTTGCTCTTCTCAACTACACCTATGGCACCAACGGGATAAAAGTGCCTGTGCCTGTAATTGTCAACATGCTTGTCAGGGATCAGGTAAGTGCCGACATTGCGGGAGCCCTGAGGTTGGATCCCGATGCTGTGATTCTTTTTCTTCACTGGGGAACCGAATACGATACAATACCCTCAGCGGATCAGGAAGAGCTTGCAGAACATTTTTCGCAGCAGGGGGCCCGCCTGATAATCGGATCACATCCTCATGTGATACAGAAGATGGTATGGGAAAAATCAGACACTTCAGGAGAGGAGAGACTTATCGCGTACTCTCTGGGTAACTTTGTCTCGAACCAGAGGAAGCAAAGAACCGACGGAGGATTAATGCTGAAGATTGATCTCGCGAAGGAAGCCGGTTCGGTTTTTATTGCTGATGCCGGATATTATCTTACATGGGTTTACACCCCGGTCGAAGACGGAAAAAAGAAGTTCTACATTCTGCCCTGCTCAGAATTCGAGGATCGTCCGGAATTTTTCTCCAGGCGGGAGGATTATGAAAAGATGCTTACCTTCATTGTAAACTCAAGGAAATTACTTGAAGCTCAGAACAAGGGAATTGGGGAGATCATTTTTTCAGAAGGCCGCTGGCTCCATTGAAAATATATGATTATAATTGCAGATATTACCCAAACCTGAATAAGCTTTTCATGGAAAACTCAATACTCTTGCTATCAGTAACAGCCGCATCCCTGGGATTTGTCCACACGATTCTGGGGCCCGATCATTATCTTCCCTTTATTGTTCTCAGCGAGGCCAGGAAATGGACATTGCGAAAGACAATGCTGATAACCTTCCTGTGCGGACTGGGACATGTTCTTAGTTCGGTTGTACTCGGGCTGATAGGCATTGGAGTCGGGATATCCGTTAACAGGCTTACTGATGTCGAGTCGTTCCGTGGCGATGTGGCAGCCTGGCTCTTTATTGCCTTTGGACTTGTGTACATGATCATCAGTATCCGGAATATTTACAGAAAAAAGAAACATTCGCATGCCCATTTTCACTCCGGAGAGGGAATCCATACACATGAGCATAATCATTTTGAACAGCATACCCACGTTCACGACACCGGAGTCCTGAAAACGACCCCATGGATACTTTTCCTGATTTTTGTTTTCGGACCCTGTGAACCTCTTATCCCCATCCTGATGTACCCGGCGGCACAAAACAATATCTCAGGTGCGGTTCTGGTATCCATCATCTTCTCGGTTGTGACCATTGCCACCATGATGGGTGTTGTTCTTGCCTTCAAGCTCGGTCTTGACAAGATAAACCTGAAACCGGTTGAAAAATACAGTCACCTCATTGCCGGGGCAATGATCTTCCTTTCGGGTTTTGCTATCCGCTTCCTTGGGCTTTGAAAAATGCCAGCCACAAGGGTTGTATATATTTGATTTGCCTGAAAACCATTATATTTTCAATAATTGTCTTTTAATTATTAGATTTGCAGAAAACAGTTCTCAGCTGATGAATTACGACTACAACACTCAACGAAAGAGGATGGCTTTACCCGAGTACGGCAGGAATGTCCAGAAGATGGTTGATCATATCAAGACCATCCAGGACAGGGAAGAAAGGAACAGGGCAGCCAGGACAATTATTCAGATAATGGGAAACCTGAACCCTCAGATAAGGGATATTGGTGATTTTAAGCATAAACTCTGGGACCATCTGGCAATAATTGCTGATTTTAGCCTCGACATCGATTCACCTTTCTCTCCTCCGGAGCGTGACAAGCTCGAGGAGAAGCCAAGCCAGGTGCCTTACAAACAGGGCGACATCAGGTATCTGCACTACGGAAGGATAATTGAGCTTATGATAGATGCTGCATCTGAAATGGATGACGGGGAGGAAAAAGAATACCTCACCAACCTCATTGTCAACCAGATGAAGAAATCATACATCACATGGAACCGGGGACAGGTAAGCGATGAGGTGATAATAGGCGATCTGAAGCTCCTCTCGGGGGGAAAGCTGAAGATCACCGACGGAGTTAAAATCCTTGAGGTTAGGGAACTTGTTCCTCCTGTAAAGAAGAAGCCTCTGCAGATGAAACCTCACGGAAAGCAGCAGAACAAGCAATTCATGAAGAAAAAAGGGCACAATCGTCATTAATGGGCAGTTTTATTGTTCAGGGCGGAAAACCCCTGAAAG
>Ga0116141_10004649_pt1 | contig 11530 bp, 6 predicted proteins | sample AD_UKC097_MetaG_FD_89744 | JGI IMG/M metagenome (GOLD analysis project Ga0116141, IMG submission 89744) | Active sludge microbial communities of municipal wastewater-treating anaerobic digesters from USA - AD_UKC097_MetaG | ecosystem: Engineered > Bioreactor > Anaerobic > Digestate | place: USA... | reverse complement strand
CTTGCGACTCGGATGGACAAACAGGGCGTCCTTCGCGTCGTTTCGCAGAAGCACCGGAGCCAGGAGGCAAACCGCCAAGCGGTCGTGGGACGGCTTCAGGAGCTTCTGCGGGAGGCATTGAAACCGCTTCCGATTCGCAGGAAGACCAGAGTGCCGGCTGCCGCGAGAGAGAAGCGTCTTGAGGCCAAGAAGCACCGAGGCGCCGTCAAGCGGCGCAGGCGGGTCACGGGAGAGGACTGGGCGTAGGCGCGGCCTGAATCGCCGCCAAGGTCATTTCCTCATCCTCCCCCTGCGCATGGCAACGAACACGACCACCGCCGTGATGACGATGAGCACGAGAACCTCGCCCGGACCCATGAGAACCGTAGATAGCACTCTGCCCGATCTCCTTGCCAAACGCCTGCCGCAGCAGGCCCTTCATCGATACTGCCTGCACCGTGTCTACCACAGTTCGTTGCCGAATACAAGGCTGCAACGGCCCGCACAGAGAGCGGGGGCTGCCTCCCTCGGTGAGTAGCACGCGAATTATTTTTGCGCCGGGGTGTAATACTATCGGATTTGGGGCGTCTTAAAAGGTGAAGAGCGTGATATGGAATGGATACTGATACAAGTAAATACGGTGGGTAAAGCCTTTGTAGGACTGACTTTGCCCATGTTGCTCACCTCGGCGGTCCTGATCGGCGTCGTCTTGCTGGTCGAGTCCGTCCTGCGGGAGCGCATTCGTGCCGGCCTGCGTTACTGGCTGGTCACGTGCGTGCTGGCGTATCTCGTCTTCATTCCTTTACTTTCACTAAATCCTCCTTCTACCCATTGGCCGACTGGCGGGGGCTCCCCACTCGCAGCTTTGCGATTCCTGGAGCCTCAAGCTGCCTACGCAGACCCGACGTCCTCTACGCCAGCGCGCCACACACACGCTCCCCTATCTCTGCCCGCCACCGGACAGACCGGGTCCTTGCCTGCCACAGATGGCACGGCGGGATCCTCCCAGACCACCATGGGCGGGATAGGGGAGCGGCCACGTATCTCCGAGTCCCCCGAGGCGGCAGGTTCTGCCGAGGGGACTTTCTCCTGGCAAGGGGTTGTGTTCCTGGTCTGGCTGGCCGGCGCTGCTATGGTGGGCGTCGTCCTGCTCGGACGGGCCTTGGGGGCCTGCAAGCGCCTCGACAATGTCCCCGCCGCCAATAACCTGATGAATGATATCCTGTATTATTGCCGCAAGCGCATGGGCGTCCACCAGGAGGTTCGTTTGAAGGTGGGCCCTGCGGGTACCCGGCCGGCCGTCTGCGGCCTATTCCGACCGGTCATCATTGTACCCCGCAACCTCGCTCCCACGTTCGGGTCCCGGCATCTTCGCGACGTGCTGTTCCATGAGCTGGCGCACATCAAGCGGCACGACCTCTGGGTGAATCTCGCGCAAAACGTCCTCCAGGTGCTGTATTTCTACAATCCGTTGATCCTCGTCGTGAACGCCGCGATTCGCCGGCTGCGCGAGGAGGCCGCCGACGAGAAGGTCCTCCAGACTATCGGCGATCCCGACCACCTGTACGCACAGCGGCTCGCGGAAATCGAGACCATCACGATCAAGGACCCGCCGCCCAATCTCTACCTCATCGGCGTCGCGTAGCCGCCTGAGCTATATGAGAAACAGCGCCCCACGCCGCCACTTCGCATGAAGCCTTCCGGTGCAGGTCCGTGAAGCCCGTCCACGCAGAGGCCAACGCACAATCCCCGGTCTTGTCGAGGGACCCCGAACGCGGTATGTTGTGTCTCGGCATCCCACTCGTGTACACGGAAGGCTACGATGGCAGTTCAGTTTATTCTTGGGCGCAGCGGGACAGGGAAGACGAGCCATTGTGTTCGTGCGATCGTCGATGCGCTGCGAGAACCCTCGGATCGGCCGCTGCTGTTTCTCGTGCCGGAACAGGCCACGTACCAGGCGGAACGCGCGATTCTGAGCGATCCTGCCATCCAGGGCTTCCACCGGCTGCACATCCTCTCCTTCGACCGGCTCCAATTCCTGCTGTTGGGCCAGACCACGGCAAGGCCTTCGGTCTCGCGAATCGGCCGGCAGATGATGGTCCACAAGATCCTCCGCGACAACCTGGACAAGCTCCAGATCTTCGGCGGATCGGCATTGCAGCCGGGATTCGCCCGAGAGATGGCCAATACGATCACGGAACTGCACCAGTACGCCAAGAGTCCCGAAGAAATCGAGGGATTGCTCGAACGTCTTGAACACGAAGGGGGCAGCCCGCAATCTCCAGCCTCCGGCGTTCGGCCTGCCGACGGCGGAAGCCACCGATTCTCTGCGCTCAAGTTCGCAGATATCGCACTGGTCTTCCGCCGGTACACGGAGCTGCTGCAGGATCGTTTCGTCGATACCGACGCCCAGGTCGCAGCCGCCTGCAGAAGCGTGTCCAGGTCGCAGATCATCAAGGGGGCTCACCTGTGGGTGGATGGTTTCGCGTCCTTCACGGGAGGCGAGATGGCCCTCTTGATCGAGGTGCTCAAAGCGGTCGATGACGCCCACGTAGCGCTCTGTATCGATCCGGCTGGCGTGGGCATCGGCGCATCGAACTCAGGGACACCGACCCGGGCCGGTCTGTTCGAGCCCACGGCCGACACCTATCGCGAGATGCTCGAGCGACTCGGCGAGGCGAGGATCAGGCTGGATAAGCCCCTCGTGCTCGATCACGTTGGCCGTTTTGCCGCGTGTCCGGCCCTGGCGCACGTGGAGCAGAATCTCTTTTGCCTCGGCGCCCGCAAGACGAAAACAGGGGGAGCCATCCGCATCGTGGCCGCCCCGAACCTGCGGTGCGAGACCCAGTGGGTGGCCAGGCAGATCATGCACCTTGTGAGAAGGAAAGACTATCGGTACCGCGACATCGCGGTCGTTGCCTCCGACCTCGGACAGTACGAGCACTACGTCCGCGCGTACTTTGAGGATTGTGGAATCCCGTTCTTCATCGACAAACGCAAGCCGCTCAATCAACATCCCGTCATCGAGCTGATCTGCACGGCGCTGCGAGTCGTGGCCGGCGGGTTCCCGCCCGCTGAGGTGTTCGCCTATCTCAAGACGGGCCTAGTCCCGGTCGAGGCGTCGCGCATCGACGCGATTGAGAACTACTGTCTGGCGTTCGGCATGACGGGCCGGGACTGGCTGGGGGCGGACCCGTGGCGGCATCAGGCGCCGGATGATGCGATCTTCGACGAGAAGGCCATCAATGAAACGCGCCACGAGCTCGTTCAGCCGCTCCTTGAGCTGAGGAATGCCTTGTGTCCCGAGGGTGACATCCGGGCCAAGGCAACGTCCGGTGCCTTCGTGCGGGCGATCTGGGGGCTTCTCGATTCGTTGCGGGTCCGGCGGACGGTGGCTCGATGGATCGAGGACTCGCTCGCCGTTGGCGATCTGACCGCTGCGGACGAGCACCGTCAGTTCTTCGATCGGCTCGTGGATGTTCTCGACGCATTTGGCGAAGTGTTCGGGCGTGATGAGATGGCTGTGCCGGACGCGCTGGGGATTCTGCAGGCGGCCTTCTCGCAGATCACCCTGGCGTTCATCCCGCCGAGCTTGGATCAGGTGCTCGTCGGTTCCATCGAGCGAAGCCGGCACCCGAATCTGAAGGCGGTTTTCCTTCTCGGGGCGACACAGAAGAGCTTCCCGATCCCGCTTCCCGGTCCCGGGCTGCTCACGGATGCGGATCGCGACGTCGCCGAATCCGCGGATTTCCACCTCGCCCCCGGACCGGCGCAGTTTCTGACCCAGCGCCGTTATCTGGCCTACATTGCCTTTACACGTCCCTCGGCGTTTCTGCACATCAGCTACCCTCGCGTTGATACCGGAGGGGGGCCGATTGCACGCTCCGATCTCGTGGATGACGTCCAGACGCTGTTCAGCGATCTGGGGGAGGAATCGGCCGCCGATGTCTCCCTCGACGTCGCCGAGGTCCGCACCGAATCGGAACTGTCCGAGTTGCTTTGTGCCTGTCTCGGTCGAGATGCCTTCGGGCCGGCGAACGGGACGAACGAGCGTCCCGCCGGTCTGCTGGGCGCGATGCGGTCGGACGAGGTGCTTGCGCCCTGTGCAAAGGCTGTGACGGCCGCGCTGCAATACGACAACCGGGCCTGCCTGGGCGATGGCGTCGTAGCGGAGCTCTTCGCCGGGGATATGCGAAGCTCGGCCACGCAGCTCGAGACTTTTGCGGCCTGCCCCTACAGGTATTTCGCTCGTCATTCGCTGTCCCTTGAGGTCCGGCGTGAGTTCCGGCTCAAGCCGCTGGACCTCGGGCAGTTCTATCACCGCGTGCTTGATGCGCTGCACAAGCAGCTCGTCGTCGAGGGCTCCAACCTGGGGACTGTCGGAGAATCCCGGCTGATCGAAGCCCTCCATGAACAGGTCGCGGAGTGTGTCCGTCGCGACCCGTTCATCGCGAGTTTCGTGCAGCACTCCGGCCACAATGCCTTCATCATCAGCCATGCGGCGAACGTGCTGGAGGAAGCCGTCGGCGACTACGCGCGAATGATCCGGGCGGGTTCGTTTCGGCCGGCCTTATCCGAGGCGGCTTTCGGCGAGATCCCCGACGCGCGGGAGAACCTGGGCCAGTTCTCACTGACGCTCCCGAATGGTCGAACACTGGCACTGCGGGGGAAGATCGACCGATTGGATGTCGCCGATGTCGAAGGCCGAAAAGCAGCCCTCGTGATCGACTACAAGACCAGTGGGGCCGGCGCCAGGTTCAGTTGGCCCGAGTTCTACTGGGGCCTGGATATCCAGCTTCCGATCTACCTGCTTGCCCTCTGCGATACCGGGACCGCTTGGGCCGATGCGACGGCCGGGGCGTTTTGCGTCCCGATCGAGCAATCGCCCAGCAGCACGTCGTTGCGGAAGCTGGACCAGGGGGCAGATCGTTCCGAACGCAAGGCGAAGGGCTTGTTTAACGGAGAGTACGCCGGGCATCTCGACCCGGATGCCGGTTCGCGATGGAGTCGGTTCTACAATTTCGCTGTCACCAAGGACGGGCCCTATGGCCACTACGCGAGCAGCGGAGCGCTCAAGCCGAATGAGTTCGCCGCCGTGCTGGAGCACGCCCGCATGAAGATCATCGCACTGGCCGGCGAGATTGTCGCAGGTCGGATCGATGTGCATCCCTATCGCATCGGGACCAAGGCGGCCTGTGCCAACTGCGACTACAAGGCGGTCTGTCGGTTCGACTGGCAGATCAACGATTACAACTTCCTGGTGTCCAAAGGCAAGCTGGACATCGTCGGCAAGGCAGGGGGGCAATGACGGCCGAAAAGACCATCCAGTGGACCGATCAACAGGCGAAGGCGATTGCCGCCCGGGGGGGCAACGTGTTCGTCGCCGCCTCGGCCGGCACGGGCAAGACGGCGGTGCTATCGGGCCGTTGCGTCGATCTTGTCGCGGACGCGTCCTCCTGTCCCGATGTCCGAAGCATGCTCGTCCTGACGTTCACGGAGGCGGCGGCCGAGGAGATGCGCTCGCGAATCGCCAAGCGGCTTCGAGACGCGCACCGTCAGACGCGGGACCCTCGTCTGGTCCGGCAGTTGACGCTCCTGCAGGCCGCCGATATCAGCACGATCCACGCCTTCTGTAAGCGACTCATCACCGAGCACTTCCACGAGCTGTTGCTGGACCCGTCGTTCCGTGTGATCGACGCCGACGAGGCGATGTTGCTCAAGACCGAGGTCCTGCAGGAGACGGTGAACTGGGCCTGGGAGCAGCCGCACCTCGTTGAGGGATTGCATACGCTGCTTCGCCGTCGGGACCTCCGCGAGAACGACGGGTTCCTCGCGGGCGTCCTGCGCCTGGACGATTTCCTCGACGGGGTCGTGTCGCGGGAACTCTGGTGCCGGCGTGCCTGCCGGCTGGCGGACGCCGCCGATCCGCAAGGCGGCGAACTGGGCCGCGCCCAGCAGCAGATCGTCAAGGGCCGACTCGACGCCATCCTGTCTCAGCTTCACAGTTCGCTGCGGGTCTACGAGTCACAGCCCACGGACGGCAAATGGGGCGAGGCGCTTCGGGAGCAGATCATCGAGCCCGTCGAAACCTGTCTTGGGCGACTGCGGGCGGGCGATTGGGACTCCTGCACGCGGATGATTCGCGAGTTCGAGAAGCCACGGGCTCCCATGCTGAGAGAGTTTCCCGAGAGTCTTGGGCAGATCGTCAAGGACCTTCGGACGAAGGCGCTGGCAGACTTCGACGAACTGCGGGACCTGGCAGTGCTGGACCCGCGATACTTTGACTTGGTGGGCCGCTCAGCAGGCATGCAAACGAACATCCTGATTGCACTGGTCCGGAAGTTCGACAGTCTGTACACCGCCCGAAAGCGAACGTTGAACGGCCTGGACTTCGCCGATCTGGAGCATCAGGCCGTGCGACTGCTCACGCGAGGAGAGCAGGGGGACGGCGTCTGCCCGCCGTCGGAAACGGCGTTGAGCCTCCGTGGCCGATACAGGCACATCTTCGTGGACGAGTACCAGGACGTCAACCCGGTCCAGCAGGCGATCCTGGATGCCCTGAGTTCAGGGGACAACGTCTTCGGCGTCGGCGACGTCAAGCAGAGCATCTACGGGTGGCGTGGGGCCGAGCCGGGGATCTTCCTGGAGCGTCTGGCCTCGGCGGCCGTCGAGCCCGCGCGTCCGGCCGGAGGGCAGCGGATCGACTTGAACCGCAATTTCCGCTCGGCTGCGGGGATACTGGAGTTTGTAAACCACGTGTTCGGCCGGATCATGACCTCGGCTGTGGCTGACATGGACTACGATGAAGCCGCCCGATTGCGACCGCCGGAGGATGCTGCCACTGCGCGGTGCTTGCCCGGTGACAAAGCCGTCGTGGAGCTGCACATCCTGGATGAAACGACACTGGACGACGACGTGAGGCCGGACGACAACTCCGTGGGTCAGGACGAAGAAGTCCTGGATTCTGTCACGTCGCGCCAGCGACAGGCTATGCTGATCGCCGAGCGGATCGAGGAACTGGTGGGGGGCCGGCCGGGCCATCCGGCGGCGCAGATCCTCGATTCTCGAACGGGCTCGATGCGCGACCTGCGGTACGGGGACATCGTGGTCCTGATGCGGTCGCTGGCGAAGAAGGCCAACGACTACGTGGAGATCTTCCGGTTGGCTGGGATTCCAGTCAATTGTGACGCGACCGCCGGCTACTTCGAGGCGACCGAGATCAGCGACGTCCTGTGCCTGCTGAAGGTCCTCGACAATCCACAGCGTGACATCGAGCTTGCGGCCGTATTGCGCAGCCCGCTGTTCGGCTTCACGGACACGGACCTGGCTCGCATCCGGCTGCATGGTCGCGCGGAGCCCAGGGGGCGGGGATTCCACGGCTCTGTCACCGTTTATTGCAGGACGGGGCCGAGGGCAGATTTGAAGGACAGGCTGAAGGCGGCCGCAGCGAAGCTGGACCGGTGGCGGAGCATCGCCCGACGCGGCAGCCTGGCCGATTTGCTCTGGCGGATTTACCACGAGACGCGATACCTTGCGTTTGTCCTGGCCCTGCCGAATGGCCAGGCCCGCCGGGCGAATCTGCTGAGACTGCACGACCGGGCCATCGAGTTCGAGGGCTTTGCCAGCAGCGCCGGAATCGCCTCGCTGACGCGGTTCGTGGCATTTGTTGAGAAGCTCCGGGAGACGGGGCAGGATTGGACACCCGCCCAGCCGGGCACGGCAGGGGACAATGCCGTGCGCATCCTCAGCGTCCACAAGAGCAAGGGCTTGGAGTTCCCCATTGTCTTCCTGGCCGAGCTGGAGACGCCGTTCAACATGCGGGATGCGCAGGCCGACATGGTCCTCGATGTGCGGGACACACTGGGCCTGCAAGTGATCGATCCGCAATCCAACACGAAGCTGCAATCGCTGGGCCACCAGATCATCGCCGAGAAGAAACGGGCGGCGGGTATGGCCGAGGAGATGCGGATTCTCTACGTGGCGACCACGCGGGCACGAGACCGACTCATTCTGACCGCTTCCCAGAAGAAGACGCACTGCGGCAAGGTACTGACGAAGGGCCTGTTGCTCGGAGGTGACACTCTGCCGGCGTGGCTGGTGAAAGCGTGCCGGAACTCGCTGGAATGGGTCCTGTTCGGGCTGTGCGATCAACGGGCCCTCCACGAGACATTCCGCACCGACCTGGACGACCGGGCCAGTGACGATGGCCTCTTTGACTTGCGACTCTGCGGGAGCGAGGATCTCAGGGCGCTGTCGAATCGTGTCCTTTCGCTGCGGGCGGCCAAGGTTGTCCCCAAGTCTTCGGACGGAGTCCGGATCGCAGAGACGGACCGGGCCCTTCTCGCTGAGATCAACAGCGAGCTGAGTTGGCGGTACCGATTCCCGGACGCCGTGCGTCGGCGTGCGAAGGATTCCGTCACCCGCCTGACGCACCCGAACGACGAGTTCATGGTGCATGATAGCTCCGGGGCGTTGGACCGACTGCCGGCTGCACTCGTCGGCCCCGGCGGGGGGCTCTCCGGGCCCGTCCCCGCCCGCGTCGTGGGCACCGCCGCCCATCTGGTGATTTCCTCACTCGATCTGAAGCAGCCCGTGACGCTCGATGCGATCGAGCAGACGCGGGACCGGCTCGTCGCCAACGGGGCCGTCCCGCAGAGCGTCGCCGATGGAATCGACGTGCAGGCGATCCTGGGATTCTTCGATGGCGATCTCGGCCGGATCGTTTGCAGCAGGCAGAACACGGTGTGGCAGGAGTGGCCGTTCACGTTCGGCCTGCCGGCGTGCGGCGCCGCTGCCACAACATTGCGGCAGCTTGGCGAGATCATCGTTGTCCAGGGAGTAATTGACCTGCTCATCCGGACGCCGGAGGGGTTGCTCGTGATCGACTTCAAGACGGATCGTGTCTCGGGCCCGCAGATTCGCGAACGGGCCGAGGTATATCGCGGCCAATTGGATCTCTACGCCGAGGCCGCTTCGGCGATCAGCGGACAGCGCGTCCTCGAGAAGTGGCTCTACTTCCTTGTTCCCCGACGAGCCGTGAAGTTGTGACGTGTCACGTGATGGCCTCCGGCGAAAACGATTGACTTGCCGCACGTCGGGCGCTAATCATATCGCTGCTATGAACGTTTCGAAATTCGGCAAGAAGATCGCGGTGCAATCGGGTATCGGGCAGCTCATGGACGACCTCGGGGCTGCGCTGTCCGGCGGACAGCAGGTGTGTATGCTTGGCGGTGGAAATCCTGCACACATCCCCGCCGTCGAGCAACAGTTTCGGCGGAGCGTGGCGGCGATGCTCCAGGACGGCCGCCGATTCGACCGGGCTCTCGGCGACTACGACCCGCCCCAGGGCAATGCCAGGTTCATCGAGGCCGTCTCCGGCCTGCTGGCTGAGCAATTCGGTTGGAGGATTGGCCTGCGGAATGTCGCCGTCACGAACGGCAGCCAATCTGCCTTCTTCGTCCTGTTCAATCTGTTCGCCGGCGACTTCGAGGATGGAAGCCGCAAGAGGATCCTGTTCCCGCTGATTCCGGAGTACATCGGCTACGCCGACGTCGGGCTCAGTCGCGACCTGTTCGCCGCGAGCAAGCCGCAGATCGAGCACCTCGACGAGCACACCTTCAAATACCACGTGGACTTCGACAGTCTCCGGATCGCCGACGATGTTGGCGCGATCTGCGTCTCGCGTCCGACGAACCCGACGGGCAACGTGCTGACGAACTGCGAGGTGGAGAAGCTCAGCGATCTGGCTCGCGCCCGAAGCATCCCGCTGATTGTCGACAACGCCTACGGCCTTCCGTTTCCGAACATCGTCTTCGCGGACGCCGAGCCGCACTGGGACGAGAACACGGTCGTCTGTATGAGCCTCTCGAAGCTCGGCCTGCCCGGCGTGCGAACCGGGATTGTCATTGCCCGCGAGGAGATCATCGAGATGGTCGCGAGGGCCAACGCCGTGATGAGTCTGGCCCCAGGCGGTATCGGTGCGGCCGTTGTGACGGACATGATCCGCTCGGGCGAGATCGTCGGCATGAGCCGGGACGTGATTCGGCCGTTCTACGAGGGGAAGATGCAGGGTGCCGTTGCGCAGATCCACAAGTGTTTCAAAGGGCTTGATTACCACATCCACAAGCCGGAAGGCGCGTTTTTCATGTGGCTGTGGTTCCCGAACCTGCCGATCACGAGTCAGCAGCTCTACGAGCGGCTGAAACAGCGAAACGTCCTCGTCATCCCGGGCCATTACTCCTTCCCCGGCCTGAACGAGCCCTGGCCCCACACGAACGAATGCCTCCGCGTCAGCTACGCGCAGGACCCCGCCGTCGTCGCTGACGGCATCCAGGCCATCGCCGACGAAGTCCGTCGCGCGTAACGCGTTCTGCGTCGTACGTGAATCGCAAATATCGGACCCGCTGCCCCGAAACAGTGCCGCTTCATTGGCATTGCTTTGTGTTCTCTGATCTTGTCCCTCTTTCCTGCCGACAACAGCATACAGGACGGAAGCTCAAGCGAGGGATGGCATCATCTGCGACCAATAGCATGAGTCTCGTGGGTTTGAAGCCATCCTGTCGTCACGAACACATTGGTTTCGGGAGGGACCTCCGCGAACCCAGACCGCGCAGCATTGCACATGAAAAAGGAGCTGATCCATGAACCTGACTCATTTGGGCGATGCCTTGGACCACTGGAAAGGATCACTGTTCGAGTCTCTTCAGGGTGCCGGAGTCTTGACGGATTTCGCCGTCGATCCGGTAGTGAGCGATCTTCACGACTGGACGGCGCAGCACTTTTGCCTTTACGCACGTTTACTCAGGGTTGACTTGAATCAGGTGCTCCGGCAACAAAAGGAGAAAAGACTGCACACAGGCGATCTCTTTATCGATCCGGACACGGGGGTAGCCACTGGCAGGAGGAGCGAGAAGCACGTCATGCCAGCCGAGGTCCGACAGCTTCTTGACAGCAACCTCAAACGGATTGTCGCGGTCTATCAACATGCCGCCAGAGGCTGTCGGATTGCGGATCGGGTCGATGACGTTCTTGGAGCTATCCGTGACCACAGAAGCCTCGGGTGGTGCTCCTACGAGTCGGGTACCGTAGCGATGCTGTTTCTTTCACGGGACCACGGGCGTGCTACCACTGTCTCAGAGCATTTTCGCAGAATCTTGGGTCTTCATGCTGACGAGCGTATTCGGTGTGGAGTAGAATCTGAGCATGGACATGTTTGAAGAAACCCGAGTCACATATGCCCTGGAATTGGGTGGGAAATTCTACATTATCGAGCGGGTACCGGCGAGGGTCTGTCAGGAGACGGGAGAACAGTTCTTCGCTCCTGAGACGGTGGAACGTATCCAAGCTCTGATCGAGGGGGGGAAGAAGCCCTCGCGAGTTGTTGAGATCCCTGTCTACGAATACATGTAGACAGGGATCCTGTCATTTCTGAGGTTCGGTTGGCTGCTCCTGAGTCTGTGCTTTGGTCGGGCCTTTGATGGGGGTGTCGAGGAGCTTGGTTTTCTCGGTCACCCAGCGGTTCTGGCGGTAGTTGAAGGGGATCGCGGTGAGG
>Ga0116141_10004648_pt1 | contig 11531 bp, 8 predicted proteins | sample AD_UKC097_MetaG_FD_89744 | JGI IMG/M metagenome (GOLD analysis project Ga0116141, IMG submission 89744) | Active sludge microbial communities of municipal wastewater-treating anaerobic digesters from USA - AD_UKC097_MetaG | ecosystem: Engineered > Bioreactor > Anaerobic > Digestate | place: USA... | reverse complement strand
GCGTCACCGTCGTGGCCACCGGGCTCAACCGCGCCGCCGCCAAGCAGCCGGTACGCGAGCCCGAGCGTGCCCCGGCGGCCGCTGCGCGGCGTCCGGTCAGCCTGGTGCGCAACGCAACCACCGGGCAGATCGAACACCCGCTGCCGGGCTTGGCCATCCCGACCGTGGCGCCCGCCGTTCCCCAGCCCCCCGCCACGCCGGCCCACGCGCGCGTCGAGGCCAGCCGGGCGGCGGTCGACTATCTGGACATCCCCAGCTTCCTGCGGCGTCAGGCGGACTGAGGTCTGCGGCCAGCGGGGATGGGAAACGGGAGGGCGCGTTGCGCCCTCCTTTTTTGCCGTGCGTCTGCCCGGCATTCAGCTGCGCTGCGCTTCAATGAAATCTTGCGCATGAAGCGCAGGCACGGATGCGGAATTGCGAACCGCATCACGAATCACGTACAAAATGTAGCTAATAAACAACAAAATGTTGGAATTTCCCCCGCCCGGGCCACTGCATGTGCCCCATCTTGTGGTATCGTCCGGCGCGTTTCCTCGCGCTCCGATCCGGAGACAGCCTTGTCCATGATCAAACAACGCACCTTGAAGAACGCGATCCGCGCCACCGGCGTGGGCCTGCACTCGGGCGAGAAGGTCTACATGACCCTGCGCCCGGCGGCCGTCGATACCGGCATCGTGTTTCGCCGCACCGACCTTCCCGAGCCGCGCGAGATCCGCGCCACGGCCGAGAACGTCGGAGACACCATGCTCTCCTCCACGCTGGTGGAAGACGGCATCCACGTAGCCACCGTCGAACATCTCCTGTCCGCCATGGCGGGACTGGGAATCGACAACGCCTATGTGGACCTGTCCGCGCCCGAGGTGCCGATCATGGACGGATCGGCCGGCCCCTTCGTGTTCCTGCTGCAGTCGGCGGGCATCGAGGAGCAGTCCAAGGCCAAGCGCTTCATCCGCGTCAAGCGCACCGTCACCGTCAAGGACGGCGACAAGTGGGCGCGCTTCGAGCCATTCGACGGCTTCAAGGTCGGCTTTTCCATCGACTTCAAGCATCCGGCCTTCCCGCAAAGCCTGTCCAAGGCCGAGATCGACTTTTCCACCACGTCTTTCGTCAAGGAAGTCAGCCGCGCGCGCACCTTCGGTTTCATGAAGGACATCGAGATGCTGCGCGAGAAGAACCTGGCGCTGGGCGGCTCGATGGACAACGCCATCGTGCTGGACGACTACCGCGTCCTCAACGAGGACGGGCTGCGCTACGAGGACGAATTCGTCAAGCACAAGATCCTCGATGCGATCGGCGACCTCTACCTGCTGGGCCACAGCCTGGTAGGAGCCTTCTACGGCTACAAGTCCGGGCACCAGCTCAACAACAGGCTGCTGCGCGCGCTGCTGGCCGACCAGACGGCCTGGGAAGAGGCCACCTACGAAGACAATGAAACCGCACCCATTTCCTACGCCCATCCGGCGCAGGCGGTGCTCTGAGACAGACCGTTTTTCCCGCGTCGCGGTAACGGGGATGATCCCGTGCCGCGCCGTGTCGTGATGGAGATCAGCAATCGGCCATGGAGGCCAAACGCAGCAGCAGGGCGCTGAGTTCCGGGTCCCGCGTTGCTGCCGCAGCCGCCCGCAGGGAATCGCGCGCGGCAGAGGAAAGAGGTGCTGGCGGTGCCGCGTCCGGGGGGACGGGCTGCATCGTTGCCACTTTCACGGCGATGTCACCGGCGGGAATGCCGGCTGCCCGTGCCGCGTCCAACAGGGCGCCGGCATGAAGCCGCAGCCGACTTTTCCAGACGGGAGCATCGACCAGAAAGACAAGCTTGTCGTGCCGCAGGTTGCCCAGTCGAACGTGGGAGGCCAGCGGTTCCGGCAAGGACTGGCGCAGCTGCCGGTCGAGCGCCTGAAGCTGCATGGCGCGCTCGATCAGCCGCCCCGATTCGCTGGACAGTGCGGCCGACAGGGCGGCGCGGAAGGTGCGGCGGGGGGCGGGCTGCATGGGCAAACGAGAACAGGTTGAGCCGATGAACGTCATCATCGTATCGAAATTCTTCAAGACACCGCGAACGATCTGCCTGCGCGAGCCGCGCATCCTGATCGCCATGAGCCTGGTGGCCCTGCTGCTGGCCGGACTGTGCGGCGCGGGTGGTTACGGCATCGGGGCATTGGCTTCCAGCGGCGGCGCGCGAGTCGATGGTGCGCTTGCCGGTATCGAGCAGCAGCGCGCCGCGTTCGAGCAGGCCCGCAACGATTCCCAGCGCGAGCTCAACGCCATGTCGGTGAAGCTGGCCGAACTCCAGGCCCACGCCACGCGCCTCAATGCGCTCGGCGCACGACTCACCAAGATCGCCCATCTGGACGATGGCGAGTTCAATTTCGACGCCGCGCCTGCCGTGGGCGGGCCGTCGATCCGCGGCGCTGCGTCCGAATTGCCGACCGGCGCGGCGCTCGGCGAATCGATCGATGCGCTCGACCGGCAGATTTCCCTCCAGTCGCAGCAGCTGGCCCTGCTGGAAAGCGTGCTGGCCGACCGCGAGCTGGATGCCAGCATGCTGCCGACCGGCCTGCCGGTGCGTTCCGGCTACGCTTCCTCCGGCTACGGCCGTCGCTCCGATCCTTTCTCCGGCTACAACGAATTCCATCGCGGCGTGGATTTTTCCGGCCCGCGCGGTTCGGACGTGCTCACCGTGGCCGATGGCGTGGTGCAGTTTTCCGGAAGGATCAACGGCTACGGCAACGCGGTCGAAGTCGACCACGGCAACGGCTACATGACCCGTTACGCGCACAACAACGAGAACCTCGTGACGGTCGGTGACCGCGTGAAGGCGGGTCAGGTGATCGCCAGGATGGGATCCACGGGGCGCTCCACCGGCAGCCACGTCCATTTCGAAGTCTGGCTCGACGGGCGCGTGGTCAATCCCGGGCAGTACCTGCGCAACGCGCGCGGATGAGTCCCGCATCCCCAACCGCGCGATCGCGCGCTGCATGTGGCGGCTGAACGCCGGGCCTTGATTCGCGCAGCGGCGATCCCCAAGTTAAAATCCCGCTTTTGCCAAGGCCGCTGCGCGCGGCCTTTCGCGTGTGCCGCCGCTGGCGGCCTCCTCCTTTCCGGAAACTTCCATGCTCAACAAGCTACTGACCGGCATCTTTGGCAGCCGCAACGAACGACTGATCGCCCAGCTGCTCAAGAAAGCCGCGCGGATCAACGCCCTCGAGGCGCAGTACGAGGCGCTGGATGACGCGGCCCTGCAGGGCAGGACCGCCGAGTTCCGCGCGCGTCTGGAAAAAGGAGAGGCGCTGGATGCGCTGCTGCCGGAGGCATTCGCCACCATGCGCGAGGCCGCACGCCGCGTGCTGGGCATGCGCCACTACGACGTCCAGCTGATCGGCGGCATGGTGCTGCACATGGGCAAGATCGCGGAAATGCGCACCGGCGAGGGCAAGACCCTGGTCGCAACGCTTGCGGTCTACCTCAACGCGCTGCCCGGCAAGGGCGTGCACGTGGTCACCGTCAACGACTACCTCGCGCGTCGCGACGCGGCGTGGATGGGGCGTGTCTACCGCTGGCTGGGGCTTTCCGTCGGCGTGGTCTATCCGGGCATGCCGCACGGTGACAAGAAGGCCGCCTACGCGGCCGACATCACCTACGGCACCAACAACGAATTCGGCTTCGACTACCTGCGCGACAACATGTCGCTCTCGGCCGAGGATCGCTTCCAGCGCGGCCAGAACTACGCCATCGTCGACGAGGTCGATTCGATCCTGATCGACGAAGCGCGCACCCCGCTGATCATTTCCGGCCCGTCCGATGATTCGCCGGATCTCTACCTGAAGGTCGATCGGCTGGTTCCGAAGCTGATCCGCCAGGCGGACGAAAACGCCGAAGGCGACTACTGGGCCGACGAGAAGGGCAAGCAGGTCTACCTCTCCGAAACCGGCATGGAACACGCCGAGCAGCTGCTGCGCGAGGCGGGCATCCTCGGCGCCGAAGACACCCTGTATGCCGCGCAGAACCTCGCGCTGGTCCACCATCTCAACGCCGCTCTGCGCGCCCATGCGCTTTACCACCGCGATGTGGAATACCTGATCCGCGACGGCGAGGTGCTGATCGTCGACGAGTTCACTGGTCGCACCCTGCCGGGACGGCGCTGGTCCGACGGACTGCATCAGGCGGTCGAGGCCAAGGAAGGGGTGAAGGTGCAGCGCGAGAACCAGACGCTGGCCTCGATCACCTTCCAGAACTACTTCCGCATGTACGCCAAGCTCTCGGGCATGACCGGCACCGCGGACACCGAAGCCTACGAGTTCCAGCAGATCTACGGCCTGGAAGTGGTGGTGATCCCGACCCATCGCCCGATGGTGCGCAAGGACGAGCCCGACCTGGTGTTCATGAAGCGATCGGCCAAGTTCAAGGCCATCGTCGAGGACATCAAGGAGCGCCACGCCGCCGGTCAGCCGGTGCTGGTGGGCACCACGTCGATCGAGACTTCCGAGCTGCTTTCCGCCGAGCTGGCGCGCGCGAAGATCAGGCACGAGGTGCTCAACGCCAAGCAGCACGAGCGCGAGGCCCAGATCGTGGCGCAGGCCGGCCGCAGCGGATCGGTCACGATCGCCACCAACATGGCCGGTCGAGGAACCGACATCGTGCTGGGCGGCTCGCTGGAAGCCGATCTCGAGGCGCTCGGGCCGGAAGCGACCCCGGACCAGATCGCCCGCGCCAAGTCCGACTGGCAGGCGCGTCACGACGCCGTGCTCGCCGCCGGCGGCCTGCACATCATCGGCACCGAGCGGCACGAGAGCCGCCGCATCGACAACCAGCTGCGCGGCCGCTCCGGCCGCCAGGGCGACGCCGGTTCCTCGCGTTTCTACCTGTCGCTGGAAGACACCCTGATGCGCATCTTCGCCTCCGACTGGGTGCAGAAGGCGATGAAGTTCCTCGGCATGAAGGAGGACGACCGCATCGAGGACAAGATGGTCAGCCGCCAGATCGAGAAGGCGCAGCGCAAGGTCGAAGCCCACAACTTCGACATCCGCAAGCAGCTGCTCGAATACGACGACGTCGCCAACGACCAGCGCAAGGTCATCTATTCCCAGCGCGACGAGCTGCTCGAAAGCGAGTCGGTGCAGGAGGTGGTGGCCGAGATCCGTCGCGACGTGGTCGCGGGCATCATTGCGCGCTTCGTGCCGCCCGATTCCATCGACGAGCTGTGGAATCTCCCCGGGCTGGAGAAGGAGGCGCTGGCCGAGTTCGGGGTTCAGGTGGACCTGCAGAAGCTGGTGCGCGAGCGGGAGGAGATCGACAGCGCCGGCATCGCCGAGCACGTGCACGAGGCCTTCGACCGCCTGTTCCGCGAGAAGGAAGCGCTGATCGGCTCGGAGATGATGCGCACGCTGGAGCGCCACGTCATGCTGACCGTGCTCGACCAGGCTTGGAAGGAACACCTCGCACGCATGGATTTCCTGCGCCAGGGCATCCATCTGCGCGGCTATGCGCAGAAGCAGCCCAAGCAGGAATACAAGCGCGAAGCCTTCGAGATGTTCGGCCAGATGCTCGACAAGATCCGCCTCGAGGTTCTGCGCCTGCTCGCTCTGGTGCGCATCCGCAGCGAGGACGAGGTCGCGCAGATGGAAGAGGCCGAGCGCCAGCGCAGCGCGGCGCAGGCTCGCACCATGCAGTTCCAGCACGAGGACGCCGGTGGTCTCGGTGCGGAAGAAGAGGCCGCGCAGCTTGCCGGCCAGCCGCAGCCGCCGGTGCAGGTGGTGCGCGAGCATCCCAAGGTCGGACGCAACGAACCCTGCCCCTGCGGCTCGGGCAAGAAATTCAAGCATTGCCACGGGCAGCTCAGCTGATCGCCGGGATTCGGGATGGGAGATTGGAGATTCGCGAAAACGTGGATCGCCTTCCCGATCCCGACCCATGGCGCGGGCCGTGAGTCCGCGGCGGCGACCGGATGAACCATTCCCGTCCCGTGAATCCAGATTCCAGCCCGCCCCTCCACGTCGTGGCGGGGGCGTTGAGCGATGCGCGCGGACGAATCCTGCTGGCGCGGCGTGAGGGCAGGCGGGAGCTGGCCGGCCTGTGGGAATTCCCGGGTGGAAAGGTCGAGCTGGGAGAGTCTGCGTCCGAGGCGCTGGTGCGCGAGCTTCGCGAGGAAATCGGAATCGAGGTCGAGCCTTCGGACTGCTCGTCGCTGATCGCCGTACCCCACCGCATGACCTGCGGCAAGCGCATCGTGCTCGATGTCCACCGCATCGTGCGCTTTCGCGGCCGCGCCCGCGGCATGGAGTCCCAGGCCATCGCCTGGGTCCGGCCCGAGCGGCTGTCGGACTATTCGATGCCGGGCGCGGATCGTCCCGTGGTGGCGGCGCTGTGCGAGCCCGAAGCCTGCCTTGTGACCGGGCCCGGGGATGCGCTGGACGAAGGCCTGCTCGCCCGGCTGGAAGCGGCGCTTGCGGCCGGGATGCGGCGCGTGGCGCTGGGCCACGGCGGCGCGTTGACCTCCGCGCGTGCGGAAGCACTGGCCGCACTGGCGCAGCGGCATGGCGCGACGATCCATCTGGACCGAGCGGCGTTCGAATCCGCAGCGATGCCCGACGCGGGCTTCGGACTCCACCTTCGCCCGCAGGACCTCGATGACGCCGGTTCGGCAGCCCCATGCGCCGGCATACCGCTGTCCGCCGCATGCGCCGATGCGGCGCAGCTCGCGCGCGCCCAGGCGCTGGGGGCGGGCTTTGCCGTGCTGGCATCCGGGGGCGCGTGCGGCGCGGCTTCCTTGCTGGAGCACTTTGCGATCCTGCGTGAAGCGGTGACTCTGCCGATGTACGCCGCGGACGCTGCGGCCGACCTTCCGGCCCTGCGCGCCTGCGGCGCCCAGGGCATCGCGCTCACGCCGGCGGACTGGCCCGGCAGATAGTGACTGGCGAAGGGCCGCGCCGTCTGGCAGATCGCAGCGCCCGGCGTGTGCAGCACATCCCCGTCGCGCCTGCTGCGTGCTGACGGCCAGTGCACTTTCGCGTGCAGTGCCGTGGAAGATTCCTCAGGCAGTGGTTTGCTTCAGCTCGCATCACCGCGCAGTGCGCGCACCCGGGCTTCCAGCGAAGCGGCGCTGGCTTCCTGCGGCGGTACGGCAGCACCGATCGCCAGCGCCACGCGCGCGCGGAAGCGCCGCGGCAGGCGCATGCGGTGCAGGCGCGAGTCGCGCCGGCTCCACATGCTGGTCCACATGCCGCGCAGTGCCATCGGGATGACCGGCACCGGTCGCGCCTGGAGGATGCGCTCCACGCCGCGGCGGAATTCGGCGATCTCGCCGTCCTTCGTGAGCGCGCCTTCCGGGAAGATGCAGACCAGCTCGCCCTGCGCCAGCGCCGCGTCGATCTCGGAGAAGGCGCGCTCCATCAGCGCCGGGTCTTCCTGGCTGCCGGCGATCGGGATGGCGCGCGTGGCGCGGAACACGACGTTCATGCCGGGCAGATCGAAGATCTTGTAGTACATGACGAAACGCGTGGGGCGCGGCACCGCGCCCAGCACCAGCACCGCGTCCATGTAGCTGACGTGGTTGCACACGATCACCGCGGGGCCATCGTCGGGCACATGCTCCAGCCCGGTGACTTCCAGCCGGTAGAGCAGCTTGGCCAGAAGATAGGCGACGAAGCGCGCGATGAACTCGGGAACGAGGGTGAAGATGTGGATCGCCACCACCGCGTTGAGGATGGCCGTGGCCAGCAGCAGCTGCGGCACGTTGAGGCCCAGATGCAAAAGCGCGATGGCGAGAATCGCCGCGACCACCATGAAGGCGGCGTTGAGGATGTTGTTGGCGGCGATCACGCGCGACAGGCGTTCGCGCGGGGTGCGCTGCTGGATCAGCGCGAACAGCGGCACGGTGAAGAAGCCGCCCGAGACGCCGATGGCCAGCAAGTCCACGCAGATGCGCAGATTCCCCGGTGCGGCGAGGAACTGCCGCCAGTCCAGTCCCGTCACGGCGGCCATCTCCGGGCGCGCGAAGTACAGGTCGAGGCCGAACACCGTCATGCCCAGCGCGCCCAGCGGCACCAGCCCGATTTCGACCGTGCGCCGCGAGAACACCTCGCACAGCAGCGAGCCTGCGCCGATGCCCAGCGCGAACAGCATCAGCACCAGCGGAGCCACGCTCTGGTCGCCGCCCAGGTACAGGCGGGTGTAGTTGGGCAGTTGCGCCAGGAAGATCGAGCCGAAGAACCAGAACCAGCTCACCCCGAGCACCGAGTTGAGCACCGCGCGGTGGCCGCGCAGAAACATCACGCTGCGCCAGGTCTCGGTGACGGGATTCCAGTTGAGCTTGAGATCCGGCGCGGGGGCCTCGGCGCGCGGAATGCCGCGCGCGGCCAGCCATCCGGCCACGGCGATCAGAACCAGCGCCGCGCTCACCCAGCTCGTACCTGATTCCAGTCCCATCAGCGCGCCGCCGGCGAGCGTGCCCAGCAGGATCGCGAGGAAGGTGCCGGCCTCGATCAGCGCGTTGCCGCCGACCAGCTCGTTCGGGCGCAGCGCCTGCGGCAGGATGGAATACTTGAGCGGCCCGAAGGCTGCGCTCTGCGCTCCCATCAGGAACAGCACGCCCAGCAGGAAGGGCAGCGAGCCCAGCCAGAAGCCGATGCCGGCCAGCGCCATCAGGCCGATTTCGGCGAACTTGATCCAGCGGATCGAACGCGATTTCTCGTACTTCTCCGCCCACTGCCCGGCGTTGGCCGAGAGCAGGAAGAAGGGCAGGATGAACAGACCGGCTGCGAGGTTGGAGTAGAAGTCCACCTGCTCGCTGGTAAGCCCTGCGATCTGGAACGCGATCAGGATGATCAGCGCGTTCTTGAACACGTTGTCGTTGAACGCGCCGAGTGCCTGGGTGAGGAAAAAGGGCGCGAAGCGGCGCGTGCGCAGCAGCTCGAACTGGGAACCGGCCATGGAATCGGCTCGTGGAAGGACGGCGCATGATGGCGCGCCGGCGTGGGCGGATGCCAGACGTTTGTGCGGCTTGCCGCGCAGGCGCGATGGGCACCGACGGTCAAAGCGTGCGCGAGCCTGCGATAATGCGCCCCCTTCCACTTCCCGCGAGACCGCCATGAGCCAGCAGACCGTCCTCAACGCCACCCACCGCGCCGCGGGCGCGCGCATGGTCGATTTCGGCGGCTGGGACATGCCCATCCACTACGGCTCGCAGGTGGACGAACACCACCAGGTGCGCCGCGACGTGGGCATGTTCGACGTCTCGCACATGACCGTGATCGACCTGCACGGCGCACGTACCCGCGACTTCCTTCGCCGCCTGCTGGCCAATTCCGTCGACAAGCTCAAGGTGCAGGGCAAGGCGCTGTATTCGTGCATGCTCAACGAAGAGGGCGGGGTGATCGACGATCTGATCGTCTATTTCCTCGGCGAGGATTTCTTCCGCATCGTTTCCAACGCCTCCACGCGCGACAAGGACATGGCGTGGATCGAGAAAGTCGCCGCCGACTTCGGCGTGCGCGTGGTCGAGCGCCCGGAGCTGGCGCTGATCGCGATGCAGGGGCCGAACGCGCGCGCAGCGGTGCTGGCGCAGGTGGCCGAATCCGACCGCGCCGCGATCGAGGCGCTCGGCAAGTTCGTCGCGGTCGATGCCAAGGGGACGCAGGGCGAGGCGCTGTTCGTCGCGCGCACCGGCTACACCGGCGAGGATGGCTTCGAGATCGTGTTGCCGCAGGAGCACGCCGTGGCGCTGTGGAACCACCTCGCCGAAGCCGGGGTGAAGCCCGCGGGGCTGGGCGCGCGCGACACCCTGCGTCTGGAGGCCGGCATGAACCTCTACGGACAGGACATGGACGAAACGGTTTCTCCGCTGGAAGCCGCGCTGGGCTGGACGATCGGTTTCGACGAAGGACGCGACTTCATCGGCCGCGCCGCGCTGGAAGCGCAGAAGGCCGCCGGCGTGCCGCGCCGCATGGTCGGCCTGCTGCTGGAGGACAAGGGCATCCTGCGCCACGGCCAGCGCGTGGTCACCGCCGCTGGCGACGGCGAGATCCTCTCCGGTACCTTCGCCCCGACGCTGGGCGTCTCGATCGCCTTCGCGCGCATTCCGGCGGGCGAGCCGGGCGAAGTGGGCGTCGACATCCGCGGCCGCATCGTGCCGGCGCGCATCGTCAAGTATCCCTTCGTACGCGACGGCAAGCCGGTCGAGTGAGCACTTCGGCGCCGGCGCCACGTACAATCCCCCGCGTTTCCACCCGCCGCGCCACGCGGCCCCTTTCCCCCGGAGTCAGTCATGAGTGAAATCCCCGGCGACCTGAAGTTCCAGCGCTCCCACGAGTGGGCGCGCCTCGAAGAAGGCGGTCGCGTGACCGTCGGCATTTCCTTTCACGCGCAGGATCAGCTGGGCGACGTGGTCTACGTCGAGCTGCCGACCGTGGGCGATCACTTCGAGCAGGGCGCGGGCTGCGCCGTGGTCGAATCGGTGAAGGCCGCATCGGACATCTATGCGCCCGTGTCCGGCACCGTCATCGCGATCAACGAGGCGCTGGCCGATGCGCCGGAGACCATCAACGCCGATCCCTGGGGCGAGGGCTGGCTGTTCGCGCTGAAGATCGACGACGCGGCACAGCTCGATGGCCTGCTCGGGCCCGACGACTATGCCCAGGCGGTGGAAGAAGACGCGCACTGACCGTCCGCATCGCGCCTGATCGATCGGCCGCCTTCGGGCGGCCGATTGCGTTGCGGCGTTCGGTCAGTGGCGATGCGCGTGCGCCAACGTGGAAAAACCCGCGCGCAATTTCGCGCAGTTCGCCTTGTGCAATGCGAAAGCAGAAACGAATCCGCTGCGCGCATCGCGCTGCGGTGCGCACGCGTGCAACGGCTGCGCGCGTGCTTGGCGATCGCACGCATCGTGCAGCGTGATGAGGTTGGCATCGATATCGCATCGATGTGCTGAAAGCCGCGCCGTACAAAGGTTTGTCTTCGCATCTGTGCGATTTGATGGAGTGCCATCGCGCGCCGTTCCGATGCCGCGCGCACGGCTTTCGCGGTTCGCGCCGCGCATGTTTTGCGATGCCTGCCAAGCATGTCGCCGACATCGTGCGTGTGACGAAGTGCATCTTCTTGTTGACAGCCTCGCTGTTGATGCTTAGGTTTCGCGCAACCTTGCACTTCAGGCGCGGCGTTGAGTGGAACCACAGCACAGCGGAAGCATCGACAGGTCGATTCCTTCACGCCGCGTTTTGCGGTCCTCGGCAACTTTCCCCTCAGCCAAGCCAAGGTCGTTTGCGCGACCGTCCTGGAGCACGAAGACATCACGCCCGCATGCGTATGGATGCGGGCGTTGTTGTATGCGGCGAATGCCGCCTCACCCACCGGGTAATTGACGATCCACCAACGAAGATCGATCCACTGACGAGGAGAACCTGAAGATGGCAACGAAGAAACCTGCAGCGAAGAAGGCGGCTGCCAAGAAGGCCCCGGCCAAGAAGGCGGCAGTGAAGAAGGCCCCGGCCAAGAAGGCGGCGGTGAAGAAGGCTCCGGCCAAGAAGGCGGCGGTGAAGAAG
>Ga0116141_10004642_pt1 | contig 11540 bp, 11 predicted proteins | sample AD_UKC097_MetaG_FD_89744 | JGI IMG/M metagenome (GOLD analysis project Ga0116141, IMG submission 89744) | Active sludge microbial communities of municipal wastewater-treating anaerobic digesters from USA - AD_UKC097_MetaG | ecosystem: Engineered > Bioreactor > Anaerobic > Digestate | place: USA... | reverse complement strand
TTTCTCCTCGACCGGAAGGTTGATCCCAACGGCGTCCCTTTCGGCGATAACCCTCTCCACAAGGCTTTGCGGGCAGGTCACTTTAAAGCCGCCGCCATGTTGCTGCAATTTCATGCCGATCTTTTCGAGGCCGATAAGGAGGGAATCACCGCGCTGGAAAGAATCAGAAAAATATCTTCCGCCTCAAAGGACCCCGACGCAAAAGCGCTGCTGGCCGGCGCTGAAGCCGTCGCGTCCCGAATAAACTCCGGGACGGCCATGACGCTGCGGGATGCTCAGCGGATGCTTGGGTTTTCCGACATGCTGATCAATAATCCTTTGGTAGCGTCCGGCGGACAATCCGTGCGAATCGGAATTCTGGATACGGGATACAAGGGATTGAAGGAGTGGCTGGCAACCCATCCGGAAGAAGCTTCCCGGACGCACTTTGCCCATGATACCAGCGGGGACAAGAGTCCGCATGGTTTTGTGATTTATCGTTTGATCCGGAAGATGATTCCTGACGCGCAGATTTATATCGGTTATCCTTTCATGGGCAGCCACATCCGATGGCTTGTTAAAAATGAGGTGGGATATGCCACCCTCTCTGTGGGGTTTCCCATGTGGCATGATCCGAACCTGACCACTCTTGATGCCGATAGCCGGAAATTTCGCCGGGATCTGGATAAAAGCGGCATCTATCTTTTTGCCGCCACCGGCAATACCCGGGATCAAACTCATACGGTGTCCGCGCCCCGGGAGGGTTCAGGCGGCTGGCTGGAACTGACTCCGGGTGCGCCCGGCGACTTATCCCAATTTCATCTCCTTAATGTTCAGGCCGGGCAGAGACTGGCTCTTTACATCGGAGGCAATACCTGGGAGGTTCCTCATGGGCTGGAAGCGGAATTGCTGACCAGACGCGGCAAGGAATTGATTCCCGTTCCCGGGATTGAGCGCATTCGTCCGGATGGCTTTGACAGGGCCGGACAGGCGCAAAAGGCGCCGGGAGCTCTTGTTTTCACCGGCGTTCCCGAACAAAATGCGCGAATCGCTTTGCGTATCAGGACGACGGGGCTTCGTCCGGAAGAGAGGCCCCGGCTCAAGATTCGTATTGTCCATGCGGCGGGCGCAACAGGTTACCAGGCAAACGGAGAAGAATCGGCGGGGGTGCCTTCCACCATTTTATCACCCAATATCATCAGCGTCGGCTCTTTCGGGCGCGATCCTCAAACCGGACTTGCGCTCCCCAGTGAATTTTCAGCAATAGCCAAGGGAAGAGATGGACAGTACCCCCACATTCTGGGACCGGGAGAAATTATTTTTGATAATGAGGTGCACCAGGGGACTTCATACGCGACGCCAATCTTGGCTGTCATGGCTTCTCTCCGGGGCGACATCAGCACCAAAAGCCTGATGCGGCTCATATCCACCCAGGAGGGTTGGGCCCCCGGCGTGGATGACCGCCTGAAAGGAAGATGGGGAATTCCATCGCTGGAGCGGCTTGTCACGCCCAAACACTGGAGCAAAGAATTGCCCCCCGTGAACCAGCCGCCGGAAGTTTCGGGATTCCGCTATCAGCGGAATAAATCCGGTGAATTGATTTTTTCGTTTCAGGCCCGGAAGGCGCTGACGAAAGGGATGGGGTTGTTGTTCCGTGCAGTCCTTTTCGACAAAGATACGCGTAAACCGATTATGCAGACGAACGGCAAAGAAATTTTGCAGAAAACGGTCTGGATTTCCAATACCGATCAGGATACCTTTAACGAAAAGATCAGTCTGTTTTTCCCGATCGGAGAGATTCCATCGCAGTATCTGGGGAAGGCGGTTCTTTTGCAGGTCTCCATGGCCACCGCTCAACAGCGCCGCCACTGGATAAAGCTGCCGGGCATACCGGACTCCATCAAGCTGCCGGCTGCGCCTTAACCGCTTTTAACAAAAACGATATTTCAGGGAAAAATGATGACGCTGATCAGGCAACTATTGATCGTCTCTTTAATGATATTTTTGTGCGGGGGGAATAGCTTTGCCGGAAGCTTGCCGGTATCTCCTTACAACATTCAGAAATACATTAAGGCCGGCAATTCTTTAGATCTCAGACCTATCTGGCGGGAACTGGGCATCCCCGCGGAGTTGTCGACAGTCTATCCGCGAATGGGCATTGAGCCGGACGAACCCGCGATCTTCGACAAATGCGACGATTGCCGGGCCGAAATTCATCCGCTAACGTGGAGGAACCGTAAAGACAAACGGGTGGCCCTGAAAATCTATCAACCGTGGGGTTTTTGCAGATTCCTCATTTTCCGACCGCTGCAAAGCTCCAAGGCCGACAAAACAAAATGGCAGTTCATCGGATATGCGGATCATGACTTTGCCCGATATGACATGCCTGAGCACCGGACAGAAATGCTGGGAAACGGAGCATATTTCGTCATGACTGCGCAGGGCCTGTCCGGGACAGGGGTTTCCCTGCAATACGAACGCTGGTACGAATTGTCCTCCGGCGGCGTGAAAGAAGTCTTGAGCCTGCCTGTGCGCGGTCATGAGTGTCCCGGCCCCACAACGCTGTGTCGAAACTTTTCGATGCGCGTTGAGAAGGCAAAATCGAATAATCGCAGCGTCCGGATTTTGTGCAAGGTTCAATATACGGGCTATCGCTTTCTTCTGGACGGACAATCCTTCGAGGATATTTACTTGTTTGCAACCCGAAAGAAAGCGGTTTATGTTCGCGATAAAGCAGGCAACGATTTCACCTTGTCGCCGGTTGAGTCCGAAATGACGGCGGAGGAAATTCGTCTCACCTACAGCATCAGTGGACTGACCTGCGAAGACTTTCTTCGTTTCAACAGCACTCCTCTCAGGCGACTGACAGCGCAACCGGATGACAGCCGAAAATCGTGGCTGAAACGCTATTTTCAGGAATGTGAGCTGTCGACTGACGGAAAAAATCTGATGGAGGGCCCGACCAAATGAAAAAGACCGTTGCTGCGGGGAAAAGCGGTGGGATTTTGTTTTTGGTGGTTCTGGTGTTTCTCACCGCCTGCGGGTTTGCAAAAAATATCGATCAGCAGTTGATTGCCGCAGCCAAGCGGGGGGATGCCGCCCAGGTTGAAAATTTGCTCAAGCGGGGCGCGGCGGTCAACGCGCGTGAACTTGACGGGCAATTAACACTGATGCGTTATACTGCGCTGAGCTGGGCGTCCTATAAGGGACACTCGAATGTGGTGAAAGTTCTTCTTGCGCATGGCGCCGATATTTCCATCCGGGACAGTGAAAAACGAACTCCTCTCATGATGGCGGCAACCGCAGGACATCTGGATATTGTCCGGATGCTGGCGGATGCCGGGGCGGACATACACGCCAGGTCAAGTTATTCTGATACCGCTTTGCTCATGGCGGCGTCCGGAGGACACCCGGCGGTTCTCGCCTGGCTGATAGAAAAAGGCGCGGCGGTTGATGAGGTGAATGATACAGGTGAAACCGCTCTCATGGCCGCCGCGCTACGCGGTCATACCCGGGCGGTTGAAATATTGGTGAAAAGCGGCGCCCGGGTTGATGCCATGGATGAGACCGGCAGCACGGCCCTGGTAATGGCAAGCATGGGCGTTTTGTATCAAGGCGGCGGATCTGCTGAAACAGTCCGTCTGCTTCTTGCTTCCGGCGCTGATGTGAACCGGAGTAATGACGTAGGCATCACCGCTCTGATCGGCGCGGCTTCGCGCGGCAATACGGCTGTTGTACGGGAATTGCTGGCGGCGGGAGCGGATCGTAAAGCGCGGATATTTCATGGACAGGACAAGGGGGAAACAGCGCTTTCTCTGGCTTTGCGCAATAATCATCGGGAGACGGCCGAATTGCTGCAGACGTATGGCGCAACTGCGAAATAATCGTTGATCTCAGATCAGCGCCTGGTTATTAAGATACTTCAAGAGGAGAATTATGAAAAGGATTAAAAAAATATTGTGGACGCTCGGGGTGGCTTCCGGTCTGCTGCTGACGGCAGGTTTGGCATGGTCTGATGTCGCCCCCGATCCGCTCAACCAGGGAATGAGTCCGGCCAGAAAAGATAGCCGCGTCCAGATGGTTTCCCAGGATGTCTTTATTCATCTGGGAAGTGAGGAGTGCCGTGTGGACGCCAGTTTTTTGCTTCATAACCGATCCCTGGGCAGCTCAATAATGGAGGTCGGATTCCCCACCGGGTACAAGGACGAAATCAAGGAATTGAAGGTCTGGAAAAACGGAAAAATGTTAAAGACGAAAAGCCTTGTCGAAAAAGAGATTGTGGATACGGATAAAGAGCCGGTTATCTATCATGGGACGCTATGGAACATGCATTTTGCTCCCGGAGAAAAAACAAATCTGAAAGTAAGTTATCGGATCAAACCCAGAAAAAACCATGATTATATCATTACGCCATACCGCCGGTTTCTGGACGGTATGGCGAAGGAAGCAACCGGAGCAAACACCGGTTCGGCGGAATTGAAGCGCATCATCAAGGGAATGACAAGCTACTCCACTGGTTATATCATGGTTACAGGCGCCGGCTGGTATGATACCATTGAAAAGGCAACTGTTACCATCCGCCATCCCAAAGGAGCAGGAATCCTTCGCTGGATTGAACCCGCACACCATTTTACATCTTCGGCGAAAGGTATCGAATGGCGGTTTGACTATATTAAGCCGGATTTTGACATCAAAGTGGAATTCAGTGACACTTGGACAATCGATGAAGAAATGACTGCTGTGGAAAAGGCCATCAAAACGGTGGGTAAAAAGCAGGGGTTAATCGAACACCTTCATTATCTGAAAAAAATGAAACAATGCCTTGCTTCAGGCAATTGCGATAAATAGTTGCGAGGACCTTCCTCGTTGTTTCATTCCAAATCAATATTGTCTACGTTATATTGAAAGAGCCGGAAATCATTTCTTGTAGTGCTGTAGAACGGCTTTCAGGTACCAGCGTTCGTATTCCAGCGAGACTCCCGTTCCGGAGACGCCCTGCGCCGTGATAACGAAATAACGCCCATTGGCCAATTTCTCCGTTTTGTGTTTGGGTGGCTGATAGCGGGCAAAATCGTGATCCGCATGCCCGATGAATTGCCATTTTAATTTGTCGGTCGTGGAACCTCGCAGCGGCCGGAAGATGAGAAATCTGCATAAACCCCAGGGTTGCAAGATTTTCAGCGCGACCAGCTTGTCTTTGCTGTTCTTCCATGTCAAAGGATTAATTTCGGCCCGGCAATCCTCGCATTTGTCGAAAATCGCGGGTTCGTCCGGAATGATGCCCACCCGCGGATAAACCGTTTCCATTTTAGGTGAAATTCCCAAATCCTGCCACAGGCCGACGACATCAAAATCGTGTTGGCCGGTAATGCGTTTTTGAATCCCGTAAGGATCATTTTTTACCGAAGCGCTCCGGGCGTAAAGGTCTTCGACCCGGCAGAGCATCAGCAATCCCGCCGTGATCAAAATCAATATTTGAAAAATGCTCCTTTTTTGTGTAAACATCCTGCACCTTTATTTCAAAACCGGAATCGGCCGCCACTCACGGTCTTTGTCCGGATCGGGCGGCGTGACCGGATCAGCCGCCGGGAAACCTTCCGCTTTGCGGACATAAAGCCCCCCGGGCAGTCCCGCGTAGAAAACCGTCCGCGCCGAAACAGAGGCGGGGTGAGGGATCGCGTACACGCCCTGTTTCATCCCCGTCACGAGAACAAACCGGTACGCGCCATAAACACCGGGGATGGCCTGCGGGTCGTTAAACCATGCGGCAGGCAGCGCATCTACCAGTTCAATCAGCCGAGGGTGATGATAGGCATCGCGCAGCTCAACAAGTTTCCGGCACAAACGGGCCGGGGTGCTTACATCGGCGCCCTGTACAACTAATTCTGCCAGCGCCGCCCGCATCTCCTTGACAATGCGCAAGGCCTCGCACTCATCCGGCGTATACTTGGCCGTGCCGACGGGCAGGCACTCCCGGCAACCGCAAAACAGCATTATCGCGGCTAAAACAAGAATGGATGCGAAAATATTTTTTATCGTCGTGCCTTTCATAGTAAGTTTCTTATTCCGTCCTCATTTCAGGTTCAGACATGTTTCGCAAAATGCGGGAATAGTCGTTTCCCCCGGAGTTTGGTAAAGCATCCTATGCAACAGATGGCCCGGCCGTTCATTGTTTATCCATAAAGGCCCGGACGGCCCGAACGCGATATTTCGGATGCTTGTTGCAGTAGAGTTGTTTGCCGTTGGTAAAATTATGATTCCAGGCATAACGGCCGTCACCAGTTTCCGAAGAACTCCAATATTCACCCATGCGCAGATCGCCGAGCCTCGGTTGATACAAAGCCGTATAAATCAAGTTGAGTTCTTCCAGTGACGGCAGAAACCAGTCATCTTTGCCGCCGCCGCGATAGTCGGCGCATTTCTTTGCGGCGGTATCCGGTTCATCACAGGCCTTTATAATGGCTTCTGTATTTGCTCTGCCCTTGCCGATGGCTGTATGGCGGGCTTCCGGTATTGATTTTCCGTGGCAGCCCCATTTCGCTAAACCTTTATGACGCCAGCTTGCCGGAGTTTGATCTTCAGGTGCAGCCTCCAGGTATCTCCACCCGCCGGAATTACTGCCCTTGTCGTAAATGATCCAGCCGCCGGCCGGGCCTCTGTCGCCGATCGTGTAAGGGCCTTTATTCTTAATGATGATCGGTTGAGGCGCCGAGGCGCAGGACATTAAAACCGTAACAGCCAAAAGGATGGATAGCGATAGCAGAATTTTCCTTAATGGTTTTTTTTTCATGACTCCTCCGGATAAATTTTAGATGTTGCGCCGGTTGCCGCTTGCCCGGTATCGGCGCCGGTGCATTATATATGATACAAGGACCAGTTCACTTCCCGCCGTTCTTGAAAATTTCTTCGCGGGGCACTTGGGTAATCGCTCCGCTGTCGAGATCGACGCGGAAGAAGCGGTCGTAGCCGAGCTTCCCTTCAGCCATGCCGGGCCGCGGCGGCGGATTGGGTGTCCGGTCCAAAGCGGGGCTTTCCTTGACCGTGGGAAGAGTGATGGAAATCCGACCAAGCGCATTGGCCGTCTTTTTTCTGAGATAGGCTTGATAGTCCTTGCTTGGATATCTGCTGGCCTTGCCTTCCGGTGTTGCAAACCACTTTTCGATATTCAGAATGTTCTTGTGCGGCGTCTGAATGAACGTATAGGGGCCCGGTTTCCAGGTTGGACCCTGGCGCAGCCAGAGCGATCCTTTGGGGCAAACTTCCAGGCGTTCTTCATGATGCTTGGCAGGGAAGACCAACACTGAGTTATCGGTAATCCGCTTCCCGCCGCTGAAGAGATAGAGGGCGTCGCTGGCAAAAATTGCCGCGTGGGCAGGAGGCGCGGGCAGATACATCAGGATGGCCAATGATACACAAAGTAATGAAAGGAGATTTATTTTTTTCATGCATTCCTCCATCAGGGATTAAAAGTTTTCCAGCCGAATTCCTGTGCGACCGGCGAGCTGTTGGCAATATCCAGCGCCTGCCGGTAATCAGCTTTTTGAAGGGCTGAACCGATGTTTTTCAGCAGGTGAACCATCGAATTCCTCTTTTCGGCCAGTTGTTTTCTCTGATGCAAAAGCTGGTTGTACTGCTGAACTTTCTGGTTGTAAGCGGACAGCTGGCTTTTGAAACCGGACACTTCGGCAGCAGTGCGCTGTTTTGGCGGTTTACTTTTAATCATGTCACGGGTCCTTTCCAGTGCGGATTTCAGCCTTTTTAATTCGTCCTTGCGGTTTTTGATGGTGTACGTAAGAATGTTATATTCTCCATCCAGGCGGCGGATTTCAGGGTCCATCCGGTCGCGCAGGGCGATTATCTGCGCGTAGATTTTCTTATTTTTCTCCTTTTCCGATTTTTGTGTAACTTTCGCCTTACCGGCATCGGACGCGGGCATTTCCTTTATATACTGCTTGGCCTCGTCGCTTGAACACGGGCCGAATAAAATATCATGCTGCATTTGTCGCAGGCGCGGTGACCAGTTTTTTGAGTCATGAAACATCACGGCAACCTTAGGCCCTTCCGGGTAGTGGAATCTTACTACGTACCATTCTTTTTTCTGCGGTGTCACATGATCGGCCGCTGTCTTTTGCCGTGCGGTGAGTCGCTCTGACGCCCGCCGGGCATCATCACGGTTTCCCGGTCCCGAGCTTACAACTCTGTCGGTCTTTGAAGTGCCTGGTGACGGCGGATCAATCGTAGTCATTATTTTTGGCTGGCGGCGCGGATCGCCTTTTTCAACATCTCTCACCGGTTTTAAAACCGGGAGAGATTCCTTACGGTCATCGAAGCTGATCTTTGCCAGGGCCTGTTCCACCGCGGTGTTTATTTTCTGCTTTTCCTGCAAAGCCGCTTTCATTGCCGCCGGGCGCAGATAGATCCAGCGCAGGTTTTCCAGTATTTTGTTTCGGTCAGGTTCAACAATGCGGTACAGAAAGCGATTAAAAATCTCCCGGTCCGTAAGAACCTTTCCGTAGGCGCTGCGAAGCTTAGCGGCCCAGGGCGGCTGTTGCAGTTGCGTGACTGGCCTTCCGCCGTCAACCGCGCGCCATTGCTCATACATGGCCGCTTCCCAGCGCCGCATATGGGCTTGCAAGCGCTCCATGATTGCGGCTTCGGGAGCATTGGGAGCATAGCGGATCAGAAAGCTGGGAATGTAAGGCGCTCCGCCATACGAGCGGGTAAATGGTTCGGGAGGACGAAAGCTGTCGGAATAAAAATTTTCGCGCAAAGCCGGGTTGACGATGGAAAAGAGGTTGTTGTAGGCGCTGGTCTGATAGAGCTCGTTAATCCAGACCTGCTCGGCCATCCGAATGCCCTCGGCGAGCGTTTTCATGGCGGAAATGTATTGGCCGATTCCGGGAAGGAGCCCCACCATAAACTCTCCGCCGGTTTTCATCGCCGAATCAAGATCGCCTGCCGATGCCGCCTCAACAAACTGAAGGACATCGTAAACCTGGGACGGTTTCAGATCCCCCTCGAAAACCTTGCTGAATTGATCTTCAAAAGCCTTGTCCAGATACTCTTTAACCTTTTTGTCATCCAGGGCGACGCGCTTGTTGATCTCCGCTCTTTTCTTCTGCGCGTCTTCGGAAAGATTGGATGCCGCATTCATGACCTGCTCCCATCCGGCGCTTGCCGTTGCCGGCAGCAGCAAGGAAAAACAGCAACAGATGGCGATAAGCCAGACTGCCGGGTAAAACTTTCTTGAAGGATAGGTCGTCTGTGGAAAAAAAATACGCATAAGCTGTTGTAATTGTTTGATATAATAGAAATCAAGTGCAGTGTGTCCTGTGAGTAATAAAGGGTGTCGTTTCATGGGTTTGCCTCCCTTATTATTAATTATTGAACGATTGACTGCCAGACGGAATCCGGACGTTTTAATGTCTTTTGATAAGCTGCCCTATTATTGGCTCTCAAGATATTAAAAACGAACTTGCGTGTCAAGAAAAAACAGAAAAAACGGGCATCATCTGTAACCCTCATATGGGTTCATTCTTGGCGGAAGGGGCCGAAGGTATACGGAGGTAGTCCATGATAGGCGCTGACCGTTACAAAAGACACCAAAACCATCCAGAAATATTTTTTTACGAGTATTAAAAGATGCTTCAGAAATCTAGAAAGCAATTCCGGTTAAGGTGTAGAGTACAATAACCCCAATGCCTGTCAAAAAAGGGATCAGCACGGTACAGACACCGATGTCGGCGTAGGATTTGACGTGGGATTGAATTGATAAGAACTTCATTGATTGATATTGATTGATATTAATTGATAAGAACTTCCTTTTTGTGGGATGAAGTATAAGAAACGCGGTCTTGTATGTCAAGAAAATCTTGACCACAAGATGTGGGGTGCTGCATCGATGACCCTTTTTGAGGCACATTCCGACATCCATCCTTATGAGAAATCAGTTCACCTTCTGGTCGTTTCACCTGCAAAACTGGCATTATCTCTGGAATTCAGACAGACTTCACCGTCACGCATTTTTTTTACAATGCGTTATGACTGTATGTAATCATCCCAGGTGTATTCCGGGTCGCCATATATAATGTCAGAATGCGGCTGGATTTGAAGATCAGCAGTGGCGTATTCGATGTTTGGCGGATCATGGATTTTCGGAGGCGGTCTTGACCGGACCAGCCAGAGCCCCAAATGCATAAGGATTTCCCTGATGACCTGAGCGTCTTCGATGAAGCTGATAATCCGCATGGTTCCCTTACATTTCGGACAGACCAGGGGATCAACCTCGTAAATCTTCTGGATCAAACGTGCCCAATTCTTCCGGAAGACCTTTAAATTTTCTTCCGATTCAAGGATACAGGGGATGGTGTCGTCTGCGCCTTTTGCTTTTCTTTTACCCCGTGCGACATTGCTGTAATAACCGTAGTAACGCACCATCTGTTCGCCCCGGTTCGGGATATGTGAGCACATCGCCGCCAGCCATTCCAAGGCGCGGAAACTCTTACTTGTTTTTTTGTCCTTGGCCGTATAGATGACCTTTCCCTCCTGCTCCAGATACTTCATACGTTCCTGAGAGAAGGATGCCCGAATGATATAACGTGCAAGATTTTCCATAGCCGTTTCGTCATTGGGCGATATGCGGTTGCCGCAGAAGACATTGAAGCCGGAATGTCTCCATGCAGAGAGCATCCTGACCATTTCTTCTGTGATCTTGCCTTTTTTCAGGAGCATCTTGAATACCTTATGCCGGAAAATGGCCTCCAGCTTTTTCAGTTCCAGCGGCGGGGCGACGCGGAACATTCCTCTTTCGCCATAGAAACAGCCGTCAGTCAGGAGGATGTGGCAGTGGGGATTGAATCCGAGAAAGTCACCGAACGTCTGCACGGCGATGACCGCGCCGGGGATAGGTTCTTTTTCCGGCACGGCCTCCTGCATAAAAACTTTCAGGGATTCCCAGGCGCAGCGGCTGAGGGCGGCGAGAAGTTTTCGATCATACAGAAAGTAACGGCGAAGAATCTTGGGAATACTGAACACAAAATGCCGGTGTGGTATCTTCTTAAGGACATCCATACAGAGCCACTCCCCGAATTCCACCACGCGCTTCTGGTGGCATGATGGGCAGAAGTGACGGCGCTTGCAGGAAAAGGCCAGAAGATATTCGTGGCCGCAGTCTTTGCATTTCACGCGGGCAAAGCCATTTTTCAGATCGCCGCAATCCAGATAACGGTAGATAACCTTTTCGATATAAGGCCGCCAGAAGCCGTAATCTCTGGAAAACAGGTCATCATAGACCTGCATCAAGGCTTCAAAATAATCCTCTACGCAGTGGTAATAGTCCGAGTCTTGCGGGTGGCGTGGCCGGTATTCGGCTGCGGGCAATGACATGTCTTCCTCGCTTCGGACGGATCAATACGTCCAGAAGCATAAAAATATAGTAGAACGTTCGTTCTATTGTCAAGATATGATTTGCGGTATTCCGGGCGGTATTCGGGGTAGAGTAGAGAACTGGCAATAACCTCTTTAGGCTGGCTTATCTGTTTCCGTCTCTTTCGTCTGACGGC
>Ga0116141_10004641_pt1 | contig 11540 bp, 9 predicted proteins | sample AD_UKC097_MetaG_FD_89744 | JGI IMG/M metagenome (GOLD analysis project Ga0116141, IMG submission 89744) | Active sludge microbial communities of municipal wastewater-treating anaerobic digesters from USA - AD_UKC097_MetaG | ecosystem: Engineered > Bioreactor > Anaerobic > Digestate | place: USA... | reverse complement strand
TTCATCCTTGTAGCGACGGTCAACGGCAACTACAAGCCGAACTACAGGAGTGCCTTTGGGCGTATATTTCAGTTCTATCTCGTTACCGATTCTACCACTGAAAATACATCTGTTTAATCGCGGAACTTTTAAGTCAGCCATTTCTTTTCTCCTCAATCTTTTGCCACAAATAAGTGGCGTAATATGTTTTCGTTAATATTGAACTGAGCTTTTAGTTTCTTCACCGCCAAGCTGTCCAATGTGAAATAATCTACGAAGTAATAGCCCTCTTTATACTTCTTGATCGGGTAAGCCAGCATTCGCTTGCCCCAAGGGTCAATTTTGGTGATTTCTCCACCGTTCTCTGTTACCAAAGCCAGCATTTTATCATTCATTGCACTGGCTTCTTCCACACTTAAGGTGGGAACTAATATCACCATTAGTTCATAATCCTTTGTCACTATTTTCCTCCTTTGGACTAATGTTTCCGGAACTTTCTGTCCCGGAACAGGATTTTTTCCAGATACTATATTCATTCAACACAGCGTTGAAATCGTATTTTATATAAAGATCAACAAATTTACCCGTTAAATCAATAACCGGATTAAGCAATTCCCATTCTGAGGGTAAAATATCACCTAAAACATAATCCCGCGGAGCAAGTTCTTTATCTCTGCCAATCCCTATTCTAATTCTTTTCAGGTCTTCCGGCGCGAGAACATTTAACAGGGATTTGATGCCGTTATGGCCACCATCTCCTCCCCCTTGACGAATACGAATTGTGGCAAGGGGAAGTTCTATGTCGTCATAAATAACCAGGTATTCAGAAATCTTCCATAGCTTTAAGGACTGTTTTACTGCTTCGCCGGAACGGTTCATATAGGTTTTGGGTTTAATCAAAACGGCTCTCGGGAGAACAAGATAATCAAAAACATCGCCTTCAATAAAATTCCTTTCTCTGTCTAAAGCCCAACGGTTAAGACAGATAAAACCCAGATTGTGACGGTTGTTGGCAAATTCCTTTCCCGGATTTCCCAGCCCTATAATCAGTTTCATAACTCAGCATTATTTTTCGGATTCGGAAGTTGTTTGTTCCTCAGCAGTTGGAGCCGCAGCTGTTTCTGTCTTCACTTCGGCTTTCGGAGAGTGAACTGTAACCAAAGTTACATCTCCGTGTTCTTTCACTTGCCAGTTACCTTGCCTTAAATCACGAATATGCAGGGAATCACCCATCTTCAAGTTACTTACATCCAAAGTTAAATCTTCCGGAATTTCATCCGCTTTACAGGCAATCTTAATATGGCGTTGCACGATTTCCATCATTCCGCCTTCTTTCACTCCAATTGCTTCGCCTGTAAATATAATCGGAACTTCCACTTCAATTATCGCTTCCGCGGAAACAGTCATAAAATCAAGATGCAACATATCTCTGGAAACGGGATGCACCTGTTTGTCTTTCAATATAGTATGATACTGTTTTCCATTTAGCTCAATATCCCAAAAACTTACTTCCGCAAAGCTCTTTTTATACATTTGCGTAAATTCGTTTTTAGAAATGCTTACAGCGATACTTTCCATTTGCGGTCCGTATAATACGGCAGGTATCAATCCTTCTGCTCTGAGAGTGTGCAAATCGGACTTTTTAACTGTTTCCCGGGGGGTAGCTTTCAGGTTAAATATCATTTATTCCTCCATATATTATCTAAATAAAACACTTATTGATTCTTCCAGATGAACTTTCTTAATTGCTATTGCCAGCATTTCGGCAATAGACAACTGCACTATTTTTTCGCAGCGCCGTTTCTCTTCTGAAAGAGGAATGGTATTGGTTATAAACAGTTTTTCAATCGGGGATGCTTCCAAATCGGGGATGGCGTTGCTACTTAAAACGCCATGCGTGCAAGCAGCATAAATCTTCTTAATTCCCTTATCTACTAAAGCATTAGCCACTTTAATCAAGCTTCCGCCTGTATCTATAATATCATCATACAAAATAGCCGTTTTATTATTTACTTCGCCAATAATATTTAATAGTTCTGTTCTATCTTCATTTCCGCTTCTGCGTTTATCTCCAATCGCCAGAGAACAATTCAAGCGTTTTGCCAAAGCTCTTGCTCTATTGGCTCCTCCGGAATCGGGAGAAACAACAACAATATCGTCCATCGGCATAATGCTTTTAAAATAGCGGGCAAAGGTAGGTATAGCATAAAGATGATCCACGGGGATATTGAAAAAACCCTGTATTTGATCGGCATGCAAATCTACGGTAATAACTCTTTGCGCTCCTGCAATCGTAATTAAATCCGCCACCAATTTTGCCGTAATTGGCACCCGCGGTTGATCTTTCTTATCGGAACGCGCATAAGCATAATAGGGAATAACACAATTTATCCGCTGTGCCGAAGCTCTTTTCAACGCATCTATCATAATCAACAAGTCCATTAAATTATCATTTACCGGGTAACAAGTTGGCTGAATAATAAAAACATCAGCTCCGCGGACATTGTCATTTATTTTCACAAAAGATTCGTCATTGGAAAACTTAAATAAATCAATATCCGCCAAGGGAATTCCCGCATGGCGGGAAACCTCTTCAGCCAAAGGACGATTTGCATTTCCTGTTAATAATATGAGCTTAGAAAACACTTTTTTTTCTTCTCTTTTTATTGCTTGTTCCAGTTAATTTTCCTCTTTCTGCATATCCTAATTTGGCTATGCGCTTACCATAACCTCTAATCTGACAGTATTTATCCTAAATAACCTGAAAAATAACTCTATTCTTTCCTCTTAATGCCTTTTTCAACTAACCTATTATCTGTATTTTATATCGCTTTTTACCACTCAATTCAGGCAAGTTTTACCATTTTTTTGAACCAGCCCATTTTGTCAAAGCTTATTTCGCCACCCTTTTCTCTTTGCTATTCTTGCTTTTACAAAATAGGAAAGGTTCTATCTGTGGCAATAAAGAATGTTTCTCTTAGCATAGCGGCTATAAATTTACGAACCGCAATACGCAATAACCGCTTATTTGGAAGAATTCTTGCATTGTAGTTTAAGGATTACATATTTAGCGGATAGGCAAATAGTATTATTATACAAAAAGCTGCAGTTCTAAAGGATAATTTAGAAACGATGGAATGGAAAGATAGCTTTGGGCAAGTAATGATGTATTTGCTTATTATTCCTGTAGCAGAAGAAGCAGGAATGAATAGTTAGTTTTTTATTACAGAAGGAGATACAAATGAAGAAGATAGCGCTAGCGCTTTGTTTTGCCCTTATGGTTATAGGGCTTTTTGCTACCTTGGAATGGACTGATGAGGTAGCTATTCGTCAAGGAGTTAATATTGAATGGTTTCGCACCGGGACAGAGACCCCGGATGGCAGTGCAATTTATGTTTGGTCTGATACAAAACTAGGTGAGCGAGATCTTTGGGCACAGAAAGTTGATAGTTCCGGAAATCTGGTTTGGGGTGAGCCAATTTTAATAGATGGCAAATCGGATCGTCAGGAAGACCCCGTTATAACCAGAACCAGTGATAATAATTATGTTATTGCCTGGATAGATTTTTCGCTTGATTTGGATGGTGATGTTTTTGCTCAGAAGATAGACGGGCAGGGAAATTTGCTCTGGCAGGAGGGTGGAATTCCGGTTTGCACGCTTTGGGGAATGCAGATTTCCCTCAATATGGAGCCCGATAATGAAGGCGGAGTTTATATTGTTTGGGTTGATAGTCGTCATCCCAGTAAAGACCTTTTCAGCCAGCATCTTTCTGCAAGTGGAAGTGCTTTATGGATGATAGATGGAATTCCCGTTGCCAATGGCTTAGGCGATGAAATACAAAATACAATGCTTCCTGATGGACAGGGAGGGATGATTATTGCCTACACACATACTTATGCCGATAACGATGATCTTTATGCCAAGCGTTTTAATAGCAGCGGCACTATGTTATGGCCCAATGCCGTAACAATCAGCAATGCGCAGGGAAGTCAAGCTGAAATTAGAATGGCTGCCTTAACCGGAGGCGAATTTGTTTTTACCTGGCAGGATAAACGCTTTAACGATCCCGATATTATGGCTCAGAAAATCAATTTAGCAGGGGACTTGCTTTGGGGCGATTATTTAGTAATTTATAGTGAGCAGGATAGTTTGGCAAGACCGCAATTAAATCCTCGCATTGTGAAAACTTCCGATAACGGAGCAATCATTATTTGGGAAGATTATCGTTTAGATACTCAGAATGCCGATCTTTTTGCCCAAAAAGTTTCCGCGGCAGGTATTAAGCTTTGGAATGATGCCGGAATTTCTTTATGCACTGCAGAATATGCGCAAATAGGTCCTCGTATGGTTCCTGATAATGATGGCGGCTGTTTTGTAGTTTGGGATGATTTACGCAATGGCAATGCCCCTCACGACGATATCTATGCTCAGCATCTTTCTGCTGCAGGCGTTGCTTTATGGGAAGCTAACGGAAAACCGATTTGCACTGCTCCCAATCAACAAAGCGGCAGTTTAGTTAAAATCAGCAATAATACCATCTTTATCAATTGGATGGATATTCGCAATGGAAGCGTTGGCATCTATTATCAGGCACTCACTTATGCCGGCACTCCTCTTTTTGCGGAAAATGGAATTCAGGTTTTTTGGGGATTGAGTGGAGATACTCCTCTGAAAAACTTCCTCATTTTAAAACGCAGTTCGGATGTTGTTATTATTTGGCAGGATACGCGTTTTGCTAATGACGGCTATCGCATTTTCTTCCAATTTCTTAATCCTGATGGAACTGTAGATTTAGAGCCCAATGGAAGGCCTGTAACCGAATCTGTTGCGGGGCATCAATTAACCCCTAATGCTGTTGTTACCCCTGATGATCAGATAGCTATTACTTGGGAAGATGCCAGAGGTAATGACCCCAATGTTTATGCTCAGCTTATTAGCGCTGACGGACAAAGGTTATGGGGAGATTTAGGGATAAAACTAACCAATAGTGTTCCTATCCGTCAAAAGGACCCTTTTGTCAGCTACTATAACGGTTCTTTATATTTTGGCTGGTCTAATTCTCAGCAATTGGGTACTAATTTCTATTACTATATATATGGACAGCGGATATATAACAACCAAAAAATGTGGGGACCCGATGGTGTTTTAATTTCTGTGCTTCCCCAGGGTAATTTGAATAATGAATGCACTCTATACAGTTTGGAAGATAATTATTATGTTTGGGAAAGAATCAATCCCAATGTGGACACGCGAACAATATGGGTTAAAAGGGTTGCCGAAGACGGTTCTGCAATGGATGGATGGTCTGATGAAGGTTTACAGGCATCTACTTATAACGATATTGACACTAAACAAATGTATCCTGATGCAGCCCTAACCCCCGAAGGCATTTTTGTAATCTGGAGGGATTTAAGACAAGATTTTCTTCTTAATTACTGGGGACAGCATATATCGGAAAATGGAACTCGTTTATGGAATCCTTTGGGTGTAAACCTGGCGGATAATCAACGCGAACAGGAACAAGCTTCCATTGCTGTTAATAGTAGCGGAATTACTTATGCCTGGTGTGAAAACATAGCTGGAATACAGGATATTATGGCCCAAAAGTATTCTTTCCCAGGTGAGCCGTTATGGGGTAATGGCGGTTACTATGTTATCCAAAAGGATTCAACTCAACAGTTTGTATCCCTTGCCAGTTTCCCCGATAATAACTATATTGTTTCCTGGACTGATTACTTTGGCATTGAAAATGACCTTTATTATAGATATATCAGCGAAAATGGTCAAATGGAAGGAGACGGCAACGGAGAAATCCTTTGTAATGCGTTAAAATCGCAATATCAACCTAAAACTGCCGTTCTGAATAATCACGCATACATCGTTTGGGCGGATGGACGCTCCAGCGGTAAAACAGAAATACTGGGTCTTTATGCCCAAAAAGTAAGCGGGACAACAGCCGTTAGCGATAATTCAGCACCGTCTTTACAGAGTTTGAGCGTGCAGCAAAACTATCCTAATCCCTTCAATCCTGAAACAACTATCAGCTTTACTTTGAGGGAGGGGACATCTTCCTTGCAACTCCATATCTATAATCTCAAAGGACAGTTGGTTAAAACTCTTTATAATGGCACTCTACCCAAAGGGCAACACCATTTTGTATGGAACGGAACCGACGAAACAGATATGCAAGTTGGCAATGGTATCTATTTTTATAAAGTAAGTAATGAAAAAGATACCCAGATCCGCAAAATGGTATTGATGAAATGATGTAGCCATAATCAGCCAGGAATTACTGCTCTCACAGCTATATACAAACGAACAATAGGTCAGGAGTCGTTACTGCCGATATATCTTTTCCTCTGCTTACATCCATTTTGGGCAGTAAGGACTCCTGACTGTTATTAGCAAGCAAATTCAGCTGCTTTTGCCAATTATTTGCTGAAGATTTATATAAGGGAAGTTATAGCTCTTTTCTGATTGCCTAATAGCAAGGATATTCTCTTGTAATATAATATCTTGAGTAACTGGAGAAACTTCCTTCAGAAATTGATTGCATTTCACTTCCACTCCCCTATTTGCACTATTTAACCTGCATTCTCACTTCTTGTATCGTTCCCGTATCATTCCCGTATCGTTCCCGTATCGCGATATGGGAATGTTATGCCAATAACACCATCAATATATCCGCAGTGAGAAGGGATAACTTTGCAACTGATAACTAATTAAATAATGCCTGTTGGTTATAGGAGTATATTTCTCAGGAAACTTCCTCGCGGTTAATTTTGGCTCCGATGGAATTAAGTTTTATTTCTATATGTTCATAGCCACGGTCAATATGATAGATTCTGGAGATGACGGTAGTTCCCTTTGCCACCATTCCTGCCAAAACAAGAGCCGCACTTGCTCGCAGGTCTGTAGCCATAACTTCCGCTCCGCTAAGTTCTTTAACTCCTCTCACGGCAGCTATGTTTCTCTCAATTTTAATATTTGCCTGCAGACGATTCAATTCCGCAATGTGCATATAGCGTTCCGGAAAGATAGTATCTTCAATAAAGCTAACGCCTTCCGCCAGGGACATTAAGACGGTAAATTGGGCTTGTAGGTCCGTAGGAAAGCCCGGATAAGGAAGGGTCATTAAATTTACAGGTTTTATAGAGGCAGGTGGAATAACGGTTATAGCTTTATCCTCCATTTCCAGCTCGCATCCGGCTTCCCGCAATTTTTCCAAAACTGCGTTTAAATGTGCCGGTTCATAATTAGCCACTGTAACCGGATAATTACTTAAAGCACCGGCGATGAGAAAAGTTCCTGCCTCAATTCTATCGGGAATCATTGTCATTTCCACCGGGAAAAGTTCTGCCACTCCTTCAATTTCCAGGGTAGTAGTTTCTCTGCCTTTTATTTTGGCACCCATTTTATTAAGCAAATCCACGGTGGAATCTACTTCCGGTTCCATCGCGGCATTAAATATTCTTGTTTTTCCATTAGCTAAAACTGCTGCCATCAGAGCATTTATTGTAGCGCCGACGCTGGATTTGGAAAAATAAATATCATTGCCTTGAAGAGCGTTCGTTTGGGCATTAATATAACCATAATCAACGGAAATGCGTGCTCCCAATGCTTCCATTGCCTGTAAATGTAAGTCAATTGGTCGGGTGCCTATAGCACAGCCGCCGGGAAAAGAAACTTTAGCTTCCTTCAAACGCGCTAAAAGAGGTCCCAAAACATAAATTGAGGCACGCATTTTACTAACCAGCTCATAAGGTGCTTCTGGAAAACAGACATCCCGCGAATCAATGCTCATACTGCCGTTTTCATAATCAACTCGGGCTCCGATAATTCTTAACAGATGGGACATCGTTTTGATGTCTATCAAATCGGGAACATTTCGCAAAACCGATTTCCCCGGGGCAAGAAGGCAGGCAGCCATAGCTGGTAAAACTGCATTTTTAGCTCCACTAACATAGATTGTTCCTTTTAGAGCGCGGTTTCCTTCAATAATAAAGCGTTCCATTAGTAATTCCTTTTTCTTTATATAGAAACAGATATCTATCTCTCGCGTTCCAATCCTGGAAGGTCTCCATTTTTGTCCAGCCCTCTTTTTGCGCTATGGCAATCAGCTCATCCTTTTGTGTTTCGCTATGCTCTACAGCCAAAAATCCGCCTTCTTGAAGATAAACAGAACTATGGCGAAACAATTTCCGATAAAAATCAAGACCATCCCTTCCTCCTAATAAAGCTAAAAGGGGCTCTTGCTCCTTCACTCTTTTATCCAAAGCAACCAATTCTGCCTGGCTGATATAAGGAGGATTGGAAATAATTGCGGAATAAGTATAATCTATTGCAGGAAAGCAATCTGCCAGATAAAAATGAATATCCGCATGATATTTTGCAGCATTATCTCTGGCAATTTCTAATGCTTCGGGGCTGATATCAGTTGCCAAAACATTTAGCGAATTAAGATTTTGTTTTAGGGCAATTGCCATTGCGCCACTGCCGGTGCCTATATCCAAAATAGTTTCTGTTCCGTGTAAACGCTTTAAAGTAAGCTCAACCAGGCGTTCCGTTTCCAAACGCGGAATTAGCACTGCCGGATTAACTTTCAGTTCCAAACCGTAAAAATATGCTCTCCCGATAATATATTGTGGTGGTTCACCTTTTGCCAAACGCTTAAACGCAATGCTTAGCTTTTCCCTTTCGTCCGCAGTTAAAATTCGCTGCCGATGCAAAAATATCTCGTTAAAACTAAGCTGCAAATAGAAGGATATTATAAACCGGAAATCGGTATAAGGAATATCTTCAGTTAACGCAATCTCTTTTGCCTGCTCAAGCAACTCCTGCACTGTCATTTTCTGTTGTTAACCGGTATCTTTTTGCAGATGGTAACCTTTCTGCCTTCATTTTCAAACTCCAGTTTATCTGCCAGATGATAGAGCATAGCAATTCCTCTGCCATTTTCTTCCAGATTCAGTTTGGGTTCGTTCGTCACTCTGTTTATCCACTGCTTATAGTCAAAACCGGAACCATCATCTTCAACGGATATTTTGATCGCATTGGCATTATTACAAAGACAAAAGTGGAAACGTATTCTTCGGAATGCATATTCAGGTTGTTGCAGCCGTTCATTAATTAAATTTTGCAGCTTGCTGTGTTCTAATCCCCGTTCCTGCATATTTAAGCCAAGAGTTCCATGAATATAGGCATTGTAAACCATTTCGTCCACACAAATTAAAATCTCATTCAATATATTGCGGGAAAGGTTCAAATTCTGCTTTAGGAAGTAATGAAAAACTTCCGATACACTAAATTTGGAGAAATTGTTGGGATTAAGTTCAAAATGAAACTCCGCTTTCTCCAGGTTATTGTAAAATTCACTGAAATCTTTGTGCTTTTTTTTGCGCTTTAAAACGGTCTGAATAGAACGCGATAACTGCTTGCTGTCTATGGGCTTATGAATAAAATCAGAAGCTCCAAGCCGAATTGCTTCAATAAAATATTCATTCTCCAGATAACCCGTCATCAGAATAACTTCCAAATCCTTATCGTAATCCTTGCGGATGCGGGAAAGAAATTCCAAACCGTTTATTCCGGGCATCTCAATATCACAAATTACTAGGTCATATTCTTCGGCTTCAGTTTTGTGTAATGCTTCAATGCCACTAAGAGCCGTATCTGTTTCATAACCGTTAATTCTAAGCAGCTCGGTTAAACTTAAAACTACAGAACTGCTATCATCCACTACCAGAATGCGAGGTTTCATTTCAGCCCAAATTAACTGTAAATAATTGATTTAGCTTTAGCATTGAAAATAATTCATATACGCTATTGGAACTTCTAATTACTACAATTTCTCCTCCCTTAGTAATAAAATCCTTGTAAAATAACAAAATCTTTCAAATTCCAGTAGAACTGATATTGCGACAATCCAGCAAATCAAGTTCCAGAAGAGTGGCATCCGAATTAAAAACTTCAGTTAATTTTTCCTGAAGAAGATAGGCATTTTCGCTATTTAAGATTCCTTCAATCTTCATCTTAGCTACTTTGCCATCAAGAGCAAGTTCAATGTTCATATTTATAACCTCCTCCTTTTTTTCATTATCTAAAATTGCTGATAGCTGTCAAGTATTTATTCCACATAGCCACGAATTCTTTTTAAAACTGCGTTTTGAACCTGGACGGGACAGATTTCATATTTCTTGAATTCTAAAGTGTATATTGCCCTGCCTTGACTTAAAGAACGAATTCGGGTAGCATAGCCAAAAAGTTCGGATAAAGGCACTTCCGCTACAATTTCCTGTTTGAATTCATTATCCCTGCGCATAATATCAATTTTCCCCCGCTTCGCATTAATATCGTTAAGAATATCTCCCACAAATTCATCCGGAGCAATAACCGAAAGCAACATAATCGGTTCCATAATTACCGGCGAAGCAGCCCTCAACCCTTTACCAATAGCAATTCCTGTAGCAATGCGATAGGCAAGCTCATTGGAATCTACAGGATTAAAGTTACCGTCTATAAGCTCTATGCAAACTCGTTCAACATTACTGCTGATCAGAGGTCCGTCATTCAGGGCATTAAAAACCGCGTCCTCAATCGGTTTCCAAAATTCCTGCGGGATTTTATCTTCCGTCACTTTGTTGTTAAAGATGTTCCTGGCATCATCCGGGAGGTCTTTTATCGCAATTGGGCTTAAACGGAATTTTACATAAGCATAATTTCCCTTTCCGTTCAGTTCCCGCTGGAAAACTTCCTCCGCTTCCACTTCTTTGGTGATGGTTTCTTTGTAGGAGACCTGAGGATTGCCCTGATTTACTGCTACTCCGAATTCCCTGCGTAAACGCTCTACAATTATTTCCAAATGCAATTCCCCCATACCGGAAATCAATGTTTGTCCTGTATCCTTATCAATATGCACCCGAAAAGTAGGGTCTTCTTCTTCCAACCGCTGCAAAGCAATATTCAGATTTTCCTGGTCTGCTTTCGTTTTGGGCTCAATAGCCATAGATATTACGGTATCGGGAAAGTGCATTTTGGAAAGCAATACTTCTGTTGAACCATCGGTAATTGTATCTCCAGTCATTAAAAATCTGGAACCGACAATAGCTCCAATATCACCTGCACGCAGATTATCCAAATCGTTTTTACGGTTACTCATCATTTGCAAAATGCGGGAAACCCTTTCTTTCTTCCCGTTTGTCTGATTTATAAAAGAACCGCCTTTCTTTAAAGTGCCAGAATAAACCCTGATATAAACAAGGCGTCCTACATATTTATCAACTTGCACTTTGAAAGCTAAAGCTACCAGAGCTCCTTTAGGATCAGGGCTGATATTCACTGGATTATGCGTTACGGGTTCAAAACCTGGTGTGTCACCAATATCCAGAGGTGAAGGCAAAAAATCGCAAATTCCATCCAAAAGCAGCTGTATACCTTTGTTTTTTAACGAACTACCGCAAAAAACAGGCACCAATTGACAGCTGATTGTCCCCTTGCGAATTGCCTCTTTCAAGGTATTTACAGAAATCTCTTCTCCTTCTAAAAACTGCAGCATAAGTTC
>Ga0116141_10004629_pt1 | contig 11559 bp, 10 predicted proteins | sample AD_UKC097_MetaG_FD_89744 | JGI IMG/M metagenome (GOLD analysis project Ga0116141, IMG submission 89744) | Active sludge microbial communities of municipal wastewater-treating anaerobic digesters from USA - AD_UKC097_MetaG | ecosystem: Engineered > Bioreactor > Anaerobic > Digestate | place: USA... | reverse complement strand
GTGGGGCGCAGGTGGTGCAGATCGCGCGTGATCCAGCCGCGCTGCTCGGCCTGGGCGAGCGGCGCCTCGATGGCCGACAGCGGCAGGCCGGTGCGCTCGGAAAAAAGCGCAAGTTCGAAGCCCTCGCGCAACCGCAGGGCGTTGAGCATGAATTCAAACGGCAGGTCCGCGCGCGAGACCTCGCTGGCCTGCGCGACGGCCTCGCCCGCGAGGGCGCGCTCCATGTAGAGCGCGGGCTCGCGCCAGCGCACCTGGCGCACCACGCGGTGCGGAAAGCTCAGCTTGCCGTGCGCGCCCGCGCCAATGCCCAGGTAGTCGCCAAACTGCCAGTAGTTGAGGTTGTGCACGCAGCGGTGGCCGCGCCGCGCATAGGCCGAGACTTCGTAGCGCACAAGGCCCGCGGCGTCGAGCCGCTCGGTGATGCGGTCGAGCATGGCGTAGGCGGTGTCCTCCTCGGGCAAAGCGGGCGGGTGCCTGGCAAAGAAGGTGTTGGGCTCGATGGTGAGGTGGTAGACCGACAGGTGCGGCGGGTTGATGGCCAGCGCGGTGGCCAGGTCCTGGTCGAGCGCGTGCAGCGACTGCCCGGGCAGCGCGTACATCAGGTCGAGGTTGAAGGTGTCGAAGGCGCGGGCGGCCTCCTCCACCGCGGCGAGCGCCTGCGCGCGGTCGTGCACGCGGCCGAGCGCACGCAAGGCCGCGTCGTCGAAGCTCTGCACCCCGATCGACAGGCGGGTGACGCCCGCCGCGCGGAACGCGGCGAAGCGCTCGCGCTCGAAGGTGCCGGGGTTGGCCTCGAGCGTGATTTCGCAACCCGGCAGCAGCGGCAGCCGCGCGCGGACGGCGCCGATGAGCCGCTCGATGCCCGCAGGCGAGAACAGGCTGGGCGTGCCGCCACCGATGAACACACTGTGCACCGGCCGGCCCCAGACGAGCGGCAGGCTCGCGTCGAGGTCGGCCACCAGGGCGTCGAGGTAACGCGCCTCGGGCAGGCCCTCGCGGGGTACCGCGCCGAGGTCTTCAGCGCGCAGCAGCACGCGCTCGCTGCCGGCCGCGGGCGCAGCGGGCGCGGCGCGCCACTCGTGCGAGTTGAAATCGCAGTAAGGGCATTTCTTCAGGCACCAGGGCAGGTGCACGTAGAGCGCGAGCGGCGGCTGCTCGCGCAAGTGCAGCGTGCCGGGGCGCAGGTAGTGGGCGGCGGCGTCGGCGGCGGCCGGTGGGGTGCTCACAGCCAGCGCTCGCGGATGAGCGCGGCCATGGCTTGCGCGGCGCGGCCACGGTGGCTGTGCGCGTTCTTCACCTCCACCGGCAACTCGGCAAAGGTGCGGCCGAATTCGGGGATGAACATCACCGGGTCGAAGCCGAAGCCGTTGTGGCCGCGCGGCTCCGGCGCGATCTCGCCGACCACACGGCCCACCGCCACCAGCGGCTCGGGGTCGTCGGGCGAGCGCACGCCCACCAGGGTGCTGACCATGGCGGCACGGCGGTTGGTTACGCCCTGGAGCTGCTCGAGCAGCGCGCGCACGTTGTTCGCATCGCCCTTCTCATAGCCGAACTGGGTGGCGTAGTAGGCGGTGTCGACGCCCGGCAGGCCGCCGAAGGCGTCGACGCACAGGCCTGCATCGTCGGCCAGCGCGGGCAGGCCGCTGGCGGCAGCCGCATGGCGCGCCTTGGTCAGGGCGTTTTCCAGAAAGGTGCGGTAGGGCTCGGGCGCTTCGCCGATGCCCAGCTCGCTCTGGCGCAGCAGTTGCACCGGCAGGCCGGCGAACATGGCCTGGAGCTCCGCGAGCTTGCCTGCGTTGTTCGATGCGAGCACGATTCTCAAGATTTACCCCTCAACCCCAGCGCGAAACGGTCAGGTTGTGCTATCAATTTTCAAGTGAACGGGTTTGCAGCGTGACCAGCTCGCGGATGCCCTTCTCCGCCAGGTCGAGCAGCGTGGCCATCTCGGCGCGGGTGAAGGGCACGCCCTCGGCCGTGCCCTGCACCTCGACGAAGGAGCCGGCGCCGGTCATGACCACGTTCATGTCGGTGTCGCAGGCGACGTCCTCCACATACTCCAGGTCGAGCAGCGGCGTGCCCTGAACGATGCCGACCGAAATCGCCGCGACGTGGTCGGTGATGGGGCTCTCGGTCAGCTTGCCTTCGGCCAGCAGCCGGTTCACCGCATCCTGCGCGGCGATGAAGGCACCGGTGATGGCCGCGGTGCGCGTGCCGCCATCGGCCTGGATGACGTCACAGTCCAGGTGCAGCGTGCGCTCGCCCAGGCGCTTGAGGTCGAACACCGCGCGCAGCGAGCGGCCGATGAGCCGCTGAATCTCCTGCGTGCGCCCGCTTTGCTTGCCACGCGCGGCCTCACGGTCGCCGCGGGTGTGCGTGGCGCGCGGCAGCATGCCGTACTCGGCCGTGACCCAGCCCTCGCCGCTGCCCTTCTTGTGCGGCGGCACCTTGTCGAGCACCGAGGCGGTGCATAGCACCCTGGTGTGGCCGAACTCGATGAGCACCGAGCCTTCGGCATGGATGGTGTAGCCGCGGGTGATGCGCACGGGGCGCAGCGCGTCAGCGGCGCGGGCGCCGGAGCGGAGGAAAACGGTCATCGGAAAACCTCGGAGGAAAGAAGTCGGGAGCCGCGCCCCGCCGTCGGGCGCCGTGGGGGGTGCGAAGGGTTCACAGCTTGCGCTGCGCGGAGCGGCGAATGGCCTCGTTGATCTCGGCGATCGAGCGCTCGATGGCGGCGTCGTCGAGCTCCTCGATGGCACCGTCGAACACGCCGGACTGGATCGTCGAGGCGAACACGCCCTCGCTGATGGTGTCGATGGAGATGCCGCGCGTGGACTCGAAGGCTTCGGGCGTCTCCCAATCCATGGCCAGTGCGGTGACGTTGTCGCTGCGCGGGCCGCCGTTGCGCAGCGCCAGCTCCACAAGGTCCGGCACGGCGTCGGACAGCGGTTTGCCGGTGAGCCCGGACACGATCTCGTCATCCGGCACCGAGCTCCACAGCCCGTCCGAGCACAGCAGCAGCCGGTCGCCCTGCTGCAGGCGCACCGGCTCGGTCACGTCGTACAGCGGCCGCACCGGCGAGCCCAGGCAGGTCATGAGGATGTTGCGGTTGACGTGCTCCATCGGCGTGGTGCCGCCCACCTGCAGTTCGGCGTAGGAGTGGTCGCGCGTGCGCGAGACCAGCGCGCCCTCGCGCACGAAGTACAGGCGCGAATCGCCGCAATGAATCCAGCTCGCCCGCCCGCCCTGCACCACGGCCGCCACCAGCGTGGTGCGCGGCGTGTCGAGCAGGCCCTTGTCGCTCGCATGGCGGATGATCTGGTGGTGCGCGGCCATCAGGCTCGCCGACAGAAACGCGCCGACGTCCTTGATCTGCGGCTGGGCCTCGCGCTGGAACAGCGCCGAAACCGTCTGCAGGGCCAGCTGCGCAGCCACCTCGCCGTCCGGGTGCCCGCCCATACCATCGGCCAGGACGAACAAGGCCGACTCGCGGGTGTAGCAATAGCCCATGCGGTCCTCGTTCTTCTGCCGACCGCCCTTGCGGCTGATCTGGAAGACCGAGAACTTCATTTGAGCTTGGCCCCGAAGCCCGTGCCGTTGCGGATGCTCTTCTTCGTGTCGGTGAGCAAGGTGTCGAACTGCAGCCGCACCTTCTCACCCACGCTGAGCTTGGTGTAGCGGCGCTCGCCTTCGCGGCTGAGCTCCTTTTGCAGCGCGAACACCGACTGCGGGCGCGACAGCGGATCCAGCGACATGCACCACTCCACCACCTCGATGAGGTTGTCCGAATACACCCCGCGCAGCCGCGACAGCGACAGCGACAGCCGGTCCTTCTCCTGCCGCTGCGGCGCGTCGTTGGGCGGATAGCCCTGCATGCAGGCGTAGATGCAGGCGCCGATGGCGTAGATGTCCGTCCACGGGCCCATGCTGGAGTCGCGGCGGTACATCTCGGGTGCGGCAAAGCCGGGCGTGTACATCGGGCGGATGAAGTTGCCTTCCTTGCTCAGCACCTCGCGCGCGGCGCCGAAGTCGATCATCACGGCGCGGTTGTCGTCGGTGATGAAGATGTTGGCCGGCTTGATGTCCAGGTGCAGCATCTTGTGCTGGTGCACGATGCGCAGACCGCGAAGAATCTCGTCGAACAGTGAACGGATGGTGGACTCGCGAAACACCTTCTGTTTCTTGAGGTCGCGCGCGGTGACGATGAAGTCCTGAAGGGTCGCCCCTTCGAGGTAGTTCATCACCATGTAGACGGTTTCGTTCTCGCGGAAGAAGTTGAGCACGCTCACCACCGAGGGGTGGGAAATCTGTGCGAGCGACCGCCCTTCCTCGAAGAAGCTCTTGAGCCCGAGGCGGTAGAGCGAGAGCTTCTCCGGCTGCACCTGCGGCAGCAACTCGCCCGGCGCGCGCGTAGCGAGCGAAGACGGCAGATACTCCTTGATCGCGACCTGCTGCCCCTCGTTATCCACCGCGAGGTACACCACGCCAAAACCGCCGGACGACACCCGGCGCACGACCCGATAGCCGCCGATCACGGTATCCGGTGGCAAGGGAGCGGGCTTGACCTTTGACATAATTTGGGGCGGGTTGGGCTCAGCAACAGGCGTCAGTTCCCGCGCACGGCGCCACCCCGCTACGCAGCGGCAACGCCGACCAGAGACACACAGGGAACTTCATGGCAGTTTACAGCATGACCGGATACGCCAGCGTCCAAATCGACGCCGGTGAATCCGCTGCGCCCGATGCCATTGCACGCGGCGAATCCGCCGCGCGCCTGGGCGTCGAAATCCGCTCGGTCAACAGCCGCTTCCTCGACCTGAGCTTTCGCCTCCCCGATGAGTTGCGCACCTGCGAGCCCGCGCTGCGCGAGCAGCTCACCCGGCGGCTGCGCCGTGGCAAGGTGGAGTTTCGCGCCGGCGTCGAAGCTGCCTCCTCGGCCGACGTGGCCGAGCCCTCGGTCCGGCTGCTGCAGCGCCTCAGCGGTGTGCAGGACCGCGTGCGCGCCTGGCTGCCCGACGCCCGCGCGCTGTCCGTGGCCGACGTGCTGCGCCTCGGCGGCACCGATCACCCCCAAGACGTCGACTGGCAAGCCGCGTTGCTGCCCGCCGCCGAACGCGCGCTCGACGCCCTCATGCAAGCCCGAGCCACCGAGGGCGAACGCCTCGCCCTGCTGCTGCGCGAGCGTACGGCGCAGTTGCGCGCCCTGGCCGCCCAGGCCGAACCCCTGGTGCCGCAGCTCGTTGCCCAGCAACGCGAGCGCTTTCTGGAGCGCTGGCGCGAAGCCCTGGCGCTCGGGACGGGCGCCGCCCTGCCCGACGCCGCCCAGGACCGCGCGCTGGCCGAAGCCACCGCCTTCGCCCTGCGCATCGACGTGGCCGAGGAGCTGGGGCGGCTGCGCGCCCACCTCGACGAGATCGAGGCGCTGCTCGAACGCGGCGGCGAACTCGGCAAGCGGCTCGACTTCCTCATCCAGGAACTGCACCGCGAAGCCAACACGCTGGGCTCGAAGTCCGCGATGCTGGAGCTCACGCGCATCTCGGTGGAGATGAAGGTGCTGATCGAGCAGATGCGCGAGCAGGTGCAGAACATCGAATGAACGCCCCCATGCCCACCGAATCCCGACCGACCGACTACCCCGGCAACCTGTTCGTCGTCGCCGCGCCCAGCGGAGCCGGCAAGTCCAGTCTCGTCAAGGCGCTGCTCGAACTCGACGCCGCCGTCCACCCGTCGGTGTCGCACACCACGCGCGCGCCGCGCGGGCAGGAGAAGCACGGGCGCGAGTATTTCTTCGTCTCCGACGCCGAGTTCGACGCCATGATCGATCACGGCGCCTTCGTCGAATGGGCGCATGTGCACGGCCGGCGCTACGGCACCTCGCGCAAGGCCATCGAGGAACGCATTGCCGCCGGCGCCGACGTGGTGCTCGAAATCGACTGGCAGGGTGCTCTGCAGATCCGCTCCACCTTCGCCAACGCGGTGCTCATCTTCATCCTGCCCCCGAGCTGGGAGGAACTGCGCTCGCGGCTCGAGCGCCGCGGCGAGGATGCCCCCGAGGTCATCGAGCTGCGGCTGCGCAATGCGGCGGCGGAAATGGCCCATGCCCATGAGTTCGACTTCGTTATAATCAACGAGCTATTCGAGCGCGCGCTGTTTGACCTCAAGGCCATCGTTCACGCGCAAAGGCTTCGGTTCACGGCGCAACGGCGCGCCCGCGCAGCCACATTCGATGCGCTCGACATCCCCTGATTCCGCGAAAGACCCCCATGGCCCGCATCACCGTCGAAGACTGCCTGCAACAAATTCCGAACCGGTTTCAGCTCGTGCTCGCCGCCACCTACCGTGCGCGCATGCTCAACCAGGGTCACGCCCCCAAGATCGAAAGCCGCAACAAGCCCGGCGTGACGGCGCTGCGGGAAGTTGCAGCCGGCAAGGTCGGCCTGGAAATGCTCAAGAAGGTCCCGGGCTGAGCCCTCTCGCCCCACGCCAAAAGGCACCGCGCGCGGTGCCTTTTTTCATGGCCGCGACCTTGCGGACCGATGGCTGCGCGCTACATTTATGACATGAGTGCGGTGATTCCCCCCACCACCACGCCCAGCAGCGTGCGTCTGGGTGCCGAGCCCGCGGCCGCCACGGCGGCGGCGGCAAGCTTTGCCGCGCTCGTCGAACGCCTGGACTACCTCAGCGCCGCCGACATCGAGCGCGTGCGCCAGGCCTACCGGTTTGCCGACGAGGCGCACCTGGGCCAGTTGCGCCACAGCGGCGAGCCCTACATCACCCACCCCATTGCGGTAGCCGTGCGCTGCACCGAGTGGAAGCTCGACGCGCAGGCGCTGATGGCCGCGCTGCTGCACGACGCCATGGAGGACTGCGGCATCGACAAGGCCGACCTGGTCGAGCGCTTCGGCGCCCAGGTGGCCGAACTCGTCGATGGCCTCACCAAGCTCGACAAGCTGCAGTTCACCACCCGCGAGGAGAGCCAGGCCGAGTCCTTCCGCAAGATGCTGCTGGCCATGGCGCGCGACGTGCGCGTCATCCTCATCAAGCTCGCGGACCGCACCCACAACATGCGCACCATGGGCGACATGCCGCGCTCCAAATGGGCGCGCATCTCGGCCGAGACGCTGGAGATCTACGCCCCCATCGCGCACCGCCTGGGGCTCAACAAGACCTACCGCGAGCTACAGGACCTCTCGTTCCGCTACCTGCACCCGTGGCGGTACGCAGTGCTGTCCAAGGCCGTGGCACGTGCGCGCAGCCGCCGCCGCGACCTGATCGCCAAGGTGCAGAGCGACGTGGACAAGGCCTTCGCCGACATCGGCATGCCCGTGCGCCTCAAGGGGCGGGAGAAGACGCTCTACTCCATCTACCGCAAGATGGAAGAAAAGCACCTGAGCTTCGCGCAGGTCACCGACATCTACGGCTTTCGCATCATCGTGCCCAATGTGATCGACTGCTACACCGGCCTGGGCGTGCTGCACCAGATGTACAAGCCGGTGCCGGGCAAGTTCAAGGACTACATCGCCATCGCCAAGGTCAACGGCTACCAGTCGCTGCACACCACGGTGGTCGGCCCCTCGGGCGTGAACGTGGAGTTCCAGCTGCGCACGCAGGCCATGCATGTGGTGGCCGAGTCGGGCGTGGCCGCGCACTGGCTGTACAAAACGACGGACGCCGACGGCACCACTGAAAAGCGGCTGGGCACGCAGTGGCTGCAGTCGCTGCTGGACATTCAGGACGAAACCCGCGACGCGGCGGAGTTCTGGGACCATGTGAAGGTGGACTTGTTCCCCGATGCGGTCTACGTGTTCACGCCCAAGGGCCAGATCATGGCCCTGCCCCGCGGCGCCACCGTGGTCGACTTCGCCTACGCGATCCACAGCAACGTGGGTGACCACACGGTGGCGGCCAAGATCAACGGCGAGCAGGTCCCGCTGCGCTCCGAGCTGCACAACGGCGACGTGGTCGAGGTCATCACCGCCCCCGTGTCCTCGCCCAACCCGGCGTGGTTGGGCTTCGTGCGCACGGGTCGCGCGCGCTCGAAGATTCGCCACCACCTCAAGACGCTGGCCGCAACCGAGGCCGAGCAACTCGGCGAAAAGCTGCTGGCCCAGGCCCTGCGCGCCGAGGGCGTGGAGCGCCTGCCAGCCGACGACGAAGTCCACCAGGCGCTGTGGGACAAGCTCATCCGCTTCACCGGCAACCGCAGCCGCGCCGACCTCATGTCCGACGTGGGGCTGGGCAAGCGGGTGGCCAGCATCGTGGCCAAGCGGCTCGTCGCGCTGCTGGCCGAAATGGGTGAGAAGCCCGATGCGCTGCTGATGTCACGCGAGCGCTTCACCGCGCACGAGTCGGTCTCGCAGGGCGCAGTCACTGTCGACGGCAGCGAGAACGCGTCGGTGCAGTATGCCCACTGCTGCCGGCCGGTGCCGGGAGACGCCATCGTCGGCTACCTCGGCCGCGGTGAGGGCCTGGTCGTTCACCGCAGCGAGTGCCCGGTGGCGCAGCGCCTGCGGCACAAGGATGCCGAGCGCTTCATTGCCGTGGAGTGGTCGGAAGAGCCTACCCGTGCATTCGATGCCGAACTGCTCGTCACCGTGGTGAACGGCAAGGGCGTGCTGGCGCGGGTCGCCTCGGCCTTCGCGGCCGCGGAGGCTGACATCACCCACATCGACATGGGTGAGGACGTGGCCAGCGACGCCACCGATCTGCGCTTCCTCGTCGCGGTGCGCGACACCACGCACCTCGATGCGGTGATCCGCGGGCTCAAGCGCACCCAGTCGGTGATCCACGTCCAGCGCACCCTGCCATCGTCCTGAACGCGCAGGGCGTGCCGCGATGCGCCCGCTCCTCGTGCAGAGGGCGTGCGCGCGTTGGACGTGACGGGCTCGCTCCGGCGCTTTCAAGCTGCCGGCGGCGGATAGCGCACGTCCAGCACCTCGACCTCGCGCACGCCCGCTGGGGTGGCGAGCTTCACCACGTCCCCGACCCGCGCCTTGAGCAGGGCGCGCGCCAGCGGCGAGATCCAGCTGATCTCGCCACGCTGGGTGTCCACCTCGTCGATGCCTTTGATGGTGACGGTGCGGGTCTCGCCCAGATCGTCGACGCAGGTGACGGTGGCGCCGAAGAACACGGTGTCGCCCCCGTGGTGCACCGACGGGTCGGTGACCTCGGCGCGCTCGAGCCGGCGGGTGAGGAAACGGATGCGGCGGTCGATCTCGCGCAGGCGCTTCTTGCCGTAGAGGTAGTCGCCGTTTTCAGAGCGGTCGCCGTTGCTGGCCGCCCAGTGCACGACCTCGACGACCTGCGGCCGCTCGCGGTCGATGAGGTCCAGCAGTTCGGCGCGCAGCCGGGCGTAACCGGCCGGTGTGATGTAGTTGCGCAGGCCCGCGGGCAGCGGGGCCGCGCCTTCGAGTTCGTCATCATCTTCCGCGGCGGCGTCGGACTCGCGGGTGAATGCCTTGCTCATGCATCGTCCTCCATGTGGCGCGGCAAAGTTGCGCTGCGCAATGGAAAAAGCCCTGAAACTTTGCAGTTTCAGGGCTTGCCTGTTTTGGCGCGGCTGGCAGGAATCGAACCCACGACCCCTTGGTTCGTAGCCAAGTACTCTATCCAGCTGAGCTACAGCCGCGAAGCCGCCATTATAGCGCAAAAATTTCAGGTCTCCGGCGCCTCGTCGATCGGGCGCGTGAGGTACACGCCCTCGCGCCCGACGATGACCGCGCGCGCGGGCATGAGGACGGTGCAGCGGTCGCAGGGTGCACGCAACTCGGTCGCGCCGTCGGTGGCGATGAGTTCGCCGCGGGCAAACGCCTCGAAGCCCTCGCAGGGCCGCGCGAAACGAAACTCCGGCGTGCGGATGACATAGGTCTGCAGCAGTTCGAAGCGGCGCTGGGCCGCGCGCGCGCGCGCCGCGGGCGCCGACACAAGGCCGAAGTGGGCGAGGAAGCGCTGCGTCACGTCCACGGCGGTGGCACTGGTGGCCTGCAGGAAGTGCTGGCCGCATTCGACCACCAGTGCCACGCCCTGCCCATCGGCACGGCCGAAGCGGCCGAACTGGATCAGCGGCGTGCCCGAGCCCAGGCCCTGCGGCATGACCAGATGCACCGAGGGATGGCCGATGGCCAGCGCGGCTTCGCCGTTGCGCGCGTGGCCGGGATAGACCCAGAAGGGCGCGACGTCCTGGCTGGTGGAGTGGATGTCGAGCAGGTGGTCCGCCGCGGCGACGATGGGGCGCAGCTCGCGCGCGCGCCGCAGCTCGTGGCTGTCCTCGGTGCCGTCGAGTTCGGCGTCCGACCAGATGCGGTTGAGGTTGTGCACGAGTTGCCGGCTGTCGAACGGGCGCTCGGGGTCGAAGCTCTCGTAGGCGGCCACGTTGGCCAGGCTCAGCGTGAGCGTGCCGCGCAAGGGGCGCACGCCGGCGTCGAGCAAGCCGGTGACGGCCACCATGCCGCAGAGTTCGTTGCCGTGCGTCAGTGCGTTGATGAGCACATGCGGGCCCGGCCGGCCGGAGTCGAAACGGTGGACGTAATCGACGCCGGTGTTGCCGCGGCGGTAGGCGCTGAGATCCCTGGGCAGCACCTCGAGCCGCGGGGGCTTCTGCTCGGCGGTGGCGGGCGCGCTCGAGACGTTGGCGCCGGCGGCGGTCACTTGGGTCTCGGGGCGGAGGTCTTTGGCGCTCATGGTCTTGGGCCCTCGCTGGCGGTGGAGAGGTCGAACACCGGATCGACCGGGACCTGCAGCGCGGTGGCCAGCTGGTTGGTCTTGGAGGCCAGCGCGACGATGGAGAGGAACTCCGCATGCTGCGCGGCCGTCATGCCCTTGGCGCGCGCCGCGGCGGTGTGCGAGTGCACGCAGTAACTGCAGCCGTTGACGATGGAGACCGCGAGGTAGACGAGTTCGCGGGTAAGCGGGTCGAGCGTGCCCGGCGTGGCCATGACGCGCTTGACCTCGGCCCAGGTGCGCTCGAGCAGTTCCGGGTCGAAGGCCAGGTGCTGCCACATGGCGTTGACGAAGGCGGTGTTGCGGGTGGCGCGGATGTCGTCGAAGACGGCTTTGACGCGCGGATCGTGCTCGGGGTCGGGTTGGGGGCGAACGGTGGACATGGGGAGAGGACGGAATGGGCGCGGGCGGAATGGGCGCGGGCGCGACGCCGCCCGACCCTGTCAATTCTGACAGGGGGTGGGGCTTGCGCTGTCGCGCGCTTGTCTACAGTGGCTGCGTCACACACATCGAGGCCAACAGGGAGGCTTTTCGTGTGAAACCGCAGACCATACGGCTCTGCGGCGGTCAAGGGCCGGCACGGCGCCCGCCAGAGGCGCCGGCCGGCCCGGCAGACCGATCGGCTCTGCTCGGCCCGCTCGAGCGCGCCGAGCCCCGCCCGCCCCGGCGCACGGGGGCCTTGGGCAACGCTGAACAAGTCCCTCGCGCGCCGCGCATCCCGGCCGCGGGCGGTCTGCTTCGTTGCAATTGCTCGCCATAGCCCCCGCTATGGCTGCGCTCTGCGCCTCGCACCCCATCCCGCGGCCAGGCGCGCGCCATCGCGGGGACTTATTCAGCGTTGCC
>Ga0116141_10004626_pt1 | contig 11565 bp, 13 predicted proteins | sample AD_UKC097_MetaG_FD_89744 | JGI IMG/M metagenome (GOLD analysis project Ga0116141, IMG submission 89744) | Active sludge microbial communities of municipal wastewater-treating anaerobic digesters from USA - AD_UKC097_MetaG | ecosystem: Engineered > Bioreactor > Anaerobic > Digestate | place: USA... | reverse complement strand
TAAAAGCGGAAGTCTTGTCACCGTTCACAATGATACTGAAGAAGGAAGACACCGTCTCTCCGTCTGGCTCTCGAAAGACGAAGGAAAGACCTGGCCTTTCCGTAAAACACTTGTTGATGACGAACCGGGAGGCGAAACCAGGGCTCACTACCCTGCTATAATCCAGGGCAATGACGGCCGTATTCATGTCACATTCACAAACCAGGTGCCCGGGCCGGAAGGACAGCCCCCGTTGAGGAATATTGTCCATGCAAGCTTCAGCGAATACTGGCTGACGGAATGATGTACTGCCTGGCTTTCTGCAGCAATTATATTCTTTTGTTATACATATCTGTATTAATGACGGTTTAACCTGTCAATACTCCGAACAATAAACCAGAGATAAGCGTTTATCACAGGGCCATCTTTTTACAATAGCAGGAAACCGTGTTCCTGATATGAATAACAGTTATCAATGGAAATATTAATTATTTCTCTTGCCGCTTTTGCAACAGCCCTGCTTACCTTCTTTTCAGGCTTTGGTCTCGGAACGATACTAATGCCAGTTTTTGCTCTTTTCTTTCCGGTCGAAGTTGCCATTGCCCTGACCGGAATAGTCCATTTTTCAAACAACCTCTTTAAAATTTCCCTTATCGGCGGAAAGGCCGACAGGGAGGTACTGATAAAATTCGGGATACCAGCCGTGGCTGCTTCATTTGCAGGAGCCTGGTTGTTGCTGACAATTACTAAAATGCCTTCCATCCTTGAATATCAGATCGCCGGCAGGAACTTTGAGATTACTCCTGTAAAACTGACAATAGCCTTGCTTCTGATCATATTCTCACTGCTTGAAATAATGCCTTCTGTACAGAACATCCGGTTCAGCAGGAGCAAGCTCGCTTTGGGAGGAGTCCTCAGCGGCTTTTTTGGCGGTCTGACCGGGATCCAGGGAGCCATCCGAAGCGCTTTCCTTCTTAAGAGCGGTCTTGACAAGGAAGCCTTTATAGCAACGGGCGTAGTCATTGCCTGCCTTGTCGATTTCTCAAGGATATCGGTCTATGCATCCAGATTTAAGGAATCGAATCTGCAGGAACATCTGATCCTGGTGATTTCGGCAACACTTGCAGCAATTACCGGAGCTTTTCTTGGAAATAAAATGCTTAAGAAAGTAACGCTAAGGTCAATCCAGTTGCTCGTTGCCGTAATGCTTCTCCTGATCTCAATTGCCCTGGGAGCAGGATTTGTTTAAATTCATAACTTAGAGCAATGTCCCCTTTCAGATTCCGGTCAAAGGCTGAATACGACAAAAAGGAATAACATAATTCCGCCGTGACATACTTGAACCTTAAAACCAATTTGAGATGAGAAAACTTCAGGAATTGATTTTCAGGACCGTTGATGACAACAGGTCACTTCTGCCAAGACTGATCGTTGGTCTGGTTTTTCTTTCGGAAGGAATACAGAAATTCCTTTTCCCGGAAAGTGTGGGTGCTGGACGTTTTGAGAAGATAGGATTCTCAAATCCTGAATTTCTTGCTGCATTTGTGGCATCGTTTGAAATTGCATGCGGAGCCCTTATTCTGGTTGGCCTCTCAGTAAGGATAGCTGCTATACCTGTCCTGATAATAATGATAACAGCCATATCAACCACCAAAATTACGATACTGTCGGAGAAAGGGTTCTGGTCGATGGCCCATGAAACAAGAACAGACTTTTCAATGACCCTTCTTTCAGTTTTTATCCTCATCTACGGAGCAGGCCGCCTGTCGGTCGATCACTTCATTATGGAAAAAATGAGAAGGAGATAAATCCCCCTTCACTGTATTCCCATTGCATCGCATTAAGCCTGTCAGGCTCAATAGCCTCACAATCATGCTTTTTAATTAACCTGAACAGTTGTAAAAAGCTATTGAATAATTTATGTAATATTGAAGCCTCAAAAACAGATTGCCATGACAGAACAAATAAGGCAGATCGGAGCAAGGATAAGGGAACTCCGTGATATTTCAGGAATAACGGCAAAAGAGCTGGCAGCAAAGCTGGGGCTTCCGGAAGAGCTGTATGTCAGATATGAAAGCGGTGAAGCCGACATCCCCGTGGGAGTGCTTTTCGAAATATCCGAGATGTTCAATGTCGAACTTTCGGTCCTACTGGGAGGTGAGGGACCCAAACTCCACGTTTTCGGGATAGTGAGAAAGGGCAAGGGCCTGAAGCTTGAACGAAGGCAGCAGTACAAATACGAGAGCCTTGCCTGCAACTTTATACATAAGAAAGCAGAGATTTTCATGGTAACGATCGATCCCAAACCGGCAGATACCCTGCTTGATTTCAATTCCCACCCGGGTCAGGAATTCAACTATGTAATTAAAGGATCGATGATGACTATCATCGATGGGCACGAAATAATCCTGAATGAGGGCGATTCGATCTACTTCGACTCAGGCTGCAATCACGCCATGAAAGCCCTTAACAATGAGCAGGTGAAATTTCTTGCAATGGTTTTATAGTTAAAACGGATACTGAAAATGCTTCTTGACAAATACCTTAAAAAGATTGATTTTAAATCATACCAGGAGTTTAAATCGGAATTTGAAGTAACGATACCCTCCGGATTCAATTTTGCCTTTGACGTGGTCGACGAAACTGCACGCATCAATCCTGAAAAGACTGCAATGGTGTGGTGTGATGACAAAGGCGGTGAAGCCGTTTTCACATTCGGACAGATGAAATATTTCAGCGACAAGGCTGCAAATTTCTTCATGTCGAAGGGCATCCGCAAGGGAGATCCGGTTATGCTGATCCTCAAAAGACACTATACTTTCTGGTTCTGCACCCTCGGACTTAACAAGATAGGGGCAGTCACCATTCCTGCCACTCACCTGCTTTCAACAAAGGATATTGTATACAGGAACAACGCTGCCGATATTAAAATGATAGTCTGTGTTTCCGATCCTGATGTGATACAGCATGTTGAAGAATCCGAAAGCAGTTCGCCCTCCCTGAAGTGCAAAGCCCTGGTCGGACCGGGGAAAGATGGATGGATCGACTTTTCGAAAGGCATGGATGAAAGCCAGGAGGTATTTACCAGACCCTGTCCCGCCGGATCGGTAAGGAATGATGATACAATGCTCCTTTATTTCACTTCCGGCACAACCGGAATGCCAAAAATGGTGACTCACGACTTCACCTATCCTCTCGGACATATAGTTACTGCAAAATACTGGCAGTGCGTTCAGGACAACGGACTTCATTTCACCATAGCTGACACAGGATGGGCAAAGTCGGCATGGGGAAAAATATACGGTCAATGGATCGCGGGAAGTGCCGTCATGACTTATGATTACGACAGATTCGTCCCCAAAGATATTCTGCAGATAATTGAAAAATACAAGGTTACGACATTCTGCGCACCTCCTACGATTTACAGGTTCCTTATAAAGGAAGACCTTGGAAGCTATGACCTTGGCAGTCTGAATAACTGTGTTGTGGCAGGTGAGCCATTGAATCCCGAGGTGTTTAAATTCTTCCTCGAGAAAACAGGACTTAGGTTAATGGAGGGATACGGTCAGACAGAATGCACAGTCGCTCTTGCCACCTGGCCGTGGATGACGCCCAAACCCGGATCAATGGGAAAACCGTCGCCGGGCTATGACATTGAAATTGTTGATGAAACGGGAAGCCCCTGCGAAATCGGATATGAACGAGAAATTGTAATTCATACTGACAGACGAAAACCGGTTGGCATGTTCAGGGGATATTACAGGGATGATGAACTTACAAAGAAGGTGTGGTCTGATGGTGTTTACAGAACCGGCGACATGGCCTGGCGCGACGAGGACGGATATTTCTGGTTTGTTGGCAGGGCGGATGATATAATAAAGAGTTCCGGTTACAGGATCGGTCCCTTCGAGGTCGAAAGCGCCCTCATCGAACATCCTGCTGTTCTTGAATGTGCGGTCACCGCTGTTCCCGACCCCGACAGGGGACAGATCGTAAAAGCGACAATAGTGCTTTCAAAAAATTACCAGCCCGGAGATGAGCTTGCAAAAGAGCTTCAGGAACATGTAAAGAAGGTCACAGCTCCCTATAAATACCCGAGGATTATCGAGTTTGTTTCGGAATTACCGAAAACTATCAGCGGTAAGATAAGGAGGGTGCAGTTAAGGGAGAAAGATAGATAATTTTCACATTAATCATCTGCGATACAATGAACAACAAAAAGGCCTCCTTGTTAATTATATGGACACCGGATCCCTGTACTCTCAAAAATATTCGCTCACCATGGAAGCTCATAACACCCTGTCGACTGAAAAACGTGAGGAACTGCTCAGGATACTGAAAGACCGTTTTGAGAATAACATGAACCGTCATAAGGGTCTTGAATGGGCCAGTGTGCATTCGAGATTGAATGCCAGTCCTTCCAGGCTAAAGTCACTCTATGCAATGGAGCAAACCGGAGGCGAGCCCGATGTTGTTGACTATGACAGGGAAAATGACCGGTATGTTTTCTTTGACTGTTCGCCTGAAAGTCCTGAAGGCCGCAGAAACCTTTGCTACGATCGCCAGGCCCTCGATTCAAGGAAAACAGCCAGGCCAAAAGACAGTGCCATGGATATGGCAGCCGCGATGGGCATCGGAATGCTTACTGAGGAACAATACCGCCAACTACAGAATCTTGGCAGTTTCGACACCCGAACCTCCAGCTGGTTAAAAACACCTCCTGAAATCAGGAATCTTGGAGGGGCCCTCTTTGGCGACCGCCGGTACGGACATGTTTTCATATATCACAACGGCGCATCATCCTATTACGGCGTAAGGGGCTTCAGGGGCTTTCTTACGGTATGAAAAACAGCCATAACAAGCCGCATCAGAATGAATAAGAGATTCTTCCAGCCCCTGCTGACCTGCCCTGAGGAATAATAGCGGTCAGGCAAGTCAGCAATCCTCAACAACTGTTGAAGAAAATATGGATTTATTATTCCGGATTGAAGAAATTTCCGAAATTTGACTCGCTCTGTCAGAAAATCCCCGAAGCAATTCAGGACTGATATTAAAACCGCACAATAATACGTTTTAATCATTTCGACAGCAGGCTGATTCTTTTTAAGGCATTCCAGGATGCAACACAGAATAAAAAGATACCCGGTAAGACATCCGCTGCTTCAGCGGTACATCTTTTTCTTCTGGGAACTGCGGATAGACAACGCTGAGCTGAACCACTGGCTTATTCCCCAGAAAAACGTCAACATGCGCTTCAACCTTAGCGATACGCCTCATTACCTCTGCAGGGCAGATCAGGAATCGAGACTTGAGGATGTTTACTTTCCAGGATTGCAGAGCCATTTCATGAATTCCTGCCTGAAGGTTAGCGGACGGATAGATGTTTTAGGAATCTGCTTTGCTCCGGACGGATTCTTCCCCTTTCTCAAAATTCCTGCTTCTGAATTCAGGAACCAGGTACTCGGTGCTGATGAAATCGGATTCAGGATCGCTGATAGCATCTGCGGACAGATGAAGGAGACTTCAGATACTCATGAACGGCTCTCTGTCCTGGAAAGGGAATTGTTAAATCTGCTGGCAGCATCAAAGCCGGTTCCTGGTAACTTCAGAAGCATATTTGAAGCTCTCAGGCAGCCGGGCAACTTCTCAAATATCAACAGCTTCTGCAGGCAGTACAGCATAAGCCTTCGTCAGACTGAACGGATGTACAACAAATATGTCGGTTTGTCAGCCAGCACTTACTGCGCCCTTAACAGGTTCCATCACAGCCTCAGCCAGCTTCTGAATTCCGGCTATTCCAAACTGTCGGATCTTGCATTTGACAACGATTTCTTCGATCAGACCCATTTTATAAAGGAGTTCAAAAGATTTACAGGGAATACTCCCGGCAGATTCATCAAAAACGGTAATTCGATTCTGCAGATAGGAAAATTTGAATGAATGTCGTTCTCTTACTATTTTGCCTCCTCAGGCAGGGTTAATTTTGCCTCATAACTTTAAAACAAATGCGTTATGAAAAGCAATGTAATTACCGAACTTTTGAAGATTGAGGCTCTTGAAACAACAACACCGGAACAGCTGGAGGCCAAAGCCGGCATTATCAACTCATTCATTCAGCAGCAGGACGGGTTCATCGACTCGGAGCTCATTAAGGCTGTTGATGGGAACACCTGGTACTTCATTTACCACATCGAAAACATGGAAAAACTGAGAGCTGTTGGTGAAAAAATACGCAGCAACAGGCTCTTTGGTGAGATTACACCCCTTATTGAGCCTGAAAGCATGAAGGTCTCCTTTTACCATCAGGTGAAAAGGTGGTGACACTTATCACTCCCAGTCATTCTGAGAATAATTAGTACACATGAAAACGAAACTGAAAATACTGGTAGGAAGCGGAAGGAAGATAGGGATCTTCACCCTTCCCTTCCTTGTTGCAGGAGTCATCCTCAACCTTCTCTTCCCCCGTTTCTTTAGTGTTGGTGGCCCGCCGGATACCCTGAAATGGGTATCCGCCGCCATCCTGGTTCCGGGAATTATCATCTGGATATGGTCAGTTGCTCTGATCCTTATAAAGGTACCTCGTCGTGAGCTCATTACAACGGGTCCATACTCACTGGTCCTTCATCCCCTCTATACCGGGGTGGCTTTGCTGGTATTGCCGTGGGTCGGATTCCTGCTCAACACCTGGCTGGGATTACTAACAGGTCTGGTCGTATATGCCGGTTCGAGGATCTATTCACCGGAGGAGGAAAAAATACTTGCAAAGATCTTCGGTGAGAAATGGGACAATTACCGCAAAAAGGTAAAATTTCCATGGTTGTAAAAGATGCTTCATTAATTTTATACGGCTTTTATCTTTTAATGTCGATAGAAAATGGATAAAAACATTGCACACCGGTTCATTCAGACAGTTCTGATACTGGCACTGCAGGGATTTCTCCTCTTCACAGGCCCGTGAATTCTCATAGGCCCCGGACCCGGTTTTTCTAAATGTACGGAGCTCTAATCAGAATTAATAACGCAATTGTCGTTCCGCATCACATTCATAAACCAGGTTCCCGGAAAATACAAACTACCCTTCTATAAAACTAACCTCAGAAGATGATCATCATTCCGCCTCCGCCCCCTCTGTTGCCGAATCTCGGATTAACTACATTATTATAGATCGATCCGAAAGTAAAGGTGAGGCCAAAGCTTGTGAAATACTGGAACTGGGTTTCAAGTTCCTTCCTTCTGAGCAGAACTTCTTCCTGAGTCGCCCCTCCTTTCACAAGACCGAGCTGGTCGTGGATCAGCGATGCCCCTCCTCCGAAATTCACGGATAATCCCTTGAAGATCCTTACATTAACGAAGCCATCCACCGACAGGTTGTTCATTGACCAGTCGTGCAGATAGTTGCTGTATTCCATATTAAGATCAATAGTGCCCCATTTCTGGACCACCTCATAGGCCGCCTGAAAAGAATGACGGAAATGACCTTCAGCAAGCTTATCATAGATCGTGGAATCGTTATACTCAGAGTATCTGTATCCTATTGAATACAAAAGCCTTAACTGCCTTCTGGTCGATTCGTTGTAAGGAAATATGTCGTACTCTATTCCGGGCATAAACTCCGTTGCCACTTTCAGGTTGTTAAAGCTCGATGCTTCCAGCTCGAAAGAACCTCCGTAGGACCAGTGGTCTGAAATACTCCTGACGATCAGGGCATCAAAAGATTTTGAATTGTTCGAACTTTCAATAAGGTCGTCATCGATCTCGAACTTATCATGACTGTAGTTATAGCTGGCTCTCAGATCAATTTTCCAATTTTCCGTTACCCTGCCGGCAGAAAGGTTACTCCTGAAGTTTGCTGATTTTATTGATTGCTGTCCGTCGAGGAATCCGTTAAGCCTGGCCCTGAAAACCCAGCTGTTCCATTTATCAGTCGATACTGTTTCGGCAATCTGCTCGGTAAAGGAGATCTTAATGTACTTCCAGAGCGGTGTTTTCACCAGATAACGCATCAGCCCCATTTTAAGGACACTGACCTGATTCTCTCTTATTTCTTCCTGAGTGGCATCAGGATTTGAAGCAAAGGAAACGGTGTCGTTCATTCCTGTATACTCATGCTGACCCACAAAGAAATAGGAATACTCCCTTCCTCCGGATCCGGTAGGCTGAGAGGTTGAGATTATGTACACGCCGGCATCCTTCAGATCCCTTACATAATTTACATAGGGTATCTCCTTTTTTATGTAGTCGGAGGCGTCCATAAATACATTGAGGGCGTCTTTTCTAAGAGAGTCAGGCTCCGGTGAAGTACCCCCGGAGAAAGCAGTACTGCAGAAAAGAAACAGGGATAACAGGGCAGCGAGTTTTTTCATGGCTTTAAGGAAGTTAGTCTATTTCGGATCCGAATATACGACAAGGCTTTTAACTGACTGATACACTTAAGATCAATTAACAAATCATTAACATGATCAATCCCTGGATCATCAATAAAAATAGTATCCAAAGGCACTGTTGAAGCGAAAATTATGATAATGAGTCTTGCAGGAATAATCACCAGAACAATCTCATCAGGCGACCTGATTTATTTTCCATCTATGCCGTGCTATAATAAATCCCTTCAGACTTCTAAGGAATCAGTAATGTTATCATGAACACTCCCGCTCCGCTTTCTTCCCCGGAGCTTATCGCGAGTCCTGCCTCTGCTGCCAGTCGCTGAATGCCTCCTCCGGCCATGTATTGTCTGAAATTTCGGTAATGATCGCCCCCTGCTATCCGTTCTATTCCCCATGCCAGCCATGATGCCGGACCGGGTCTCACGGGACAGTTATAGTCGGCGATTATTATTCGCCTGGCAATGCGTTTCATTTCAGAGAGAACCTTTACACCAGTCTCCGGATCAAACTGGTGCATGGCGAGGGCTGAAACAGCCGTATCAAAACTGTGGTCCGGGAAGCATGAAAGGTCGGTTGCGTCGAGAAGATGAAAAGAGATATTGCTTGTCTGCCTCTTCTTTGCCCTGAGACGTGCAGTAGCGATCATATCTTCCGACAGGTCGATGCCCGTGACATGGCCGGCTCGGCCCGACATTTCCTGCGACAATGCTCCCGTTCCGCAGGCAATGTCGATAACCTTTTCCCCTGGTGCGATCATGGAGACCACCCTTCTCCTCAGACCTTTGACAAGCGGATCGATGAAATTACTGTAGAGGAATCCTTTAAACGAGAAACACATACGCATACAATAAGGCCTTAAAGATAAAAATTATGCAATGCTTCCTTTCCGGGAGGTCAGGAGAAAAATACCGGAGGTGATAATCAAGTCAGGCTTCATCATAAGTTTATCAAAGCTGAGAATCAACATTAACCTGAATATCTAATTCCTGTTCCGGGACCACAGTTTTCCATCCGTGAATATTTGTCTGCCACTGCGGAAAAGAGATTGAAGCAAGAGGGCAGAACATCCCCGGACCTCTTTAATTTTCCGCTTTAACAGGGCGGACTGTAAACAACATTGGATTAATTTCGCAGGAAATTTCACATTACCCTGTAAACTGACCAGATGATCAAATTTCACACAACAGAAAAAGGGATCTCGGTTGCGGAGATCCTTCCCGGCACAGCAACAATCGATACCACGGAAGATCTCCTTGATCTTCTGGCAGATGTGAGTTACAACGGAAGCAGCGCGATGATAATTCATTCGGAGACCCTCAACCCGGATTTCTTTGATCTTAAAACCAGGCTGGCAGGAGAAATTCTGCAAAAGTTCTCCAATTACAGGATGAAGCTGGCCATTATAGGGGATTTCTCAAATGTAAAAAGCAAAAGTCTGAGAGACTTTATAAGGGAGAGCAATACCAGAGGGACGGTTAACTTTGTCGGAAATGTTGAGGAGGCGTTAAGGAAACTGAACAAATGAAAAGAAATAGTTTTTAATTAACCCTTTGTTCTTATCAAATATCGAGTATTATCCCCACCGGACAATGATCTGAACCAGTAATTTCTTCATGGATGAATGCATCTTTCACACGGGGAAGTAACGACCTGCTTACAAGAAAGTAATCGATTCTCCAGCCTATGTTCTTTGATCTTGCTCCGGCCCTGAAGCTCCACCAGGAGTACCTCCCCGTCTGATCAGGATACAGATGCCGGAATGTGTCGGCGAATCCTCCTTCCGTGAGCCTGTCCATGCCGTCGATCTCCTCCTGCATATAGCCGGCAGCCTTGTTGTAGTTTTCCTTCGGGCGGGCGAGGTCAATGCTTTTGTGAGCCACGTTAAGGTCACCGCAAACGATAATGGGTTTCTTCCTCTCAAGGTCCTTCAGATAACCGAAGAAAGCCTTGTCCCATTCCTGCCTGTAAGGCAGCCTGGCAAGTTCGGCTCCCGAATTGGGTACATATACATTCACAAGGAAAAACTGATCAAACTCGAGGCACAATACGCGTCCTTCGGTATCATGTTCCTTAATGCCAATGTCCTTCATAACATTGAGGGGCTGTATCTTTGAAATAACAGCCGTTCCGGAGTAACCGGGTCTTATAGCGGAATTTGAATAAATAAGGTTATGATTTACGGACATCAGGGTTTCGGCAACCTGATCCTCCCTGGCTTTTGTCTCCTGCATGCATATTATGTCGGGATCAAGCTGTTCAAGATCAGTAAAGAAGGACTTCTTGGCTATTGCCCTTATGCCGTTCACGTTCCAGGATAAAAGTTTCATTGCATCATATTTGAATATGTAAAAATAACAACTCCGTCGAAATGACAGGAAAGGAAAAGAGGTTTTAAGAGAATGATTATTAAAAAGTGTCTATTTCCCCCGGATAAGCTGATCGGTTGAGTATCTTCCGGGACCCAGTATCAGAACAGCAAGAAAACCTGTCAGGTAGAGAAGGGCCATTTCCCTGCCGCCGAACGGATCCCCTGCATGAACAATAAAAGCTGCTACCGACATTGCAGTAATTACCGGTATTGTCGCAAGGCGCATCATGATGCCGGGAATGATCATGACCGGGGCCACCACTTCCCCTGTCACGGCAAGAACAAGGCTCAGGGTGCTTCCAATACCAAAAGGATCGGGAAAACCTTCGGCATTCCCTTCGAGGAGGCGGGTTAATTTTGGTAATCCGTGTGTAAGCATGAATGCTGAAAGGGATACTCTTAAGAGGAGTAGCCCAAGGTCATTAAGCCGATCGGATTGTTTTACAGACAATAAATTCCTCATTTGCTGGTATTTTAGTATTGCAAATTACGCTTTTTCGGGTCTTGTTCAGCCCGCGGACAGAAAAAAAGCCCTGAAAAAGCCCTGTATTTAAGTAAACCAAACTCCGTACATTTGCCGTTCCCGAAAATTTGCTTTAAATCCAATACTTTGAAAATGATTCCGCCTCCAGCTTGACCAAGCCAGTCAGGAAAGCCTAATGCGTCACCCCAAAATCATATTGTTTTGGGTAAAATAATTACCCCAAAACGATAATTTTGATATCGTTTTACAATAAAAATTCGTGAATTTTTCAAAGAGAATAACGGCGGCCTCCGGTTGCACCTGAGGTTATTGATATATTGCCGGTTCGCGACAAGAGATCCCGTTGGAAC
>Ga0116141_10004625_pt1 | contig 11570 bp, 13 predicted proteins | sample AD_UKC097_MetaG_FD_89744 | JGI IMG/M metagenome (GOLD analysis project Ga0116141, IMG submission 89744) | Active sludge microbial communities of municipal wastewater-treating anaerobic digesters from USA - AD_UKC097_MetaG | ecosystem: Engineered > Bioreactor > Anaerobic > Digestate | place: USA... | reverse complement strand
TTCTTTTATTTTTTTTACGGCTTCTTGAATACTTTTCGCCCTGAATTTTCTAACCGCCATGCTTTAATGTAACCTTTCCGATTGCCTGGATACGAGTATTCTGCAACATTTCCGCATGCGAAATAACCATTGCCGATGGGGCAAACGGTTCCATCATTTTTCTCAAATGACGGCGCAAGGCCGGAGAACAAAAAATGATCGGCTGAATATTTAATGCGATCGCTTTTTCAATCTCCTTTTTCATTGAGTCAACGACCGATTCCGCGATTACGGGTTCAACCGTTAAATAAGAACCGTTTTCCGTACGTTGAACGCTTTTTGTAAATAGATCCTCAACCTTCTGATCCACCATGATCAACGGCAAAACGCCGTCTGCTTGAATAAACGCCCCTAAAAAGGATCTGGATAGTTTCAGTCTTACGTATTCGGTGAGCAGATCCGGGTCTTTGGTCATCATCGAATAATCCGAAAGGGTTTCGACGATCGTCAATAGATCGCGAATGGATACTCGCTCCCGCAACAGATTCTGCAATACCTTATGAAGGATGCCTAAAGGAAGAAGAGACGGCACAAGCTCCTCTACCGCTTTCGGACTTGTCTTTGCCAGATTGTCTAAAAGATGCTGAACCTCCTGTCGTCCCAGAAGATCATAAGCGTTGTTGCGTATGATTTCGGTGAGATGCGTCGCGATAACCGTTGAATTGTCAACAACCGTATAACCCGCGAATTTTGCTTCCTCCTCCCTGTCCGGAGGAATCCAGAGTGCAGGCAGATTGAAAGCGGGCTCCGAAGTTTTTATTCCATCGATTTTTTGAACCGCATCGCCGGGGTCCATTGCAAGAAAATGATTGACCATGAGTTCACTTCCGGCGATCTCGACCCCTTTGATCATGATACGATATTCCGAGGGCTTAAGTTTTAAATTGTCCCTGATATGAATCGGCGGAATGATCATTCCCATTTCGGTTGCAAATTGGCGTCGAATGGCCCGGATGCGTCCGAGCAGGCTTCCTTCCTGGTCCTTATCGACAAGGGGAATAAGCCCATATCCGACTTCAAGTGCCATGGTATCGAGAACAAGAAGGTGTTCCACATCCTCCGGGCCGGTTCCATGGGCCTGTTCCGCTCCTTTCGGCGCCGGCAACAGATTCTCTGAAACCGGCGGATTTTTTTTCTGAAAAAGATAAACACTGCCGCCCAGCACCATCGCAAGAACAATAAAAGGCAATGCGGGGAGCCCGGGCACAAGTCCGAAAAGAAAAACAACAAATGATCCCACGTATATCGGTCTGGGGTTTGAAATTACATGTTTTCCGAACTCTTTCCCCATCTGGTCCTCAGATGCCGCCCTCGAAACCAGAAGACCTGAGGAAGTGGAAATAATAAGGGCCGGAATCTGTGAAACCAGACCGTCACCGACGGTAAGGAGGGTATAGTTTTGTGCAGCCGAAAGCATCGACATTTTCATCTGGAATACGCCGATAATGAAACCACCGATTATATTGATCAGCGTGATAATGATCCCAGCAATGGCATCGCCTCTGACAAATTTGCTGGCGCCATCCATTGCCCCATGGAACTTCGCTTCCTTGGCGATTTCCTCCCGGCGATTTTTGGCTTCGTTTTCATCGATAATACCGGCGTTGAGGTCGGCATCAATGGCCATCTGCTTGCCGGGCATTCCATCCAGAGTAAACCGTGCCGCCACTTCGGCAATACGACCGGATCCCTTGGTGATGACAACAAAGTTGATCAGAACAAGAATCATAAAAATAATCATTCCGATCACATAATTGCCGCCGACCACAAAGCTGCCGAAAGACTTTATTATGGTACCGGCGGCGAGTTGGCCTTCATTTCCGTGAAGCAGAATCAGCCGAGTGGATGCCACATTTAATGACAGCCGGAAAAGCGTCAGCACAAGCAGCATGGAAGGGAATATGGAAAACTCGAGAGGAGAAACCGAGTACATGACCGTAATAAGAACGATGATTGCGACGGTGATATTTAAAGCGAGTAAAAAATCAAGGATGATGGAAGGAATCGGCAGGATCATGGCCATGAGAATGCCGATAACGGCGATAACCATGCCGATATCGCTGTAGTCTCTGAAAACGCCGCCTAAAATTTTCTTGTTTTCCGATTCCATTATAATTTTCAATCCCCGATTTCCGTTTGCCGGTAGCCGGAGGCGAAAGGCCTTACCGTTTTTACCAAAGAGACACTGCTGCCGCCGAACGGTTTATTTCCGCTACCATCCTGCATAACATGGGTTGTTTGTCTATCTTCCCTAAACGGACCCTATTCAAACCTGCTGTCCGTCTTTTGGCGCCGGCCGTCGAAGGGTTGACGCGAAAAAAGCGAAAATCGGAGTAAAAAAGGGTGCACGAAGATGCGATCATATGGATTTTCCTTTTAGTTTATATACAAACGCCAGCAATTCGGCCACTGCTCGATAGAGTTGCAGCGGTATGTTCTGACCGATGTCAACTAACTTATACAAATTCCGGGCCAATTCTTTATTTTCTATGACAGGAATATGATTTTCCCGTGCAATTTTCTTTATTCTTTCCGCAAGGAGACCGGCCCCCTTTGCGGTTACCTTCGGCGCGTTCATCGAACCTGACTCGTAATGGATGGCGATTGCCAGGTGGGTGGGGTTGGTAACCACCACGTCCGCCTCAGGCACCGCCTGCATCATGCGTTTCCTTGCCGCCTGATACTGGATGCTTCGAATCCTGGACTTAACCTGCGGATCGCCTTCCATCTGCTTCGATTCGTCCTTCACTTCCTGCTTCGTCATCATGATCTGTTTTTCGAACTGCCATTTCTGGAACCCATAATCCAGTACAGCCATAGCGCTCATCGCCAGTATCACCCAGAAGAATATTTTCATGATCCCCTTCAGGATAAATAATAGAAAATACGCAACACTCGCATCATGCATTCCGAGCATGCGATTTGCTTCTCCCTTGACGACGAAATAGGCGATACCGCCGATGATGCAGAGTTTGACGATAGACTTCGTCAACTCCACAAGCGATCGCATGGAAAAGAGGCGCCCGAATCCTTTAATGATATCCAGTTTGTTCAATTTCGGTTCGATGGCCTTAAATGAAACGTAAAAGCCTACTTGGAAAAAATTGGCGACAAGGGCGGCCAAAAAGACGGCAACCATCAGAGGTGCCAGTATCAGAATCATCTGGATTGTGTGCTTATTCATAAGGAATATGCCGTGCTTCAAATCCAGATTCGGTATCGAATCAAAAGTAAAACTGTAGCGAAGCAAACCGGTTAAATTCTGGTAGGAATAATAGCCGAAGATATACAAAACGATTATTGCGGCCATTAGAATCAAAACGGAAGGAAGCTCCATGCTTTTCGCCACCTGCCCTTCTTCGCGAACTTTCTCCCGCTTTTTAGGCGTTGCCTTTTCCGTTTTTTCCTGAAAGCTTTCCTCGGGCATCTACTTCTCCATTTATCCGCCGACCGCCGATTTAAGAAGAAAAGTCAGGAGGGCCGGGAAACGGCTGAAATACGATTCGGTCAGCAGTGCAATAACCTGAAAGGATAATCCGAAAAAAAAGAGCCCCACAACGATTTTTACAGGAAACGCTGCGATGAGAATGTTCATCTGCGGCATGAACTTGGCGCATATCCCGAAGGCCGCGCTGGTAAAAAGAAGTGCGGCAATCGCCGGCGCCCCCATTTTAACCGCAAGCATAAACATATCGGCCGACAGTTCGACAACCCGTGCAAGGAACCCGGGATGCAAATCGATCGAACCGAAATGAACAATCCGGAAACTCTCAACCAGGGCATGAATCAAAGCATGATGACCATTGAGCAGCAGAAAAATCACAAAGACCACTTCAAAGCCTATCTGGTCAATGATCGAAACTTGAGTGCCGGTTTGCGGGTCCAGCACATTGATAATGGAAAATCCCATCTGGAATCCGATCAATTGGCCGGCCAGTTGGGCTGCTCCAAAAAACAGCTGCACGGAAAGCGCCAGCACCAAACCGATAAACAGTTCGGAAACGATCAGAATTCCGGTATCAACGATGTTTTCGGGGAAAAACCGCGGATCAACCGGGACAACCGGAAAAAGTATCAGAGTCATCACCATCGCGAGCCCCGCCTTAACAAGAGCGGGTATCATGGAACTCGCAAAAAGCGGAAACATGAAAAGGACCACGCTTACCCGGGTCAGGATTAATATGAAGATTTTAAATTGCGCCGGTGAGAAATAAAAAAGTTCCATGTCGGATGCCGCGTTACCGGTTGGAGATCATTTGATTGTGCGCAGGAGGAGAAATCATTGCATTCCTGCCTCGCCTCCCGGCCTCCATCATCGGATATAAATGGGAATGTTATTTATGATTTTCTCCGTAAAAGTGATGAGTTTTTCCATCATCCAGGGGGCGAAAAAAAGAAGACCGAAAAATACCGCAAGTATTTTCGGTACAAAAGTAAGCGTCATCTCTTGAATGGAGGTCGTCGCCTGAAAAATGCTTATGAGCAGGCCGACGATCAGTCCGAGTCCCAGCATGGGCATCGCCACAAGTATCGTCAAACTGATTGCCTCTTTGGCGAAACTGACAACGAATTCAGGTGTCATATCAAAAAACCCCGAAACTTTTGATCATGGATCCCACCACCAGATTCCAGCCGTCGACCAGAACAAACAGCATCAGCTTGAAAGGCAGGGATATCATGATCGGCGGAAGCATCATCATACCCATGGACAGCAAAACGCTCGCGACGACCATGTCAATGATTAGAAAGGGAACATAGAGCACAAAACCCACAATAAATGCCGTTTTCAATTCGCTGATCACAAACGCAGGTATTAAGACCAGCAGTGAAACATCTTCCTTAGTCTGGGGACGTTCCTCGCCCGCGGCTTTTACAAACAGGGCGATATCTTTCTCTCTTGTGTTCCTCAACATAAATTTGCGGACCGGTTCCCGGGTTATCTCAAAAGCCTCTTTGTAGGATATTTCTTTTTCAAGATAGGGTTTCAGAGCGCTCCCATAGACTTGCTGCCACACCGGTGACATGATGAAAAACGTAATAAATAATGCGAGACCGATTAAAACCTGATTGGGAGGAGATTGCGACGTCCCCAAGGCCTGGCGTAAAAATTGGAATACCACGATGAGACGGGTGAAGGAAGTCATCAGGATCAGAATGGCTGGCGCAAGGGAAAGCACCGTTAAAAGAGCGATAATCTGAAGGACGACCGCGACTTCACCCGGGCTTTCCGCCTCTTCGACGCCGATCGTAAAAGACGGTATCGGCAAGGGTGCACCGGCTGCGGAATTTTCATGGAAAAATATTAAGAAAAAACAGAATAGAAGTAATATAGATGCGTATTTCATTAATTCGGGCGGCTTTTTCCTTTTACCGGCAGCCGGTGAAACGAAATTCAGGAGAAGGCGAAATACGTTCTTTTGTATTCCTTTCAATCCGTTACTCCTTAATCCGTAATCCCTTTAACAGGTTCATAAAAGCGCCGCGTGAAGCCGGATCGTTCATTATTTCAGGCTCTTTGACTTTTCCCATGTTTGCAAGGCAGGTAATACTTTGAGTGGTGACACCGAGCAGGATTTTTTCTCCCATCACATCAATCAAAAGAATCCGTTCTTTTGGCGCGACGTAGCAGGAGGCCAGCATTCTTATAACCCCGTGCTCCCCATATCCTCCCCGGTAGTGAAATAAACGCTTTATCAACAGAAGGACGCAGATTACAACTGCCAGGACAATGCTCAGCATTGCGGCGCTCTTCAGCAATGTGATCCATAGATCAGGGGTAACGAGAACGGATGGATCGGAGGACATTGTATTCATGGGACTCCTATCCGAGGCTCTTCACCCGTTCCATCGGGCTGATTATATCCGTCAAACGGATCCCGAATTTTTCATTCACCACGACGACTTCCCCTCTCGCTATCAGCTTACGGTTGATAAAGATTTCCAGGGGATCTCCGGCAAGCTTGTTCAGCTCAATGATTGAACCCTGCCCGAGTTGAAGCAGATCATTTACGATCATCCGGGCCCTTCCGATCTCAACGGACAGCTCGAACGGAATATCGAGAATAAAATCAAGATCCAGATCGTTACCGGCGGCGGCTTTTGGGGACTCATCGTTCTCCATCGATTGATCGCCGAGGTTTTCGTTTCGATTGATATCTTCCATAATATTTCACTCCAAATTCAATTTTTTATCGATGCTGAATGCCTGCAATCCGCGCTGTATACCCGCATATCCTTTAAATTTGGGAATATCTTCCACTAGAGCGAGCACGCTTTTATCCGCATCCTGATCCAGCTGGATGATGTCTCCGATTTTCAGATGGAGAAGACGATCTCCGGTTATCTCCGTTCTACCCAGTTCAATTCTGCATTCGACACTGGAATTGAGAATGATTGCTTTCAGACCGGCCCGATAGTTGTCATCGATTTCAAGCGCGTCACTTTGGTATCCTGCCGCCAATTTCCCATGAATCGGTTCAATCATTGAATAGGGAAAGCACATGGAAATCATTCCTTTGCTTTTTTCAAGCTCCACTTCGAATTTTACAACCAAAACCAAATCGGTCGGCAGTGCAACCGCGGCAAATTGGGGGTTGACTTCGGATCGGATATAAACCGTTTTAATATGCTCAACGGGTTTCCATGAATTTTCCATATTTTTCAGACAGGCGGAAACAACCTTTCGAATCATTATGGATTCTATCGTAGTAAATTCTCTTCCCTCTATCTTGGCCTTTCCAGTCGCCTTCCCCCCGAAAAAAGTATCAATCAGATTGTATACCAGTTGGCTTTCCAAAACGAGAAGCGCATGACCTCTCAGAGGATCCATGCGAAAAACGTGCAAACTGGTGGGAACCGGCAATGATCGACCGAATTCTGAAAACTTGAGCGTGTTTATCGATTCCGTGTGGATATCCATGGTATGGTGAAGTATATTAGACAGACTGTCTCTTGCTTCCGTTGCAAATCGGTCATTGATAATCTCAAAAGTGGGCAATCGATTTCGGATAACCTGTTTCGGACTTTCGAAATCATAGGCAGGCACATCTTCATCCACGGTCTCCGTATCCGTCTCGACCTCGACCTTTCCGGAACTCATCCCGGACAACAGATTGTCAACTTCTTCCTGTGTTAATATTTCACTCATGGCGTTATGCTATTGTATAACAAATTCAGTAAAATACAGGTTTCTGATTTTGCCTTTTTTCAGAACCTGATTGATTCGAATGATCAATTCATTCTTTAATTCCATCTTGCCTTCGACATTCTGGATTTCATCCATGGTTTTACTGCTTAAAACGAGCAGGGTCATATCCCGCAACTGAGCCAGTCTCGCATGCAATTCTTCTTTCATTCCTTCCTGAACAAACTCAAGCTCGATTTTTGTCTTTAAATACCGCTTCCCGCTCGGATCATTTAAGTTCACGATAAAATCGTTCATCGAAAAATACTGGCCGAAATCCGACTTATCTTCAGCGGCTTGCTTTTCTTCTGATATTTTCTGGTTATCTGTTAATTGTTCATCGGGATTCTTCAGAACGATTGCCCAGCCGAAATATGCGCCCCCGGCAATGAGCAGAAAAATAATTGAAAAAATGACCCATTTCATTGACGACTTCCCGGATCCTTTCGATTCTGTTTTTTGATTTTTATTTTCCTTTTCCACGGTGCTTTCTCCCGTTACCCTGATTTTCTCAAAATAAATTCCACTCTGCGATTCTTTGCCAGATTTTCTCTGTCGTCATTCGGATACCTGGGCATCAAATCACCATATCCGCCTGCGGCAAGTTGCTCTGCACGAATTCCTAAACTGTCCGATAAATAAAAAAGCACACTTAGAGCCCGGTAAAAGGAAAGATCCCAGTTCGATTCGAATTCTCCCTGCCGGATGGGCGTGTTGTCCGTGTGTCCCATGATCAAAATATCATTGGCGGCATATCGGAAGACCTTTGCCAATGTGTCGAGAACAAAAAGCTTATGATGCAGTATTTCCGCTTTTCCCGACCCGAATAAATTGTCGGATTGAAGGGAAATGACCACGCCGATTTCATCTTCGGCGATCTCCAGCGAATGGATCAAATCCTTGACTTTTTCGTTTTCTTCGGAAATCCGATCCAATGCGGCTAAAATGTCGGCTGTTTTTTCGATCATTTTCCGGTCTGGATGAATATCGGATTCTCCTCCGCTCCAGATTTCATCGATCTCACCGATTTGCCCTTCGATATCCCGACATTCCAGCGGGCCTTGTGTTTGAACCATGGTTTCGAAAATTTCTCTAAATTTTCCCGTATCCATTGATTTCATTGTCAACAACATGACAAAAAAGGTCAGGAGCAGCATGAGAAGATCTCCGAATGTTACCATCCAGGCATTCGGATCGATCTGATCCGAGCCGCCGAAACTTTTGTGTTTGGGTGCCTTCATGTTTTTACATCATTTTATGAAACTCCCGCAGAATACCCCGCCATTTATGGCGGGGATGAATGCGGTGCAGGAGTAAGGGGGATGCAATCCCCCTTCTTGCCCTTTTCAAGAAGCCCCGCCTTTTAAGGCGGGGAGTTTCACTTTGAAAGAACTTCTAATCAAAAACCTTGAAGAAAAAATCTCTGAAAGTAAAAATTCCCATCGGTCTTTCCGGCGGACTTTTGTGAACAAAGACGATTTCCATTCTCCGATTCAATTCTCTTGTCTCTATCGTTTTGTTGGAAACAATCGGGCGATATTTTCCCCATCCGTAAGAAGTAATACGATTCGGCATGATTTTGCCATGGCGGACAAAATATTTGAACATCTCGAGTGCGCGGATGGTTGATAACTCTCGGTCTGAAAATCCGATCTCCTCATTCATGCCGACATTGGCGGTATGACCGATGATTTCGACGGGGCAATCGTTTTTATTGATGATTTTACATAAGTTGTTCAGTAAAACGGCACTTGAGGGTTTTAGACGCGTGCCGTGTTTTTCGAATAGAAGCCGGGCAGGTATACTTACCACGCTTCCTTTTTTGTCGGACGTAACACGGATCTCATGAGCCATATCTTCATTGCCGACAAAAAGATTCGTAAAATCGATATTCCCGAAATCGATCGAAAAATGAGATAACCCCACGTTTTCTCCTTCTCCCATAATAACGGAAGTTCCTCCGGATAACATCCCGAAACTTTGCATCAACGATCCTAATGCTTGACGTTTTTTTCTCTCATCAACAACCGCAATGGCATTCAGAAGTATAAAAAAAGCCAGCAGTATGATAAACAATGAAACCGTCATTATCTGGATCAGATTGGGGGGCGCTGCTTCGTCTCGGTTTTTTTTCTTTGATCTCAACTTACAACTCCGAATTTTATTCAAAAGTGCTTTTACGAAGTTTCGGAGGGATAAAAGACAGCATTTTCTGCTCGAGAATTCTTGGATTTTCCCCTTTTGTCAGGGATATCACTCCCGCGGTAATCATATCCTTGACCAGGGTTTCTTCTTTGCTTCGGGTTCGTAATTTCCCGGAAATCGGCATGCAAATCAGATTGGCGATCATCGATCCGTAAAACGTGGTAAGGAGTGCCACTGCCATGGCGGGGCCGATGGTGCTTGGATCGTCCATGGACTGCAACATTTGAACCAGCCCGATCAATGTTCCGATCATTCCCATGGCAGGTGCGAAGGTACCCATGGTTGAAAAAATTTCAGCGCCGAGCTGGTGCCGCTCACGGAGAAACTCGATTTCCGTATCCATGATCGCTTGAATCGACTGAGGCTCCAGGCCATCGACGGATAACTGAAGTCCTTTTTTTAGAAAAGCGTCGTCAATATCTTTCACATCCGCTTCAAGCGCAAGTATCCCCTCCCGCCGGGCCTTGCTTCCGAACCCAACAAACTGCTTGATGATTTCTTCCACCGATAAGCCCCTGGCAAAAAACACATTCTTTACGACACTGATCGCGCCCAGCACTTCCTTTAAAGGATAGTTGATCATCGTAGCGCCCAGGGTCGCCCCTACGACGATCATAAGCGAGGGGGCGTTGATAAAAAGAGAAAGCCCACCTCCGATAAGAATCGCAATGACAACAAGACCGAATGCGGAAACGATTCCAAGTAATGTAGCAATATCCATTGATGATCCCTTGTGGTTAAAGGATGAGGAATCTTTATAAATGTGCTGCCTTGAATCTGAAATTTTATTCCGTGTTCAAGAGCAATCTTTATGCCAAAAGACCTGACGAAGATAAAATCAGTGAAGAACTCCTGCACATGGGGATTCCGGTGAAACGGAAGAGTCAAGCAGAAAATTTTGAGGCGACTGCAAGAAAGGATATTGTCAATTTTTATGATTCAAATGTCAAATTCATGACAAAAACGGGGATGACCGTATGCCGGCCAATCCCCGTTATCGCAAGAAAACAGATAATTTCAAACGGAGAGCGGATTTCTCACGCGCCGTGTCCAGTCGTCCGTTTGTAATGTTGATTTTATCGCTTCAAATTAATTATGTCGGCCAGCATCGTGTCTACCGTGGTTATGATTTTCGAGTTGGCCTGAAAACCTCTCTGGCTGGCAATCATTTTAACAAATTCATTGGCGATATCCACGTTGGACTGTTCCAGAGAGTTGGGGGCGATGCTTCCGAGCCCGTTCGTACCCGGGTGGTTGGTGATGGCGTCACCGCTATCTCTTGTCTGTCGATATAGGTTCCCTCCTTCCTTGTGCAGGCCCTGAACATTAAGGAATTTAGCCAAAGCCACTCGATTCAGTTCGATAAGCTGGCCGTTTGAATATATTCCCGTGTTCACGCCGTCCACGTCCACGTCCACTCCCTGAAAGTCTCCGGCCCCGTACCCGTTCGCGGACTGGAAGGTGGTTGTGGAGGATCTTGCGAACTGGGTTGTAGAAAGAGAATCATTGGCGAAGGTGCCTCCTCCGCTGTCTCGGGAACCAATGTTGAATTCGATGCTCATGGCCGTCGCCGTCCCGCCGAAAAAATCGGGTGTAAAGGCGTAATAACCGTTGGCATTGGTCGCGTTGGCGGCCCATGTCCCGGGGGCGGTGCAGAGATCCATGGTAATATTCATGATCGTTCCCGAGGTTTCATTAAAATCGATCTGGCCCCTTGCCAGCAGACCAGCGCTGCTTGTACCGCTGAACCCGGTTCGCATATCTTCGGTTGGATTGCAGGTGATGAGATAATCCCAACTCGTGTCGGAACCCGGATTCTTGTCGTAATAAATTGTAATATCGTGGGTGCTGCCGAGAGAATCATAAACCTTTACCGTTGACTGATAATTATAACTGGTGGAAGAGATGGGGCCGCTTGGAAGCGTCGCATCCCACGAATCCGAAAAAATCGCCGGCGCGGTTGTCGAGCTGATCGCATCCGAATCCAGGTTGGTGATCACGGTTATGCGATCGCTTTCGTCCGGCGGGGACGTGAATGATGAAAGCATGATATCGGTGACCGATCCAACGTCATCCCCGTTTCCATCCAAGACCCATCCCTGCACGATGTAGCCCTCCGGGTTGACCAGATAGCCTTCCTTAT
>Ga0116141_10004623_pt1 | contig 11574 bp, 8 predicted proteins | sample AD_UKC097_MetaG_FD_89744 | JGI IMG/M metagenome (GOLD analysis project Ga0116141, IMG submission 89744) | Active sludge microbial communities of municipal wastewater-treating anaerobic digesters from USA - AD_UKC097_MetaG | ecosystem: Engineered > Bioreactor > Anaerobic > Digestate | place: USA... | reverse complement strand
TGGACCAGCACTTTCTAGCCGTAATGCTCCTCCCAGCTTGCGTAATTGTGCGCTGTGCGGACGTCCTCCAGAACATGAAAGTCTTTTCGCAGCACTTCGCGCAACATATCCAACATGACGGCGCGCATCCGGTCACGGTTCTCGAAAGCGAATCGGACACAGAAATCCATTTCGTCGAGATATCGTTGGCCGTCTTCATGACTCACGGGCAGGTAAGAGTAGTCCTTACCGACACGGATATTCTTGCTTTTCACGTACTCCTGGGCGCGTTTGTGATAGTGGCTGGCGACTTTGTGACCGATGTTCCGGGACCCGGAATGGAGCATCAACCAGACATGTCCCTCCTGGTCCACCTGGATTTCAATGAAGTGATTGCCGCCGCCCAGGGTTCCCATCTGTTTTCGCACTTCATCCAGGTGTTCCGTCACAACGGGCAAACCGTCCCGGACACTCCGCAGTTTCTTGTTTTTGCCTTCGTCCCAGACGGAGAAGAGTTCGGCGCTCTGCGGTTTCTTGTGCCACTCGAATCCGATGGGGATTTGCCGGAATCCTTCGTTGATGAGGTTCTCCAGATCGCCCTGTACCTCGTGCGCTTTCAGGGAGGTGCGGACGGCCAGCATTCCGCAGCCGATATCTACTCCGACGGCATAGGGAACCACATAATCCCGGCAGGCCATCACGCCACCGATGGGCATGGCATAGCCCTGATGCGCATCCGGCATGACCGCGATGTGATGAAAAACGAACGGAAGCCGTGCGCAGTTCTCGGCCTGTTCCAGCGCACCGGCTTCGAGGTCTTCGATATAGAGATAGAGGGGCACGCCCCCGGAGACGTTTCGGATTTTCACGGTTTCTTTCCGGATCGATGTTTTTGCTGCCACCACAGGCTGGAAGCCTGTGCCACCCGCAGTTTTACCTCATCCCAGCCTGTGAGCTTTTCTTTCCCTCACCCCGACCCTCTCCCGGTGGGAGAGGGAGAAGAAACGGCCTCCTTGAAGGAAAAGAAAGATGGCATCGGCATCTTGCCGGTGGCGTCCCGGCTCAACCATAAGGTAGAATGTTTTCGACACTTTTCACTGGACAGTGTATCGCCAGACAATCGGCAGGCACAGGGAGCGATTTCAGGATTGACGGTATGATTTGGAGATGTCCGTTGACCTGCCGGCAGCGAGTTCAAGGATGGCATAGGGGATGCGCTCCAGGGGGACGACATAATCGACCGCGTTTCGTTTGATCGCTTCCCTGGGCATTCCGAAGACGGCGCAGGAGTCTTCATCCTGTGCGATGGTGGTTGCACCGGCTCGTTTCATTTCCGAGAGTCCATCCGCGCCATCGTCGCCCATCCCGGTCATAATCACCCCAACAGCATCCGGCCCTGCGTGAGAGGCCACGGACTTGAACAAGACCTCAACAGAGGGTCGATGTCGGCATACGAGAGGCCCCTCCTTGATGCGAACCTCAAATCCTTGAAGGGACTTTTGAAGAAGCATGTGGAGATTACCGGGCGCAATGAGAACCCTGCCTGTGGTCACTGCATCGCCATTCTGGGCTTCGCGAACCTCCACGGCACAGCACCCATTCAGCCGATTCGCGAAAGAATGGGTGAAATGAGCGGGCATGTGCTGGACAATGACCATCCCCGGTGCATTTTCGGGCATCAGCGGCAGGACTTTCTGGAGGGCCTGGACTCCGCCGGTGGAGATCCCGATCGCCACTACTTTTGAATAGTCGCCCGTCCCCCGCAGCGGCTTGGGCCGGATATCCGCGAACGGGGTCTCGGACTTGGGTTTTTCGACTCGAATCCGCGCGGCAGACTTGATTTTGTCGATGAGTTCGACAGACATGTCAGCCAGAGAAAGATCCGGTCCGGGTTTGCACAGCACATCCACCGCGCCGAGATCGAACGCCTCCAAGGCCTTCTCTCCCCCCTTGGGGGTCATGGAGGAGACCACAATGACGGGAAGCGGGTAGTACTGCATGAGTTTCCCCAGAAAGGTGAGACCATCCATGCGGGGCATCTCGATGTCCAGAGTAATCACATCCGGTTTGAATTCGATGATTCGGTCGCGGCCTTCATAGGGATCCGAGGCAACTCCGACGATCTGAATTTCGGGGTCCGCCGATAATTCCTTTGAAAAGACTTGCTGGACGATAGGGGAATCATCAATGATCAGGACTCGAATCGGCATAAAAAGGCGACCTCATTCCTATACTGAATGTTCACACTCCATCGTTCAGAGACAGCTTGCAGTCCAGCCAATACAGGGGAAACCCGATAGGCTCACGTGTCGGCTTTCAGCAGCGTTTCTTTGATCTTGGCCGCCAGAACATCGGGCTGAAACGGTTTGCAGATATAATTATTTGCACCGGCTTTGATCGCGTCGACCACGCGGGCTTTCTCCGACTCGGTGGTGACCATGATGATGGGTACTTGCTTGCCAGCGGATCGGATGGCCTTCACGGCATCCAGGCCGGACATGTTCGGCATGTTCCAATCCATCAGCACAACGTCATATTCGTTATTCAAACAAGCGGTAATTGCCTCTCGACCGTCGGCCGCCTCATCGCAGCTCAGAATTTCTGCCTTGACCAGAGAACGGACCAGAATCCGTCGGGTTGTTTCCGAGTCATCGACAACCAATGCTTTCATTCACGAAGCTCCTCGTTGTACTCAAATTTTTCAGGAGTCCGCCTGAAAGGCGACTCGCAGGGCCAACGGTCCAAGACCGCTGGCAAATGAGATCTCGATCCATCTCATGGTTTGGGAATCGATCCCATCCTGATGCCCACAAAACACCCTGGGGATACCCAGATCGAGAGGGGGGGCATCGGCCTGGCCCAATTTAGCCTTTGCGCTGCCCGCAATAATATTCACCGATTCCCCCACGCTGTCCAGCACGGAATCATCTACCTCACGGGAATCCATGCCGGTAAGGCGGTTAAAGACGGCAATCGCGGTTCCCCGTGGAAAGGAAATCTCCACCGTGCCTCGAATCCAACCGTCCAAGTCGATGGAAGCCACAACATCGTTCGGCGCTGCCCGATACCCCTCCCGGAGGGAGAGCGATTTCCGCTGCACTTCCGAATCCAGCATCGTCGAGAAGAAATCATACACACTTTCGACGAATGGATTGATAAAGGCCACGTCCATGGATTTTCACGACCTGCCCCGATTGGGAACACTCCGCCGAAGAGATTTGCCCACCCTTATCCGGACGAAAAAACCGCACATCGAATCGTTTCACCAGAGACGGCACAGGATGGAAGAACAAAAACGATTCTTGCGTGTTACCGATATCCCGGTGGAATTCCCCTACACCCGTCGCTAGTTTATCCTGAATGGATCTGTTGAAACCAGTGCCCCCTGATTTAAGGCAATCCTGTGAAGCCAATCAGGCTCTCGGTTCCGATCAGGCGTCCAAGGGAACGGAGGTCCCCATCTGACGGGCCATGTCACCCACGATCCCGATCTCCTCGACCGAGAGAACCTCATCCACATCCAGAAGCAAGATGACCCGGTCGGCCACCTTGCCGATTCCCAGAATGAATTTCGTATCCACACTTGGGCCGAACGAAGGGGTCGGCTCGAATTGTCCCTTAGTCAGATTCACCACCTCGCAGACATTGTCCACGACCACTCCCGTTCGGATCTGCTGTTCCCCACGTTCGATCTGAACAATGATGATACAGGTTCGCTCGTTGTACCCGATCTCCGGCAATCCGAATTTGAGTCGCAGGTCCACGACCGGGATGATTTTCCCGCGCAGGTTGATCACTCCCCGGACGAATTTCGGAGTGCGCGGAACCTCCGTGATCGGCAACAGGCTGATAATCTCAAAGACCTTGAGTATTTCGATTCCGTATTCCTCTCGCGCGATGCGAAAAGTCAGGTATTTGCCGATCCGTTCGCCGGATTCCATCCTCTCTTCCAATCGTGCGGCAGAAAGCAAATTTTCGGCCATCAACGCTCACCTCTCGATACTTTGTCCACAGGCTGGAAGCCTGTGCCACCCACTGCGTCCTCTCTGGGAGAGCCTGCGCCACCCGGAGAATCCCTCACCCCAACCCTCTCCCGGAGGGAGAGGGAGAAGATATGCCGGAGAACACTGTGCAAGTCACCTAGTTCACAAGGTTCACCAGTGCGCCCACGTCCAGAATCAGGCCCACCCGACCATCCGCCATAATGGCTCCGCCGGAAATGCCCGGTGCTCCCTGGAAGAACTCTCCCAGGGACTTGATCACAATCTGCTGCTGACCCAGAAGGTCGTCCACGACCAGTCCGGCCAGTTTTTCCCCGTCTTCCACAACCACCACAATACCATGGGTTGGATCGTCCACAGCCGATTCGACCGAGAACAGATCGCCCAGCCGAAACAGCGGAACCTGACGTCCCTGGAAGCGAGTCATCTGACCGCTGTTGAGAATCGTGCTCAATTCGTTTGTCTGCGGTTGGACGGACTGAACGATGGAAAGGGTCGGGATGATATAGCGCTGCGAACCGACTCGCACCACCATGCCGTCGATGATCGCCAGGGTCAGAGGAAGACGGATGGTAAACACAGAGCCTCTGCCGGTCTCTGACTGAATATCAATTTGTCCCCGCAGGCCGAGAATGTTCCGTCGAACCACATCCATGCCGACGCCTCGCCCGGAGACATCGGTGACAATCTGGGCGGTCGAGAATCCCGGCTCAAAGATCAGACTGAACACATCGCGGTCGCTCATCGTTTCGCCGTCACGGACAAGCCCCCGTTCCCGAGCCTTGTTGAGAATGGCTTCCCGGTTCAACCCACGCCCGTCGTCTTCAATTTCGATGTAAATGCTGCCGCCTTTGTGAAATGCGCGCAGTTCCACGCGTCCCACCTCCGGCTTTCCGATTTCCCGGCGCATCCGGGGATCGGGTTCCAGCCCGTGATCGACCGCATTACGCACCAGGTGGACCAGGGGATCGGAGATTCGGTCCACGACGGTTTTGTCCAGCTCGGTATCCTCGCCGGATGTGATGAACGCCAGCGGCTTGTTCATTTTCTTGGATAGATCGCGTGCGACACGAGCCATTTTCTGGAACGTGGATCGGACGGGAATCATCCGCAGGGAAGTTCCCATTGCCTGGAGTTCGCGCGTGATCTTACCGAGTTGTTTGAGATGCCGGGCCGCTTCGGATGTGGAGGCGGGGATATTCTCGACCGCGCGGGTGACCATGGATTCGGTAATGACCAGTTCCCCGATCATTTCGACAAGATGGTCGAGCCGCTCGGCGTCCACCTTGATGGATTCGCGGATTTTCAATGCGCGCGGCGAAGTCCCATGCCTAGCCGGCCCGGTTTCGGGGGAAGATACCGGAGGAGCCTCCGGTTTCGCCGCTTCTTTCGGGAGTGGAGGAGACACCTGCACAAAGGGTTGAGGTGCGGATGCCTGCGCGGATTCTCCCCTGGCAGCGTGGGGACGGACTGCCTGTTCTTTCCCGCTCAGCACGGCCTGGATCGAGGCCAGCAGATCGGGAAGATCCGGGTCCCTCTGCAAGGCTTCGCCCGAAGAGAGGGAGTTCCCCAGCCGGTTGACCAATCGTTTGAGCTCATCCACCGACTCGAATGTCACATTGATCGCCGATCCGACCAATGTCAGTTGCCCTTTCCGTGCACGGTCCAACAGGCTTTCGGCCTGGTGCGCGAGGGATTGGATTTCATCGAGCGCCAGGAATCCCGCCACTCCCTTGATTGTGTGAAATGCGCGAAATACCGCATTCAGCGCTTCTTCATCTTCGGGAGATGTTTCCAGGGTCAGCAGGTGGACATCAGCGTTATCGAGATGCTCACGGGCCTCGGTAACAAAGTCACCCAGTAATCCCACATCGCCTTCCAAGGGGGAGAAGACCGGTGTCTCTTTCGTTGGTTCGGAGACCGGCGGCAACGAGAGTGGACCGTGTGCACCGAGCGTCTCCAGTGCCTCTGGGCGGGTCACAGAGCCGCCCCTACGATGTTCCTCGGCAGCGGTCAACTTGCGCAGGATGGTCTCCGCCGGTTCGGGGGGTTGTCCTTTTCCGGCGTACATTTCGTAAACACGCAGAAGCCAGTCTTTCACCTCCAGCAGTACGTCCGTGAAATCCACGGAGGATTCCCGTTCGAGTCGGTCCTCAACGGCATGACATACACGAACCACATCGTTCAATCCGATCACGCCGGATTCCCCTTTCATGGTATGCACCAGTCCGCGCAGGGAACGTGCCTTGGATGCGTCCGGGGAGTCTTCCAGTTTCAGAATCAATTCCTCCATTTCCTCCAGAACGCCGGTTTGACGGCTGAGGAACTCGGAGAACATTGCCTCATCTACATTGATGATACCCGCACGAAGAGAGGACGGGCCAGTGCCCGTTGGAGCCGTTTGAAAAGACAGGCCCAGATCGGAGGGAAAAGCAATGGATTCGACAGGTCGGCCTTCGCAAATTGCCCGCTGAAGTCCGGAGACGGATTGCGCGAAGGCCCTGACCGCGGCATAGGAGTCGGGAGTCTCATCCAGGATAATTCGTTCCACCAGCCGGGCGGTGGATTCGGCCACTTCGGCAATAGCCGAACGAGAGGACTCGGCGGCCCATTTGCGGACCTGTTCCAGCCTGGTGTGTAACAACGCCAGGGCCTGGAGATCCGACGGTTCCACCATCACCACCGCTTCGGAGATCTCCTTGATCAGCGGTTCGATTTCCATCGGCCTGTTCGCATATTCTCCCGATTCAGTGGTTTTCGAATGCTCTCCGGGGCGGTCATTCGACAAGGAACTCTTGCAGGAGGCAGTATACCAGAATCAATAAACCCGTCACCCCAGGGGCTTTGTGGAAATCCGGTCGCGGTTCATTGATCCCTGTTTATGGGGACTGTTTTCGGCGGACTTGCCGTCTGCGGCTGCTATCCATTATTCTAGTGTGCATATCGAACGTGCCGGAGATTCCGAGTCAACACGGGAATCCATGGACAGGAAGATCAACTTCTTATGAAACTGCACACGAAACTCACTCTTTCCCTCCTTGTCGGACTGATCTTGATTGTGACCATCGCCCAATATCTCCAGTATCGTTCGGGAGTGGGTCTGATCAGGGACATGTCGGATTCGAATGTCAAGTTGGTGACCCAGCAGCAGGAGGAAAGCGCCAAGAATATTTTTCGATCCAGCCAGCGTGGAGTTGCCGGTTCCCTGGAACGGGGTGAAATGGAGAAGTTCACGCGGATGTTGAATCAGCAGCGGGAGGTCGAGGGACTTCTGGAGTTTTCTCTGTTTGACCACAGAGGCACCGTATCCCATTCATCGGATGAGAAGTTCATTGGAAAAACCATTCCGGAAGACCTGAAAGAACGTCTGCTTTCCCAAACCGAAATGCTTCTCCTGCACACCGAGGAGTCGATCGACATTTACCAGCCGCAGGAAATCACGCCGGATTGCATCCGGTGCCATTTCACCTGGAAGACAGGGGGAGTGGGTGGGGTATTGTATTTCCGGTTTTCGACGCAAGCGCTATCGGATGCAAAAGATCAGGCTGAAAAGAGCATGGCGGGCATGGTCGGAAGCAGTTTGCGGGTCACCATCCAGACGGTCCTGCTGATTATCGTGGTGTTGATCGCGGCGATGTATCTCCTGGTTCGGAAGCACGTCGGGAAACCATTGGCGGAGTTTACGCATCTTCTGGAGAAGTTCGACCGGGATGAGGGGGATCTGACCCGTCGGGTGGAGATTCAGACGAAAGATGAAATCGGAGTTCTGGCGAGATTGTTCAACTCGTTCGTGGAAAAGTTGAACAGCGTGGTGGGCCGTGCCCAGAGGTCAGCGTTCATTGTGGGAGACGGTGCGACTTCGCAAGCCAGCGCGGTGGAGGAGACCTCCGCCTCCGTGGAGGAGATTTCCTCGGCCAGCAAGCTGAATGCGGAGAAAGCGCAGGAGGCCAACACACTGATGGGCGAGACCATCGTGGAAATCGCCCAGGCCAGCAAATCCATGAAAGACCTGATCAGCGCGATGGATGAGCTGACGAAGGCAAGCGACGAAACGGCGAAGATCATCAAGACCATTGATGAAATCGCTTTCCAAACCAACCTGCTTGCCCTGAATGCGGCTGTCGAGGCGGCGCGTGCGGGCCAGGCAGGTTCCGGGTTCGCCGTGGTGGCCGATGAAGTGCGGAACCTGGCGATGCGTTCGGCGGAAGCGGCACGGGAAACGGGCGCCCTGATCGAGAACACCGTTCAGAAAATCCGTTACGGAGGCGATCTTGTGGAGGACGCCAGCGAGGTGTTCGAGAAAGTGGTGTCTCAGACAAGCAAGGCCACCAAGCTGGTCGAGGAGATCGCCCACGCCTCGCATGAGCAGGCATTGGGCGTGGAACAAATCAACAAGGCGCTGGAAGAGATCGATCAGTCCACCCAAAAGAACGCCGCCGAAGCCGAAAAACTGACCATGGCCATGGGAACCTTCAAAACCGATGAATCGACGGAGAAAGATCGGGAAGTCGCTCCGCGAAGACTCCTGCCGCCCCGTGAATCCATGAAAGATGCCGACCGGAATCAGGAGCGGTTTTCTCTCGACCGATATCGGGTTAAGAAGGTGGATTCTCCCGAACCTGTCCGCCCGAGAAAAAGACATCAGGAAACGGAATTTGTGGAGTTTGAATGAATATAAACAGCCGTCCCTGGTGTTGAAGAATGAAGGTGTTTTGCCTCGTTGGTATTGGGGAAGAGGAATGGGCAAGATACTCGGCAACATCCAGACTCCCTCACCCCAACCCTCTCCCGGAGAGAGAGGGAGAAGCAGGCGAGTCCGCTGGAAGGATGCGAGAGGCGGTCTGTTTTCCGCGGGAATTCAGGTGGAGGAACACTCGTTGATGCGGTGGATTGATCGTTTTCCAGGGATCTGTTTTAAGAGATCTTCCTCGCAACCGTCGTTGCGAGCGAAGCGTGGCGATCTCGTTGTTGGATCTCCCCGTCCCGGCCCTTCGACAAGCTCAGGAACCGGGACTGAGATCGCCCCGGAGCCGCCCTTCGCAGACTCCGGGCTGGCTCCTCCTAAGAAAGCTCGCGTGCAACTGTCACACCAAGGAGTCTTGTGCGATCCGGCCAACCCCCACCTAACCTCCCCCAGGCTTGGGGGAGGAATCTCTCCCCCGCTTTCTTTTTCCAATCACCGCCCCCGCCCCTCTGCCGCTCGGAAGGTCGGGGCCTTGTTGAGTCTCCTTTGTGGGATTGTTGCAGCGGTGCTTCTGGTCGGGTGTGCCCGAACAGGCCCGGAGGGCGATCTGTCGGGGCAGTTTGTTCTCCCGGACACACCGGACAGTGAGGGGATTCATGTGTTCCTGCCCGGTACGCCCCACCAGGCTCTCACCGACCGCCAGGGGCGATTCTATATCCAGGGAATCATGGCCGGTGATTACGAGTTGGTTGTCACCGAAGAGGGGTATGAGGAAATCCGTGAACCCGTGCAGATTGCGGCGGGAGCACAGGTAACTCTAGCCAGCCAAGCGCTGATTCCTCTGCCGCCTGAAACGGGCAGTATTCGAGGACGAATCCTACTGGAGGGCCGGGAAGATCATTCCGGCGCGATTGTCCTGCTTCTGGGAACGCCGCATTCCACAACCACCGACGAAAGCGGCGTTTTTCGATTCGACGAAGTGAAGATGGGCACGTACCAGCTCATCGCCCTGAAGGACAGATATCAGAGCGTCAGCGATCTCCAGGTCATTGTGGATGAACCGGCAGCGATGATTCTGCCGGATATCGTGCTTTCTCTGCCTGCCGCACCAACCCCGATACCGGAGATCGAAAAGCCGGTCCTTGGCGACCGGCGTTTATGGGGGAGAGTCCTCCTGGACGGAGAGATGAATCATAGCGGATCCATGGTGACGGTGCTCGAATTTCCAGACTCTGCAACGACGACCTCGGTGGACGGTAGTTTCCGGTTGGAGAACCTTGGAGAAGGTCCATACAGCGTACAGTTTTCCCATGCGGGATTCAGCACGGAGCAGGTCCCGAATATCACTCCGTTCTCTGCAACGGCGGGGATCGGAGTCTTTGTGACCCTGCGCCGCAGTGCCGGGCAAGTCGGTCGGGGCGTCTTGCAGGGAATTGTTACGCTTCAGGATCAGACAAGCCACGAAGAGACAACGGTCCGGCTGATTGGAATCCAGCAAACCGTCATGACAAACGCGGAAGGCCGGTATATTTTCGTCGATATTCCGAGCGGGAAATATGTGGTGGAGGCTTCGCATCCGGGGTATCGGACCGATCGGTTGTTCGACGTGGAGATCGGCGCGAGTATCATCAGTGAAGCGCCCGCCCTGGCGCTGCAGCTCGTCACGGAAGAGGACCTGGAAAATGGTGTGGAGGGATATGGAGCCATCGAGGGGATGGTGACCCTGGAAGACGACAATGCCGCCGGCGGCGTAACTGTGGCCGTTCAAACCACCAACCAGGTGACTCTATCCGCACCTGGAGGTTTCTTCACATTTCAGGATGTTCCGGCGGGAAAACACCTGGTCATTTTTGAAAAGGCCGGTTACCAGACGGAATACCTGGAAGACGTAACCGTTTTTCCCGAAGAAACCAATCCCCTCGCTCCGGTGGTCTTGAAACGAGAGGTCGAGCATCCTTACGTGGTCGGCTCGAATCCGCCCAATCGGGCACGGAACGTGGGATTCGATGAATTTCTCGATGTTACGGTCAAATTCAGTGAGGCGATGGACGGCAATTCGGTCAAAAGCAGCGTCTTTGTCTCACCGGCCGTTGCCCTGGACCTGTTCTTCGGTCGGGAGAGCGAGCTTTCGGACGATGACACACTGCACCTTCGTCTGCTGCGTCAGGGTCCCCAGGGGGTTCAATTCAAGACGACTTATGAGGTTGTGATCGGTCAGTCGGCATCAAATCCGAAAGGGATACCGTTGCGTAACGATTATGTCTTTCGGTTCACGACAGACGGCCCGTTGATTGTCGGCAGTGTCCCGAAAGACGGGGCAAAGAACGTGCTTCTGTTTCCGATGCACCGCCTGATTATCGACACCAACGCACCTGTCGATCCGGCCAGCCTGAGCGGAGCGTTCCAGGTCACTCCACGCGCACAATCCGTGCCGGAGTTCTTTGCACACCGTCGCGGTTCAGGGGGAAGAATTGAGGTGGAGGTGGGATTGAATGCCGGATCGCGGTATTTGATCAGCATCGGAAAGAAGCTTCGCACGATTGACGGGCAGCTGTTCTCCAATACCCCGTACCGGATTCAATTCAACATAGCCGAAGAACAGGACAACGTCACGGAACCTGATATCGACATGCCAAGGAGGCGGACGCGGTCAAGGTGAAGTGGCTGCGCTACTTTTCTTTTCCCTCACCCTAACCCTCTCCCGGAGGGAGAGGGGAACGCACATTATCTGACAGGCAGGGACGCCTGTCCTACCGTTTTGTGATCTTTCTTCTTTTCTTCAATTCCTAATTTTTAATTCCTAATTCGTAATTATTCTTACACCATCATGTCCTCTTCACCGCCACGGGAAATGGTGATCTCACCGGATTCCTCCAGGCGGCGGATAATCGCTACAACTTTCTGCTGCGC
>Ga0116141_10004617_pt1 | contig 11586 bp, 11 predicted proteins | sample AD_UKC097_MetaG_FD_89744 | JGI IMG/M metagenome (GOLD analysis project Ga0116141, IMG submission 89744) | Active sludge microbial communities of municipal wastewater-treating anaerobic digesters from USA - AD_UKC097_MetaG | ecosystem: Engineered > Bioreactor > Anaerobic > Digestate | place: USA... | reverse complement strand
TTAGTAACACCATTTTGGTATCGAAATTAACAGTGGAATGGTTAATTTTGAGGCTGTCATTCCACAATTTTTGAATTTATGCGACCTAAAACCATCCTCTGGGTGGACGATGAGATCGAACTCCTTCGTTCACATGTTATCTTCCTTACTGAAAAAGGATACAATGTACTTACTGTTACAAACGGTATCGACGCACTCGAGACAATCAACGAATCGGAAGTGGATCTAGTCTTCCTTGATGAGATGATGCCCGGAATGGGCGGTTTGGAGGTACTATCGAAGATCAAAGAAAAGGACCCTAATATCCCCGTTGTGATGGTAACCAAGAACGAGGAAGAATCCGTAATGGTCGACGCGATCGGAAGCAAGATAGACGATTATCTTACCAAGCCCGTCAACCCCAGTCAAGTGCTACTTGTTTGCAAAAAGATTCTTGACAGAAAGAAGATATCCACTGAATATGTCGCGAAAGACTATCTGCACGACTTCAACCAGATCTCTTTCCTGTTGATGAATCAGCCTGATCATCAGGACTGGATCGAGATATATCTAAAACTCGTAAACTGGGATATCGAGTTGGATGCCCATCCGGAGATTGGACTAAGACAGACACTCAACGAACAGAAGAAGGAGTGTAATAAAGAATTCAGTCGCTATGTAGAAAAACACTACAAAAATTGGGTTCACACAAGAAATAAAATTGACAGACCCATACTTACTGTTGACATAGTTAACGACTATGTTTTTCCGGCGCTTCAGGAGAAAGATACCCCGGTCTTTTTCTTCGTTTTAGACTGCCTTCGATATGATCAGTGGCTGGTGATGGAAAAGCTACTCACCGACGACTTTAAAATAGATAAAACATTTTACTACGGTATACTTCCTTCCGCGACATCCTATTCCCGCAATGCGCTTTTTGCCGGACTTTATCCCTCCGAGATTGAGCAGTACTATCCCGATCTATGGTATGGGAACGATGAAGATGAGAATTCGATGAACAAATATGAGAAAGACCTTCTTCACCTTCAGCTCGAGCGAAAGAGAATCAATCTCCGGAATGATCTCAAATTCGTTAAGGTGATCGATCCAGAGTACGGCAGGAACTTTGAGCACAATATCAGATCTTACAAGAATACTCATCTTACCGCGGTGGTAATTAATTTTCTTGACATGGTGGCCCATGGTAGATCAGACTCAGATCTGTTGAAAGAAATAGCTCCCGATGAACCGGCATACAGATCGCTGACCAATAGCTGGTTTTCACACTCGTACTTGATCTCCACTTTCAAAGCTATCGCGGCCATGGGGAAAGCAAAGGTGGTTATAACCACAGATCATGGCAGTATAAGGGCTCTTAGGGGAGCCAAGGTGCTCGGCGACAGGGAGGCCTCATCGAACCTGAGGTTCAAGTATGGAAGAAACCTTAAAGTTGATGATAAACACGCGGTATTTATAAAGGATCCCGCGGACTACAAACTGCCGAGAAGGGGAGTTACGATAAATTATATAATCGCTAAGGAAGATTACTATTTCGTCTATCCGACCGACTATCACAAATACCTTAGTTATTATAAAGATACTTTTCAGCACGGAGGTATTTCACTGGAAGAATTAATTATCCCTGTAATCACCATGGAGCCTAAATGACGGGTAAATGGGAGATCGGTTCCGAAAAAGAGATGACAGAGCTCGCGCACCGGTTTTACAAATTTGTCAGACCTGGCAGCGTTGTCGCGTTGAACGGAAACCTGGGCGCGGGGAAAACCTTTTTTGTAAAAGCATTCTGTAAGGCCGCCGGAGTTCCGGCATCCTCGAGTCCAACTTTCGCGATCGTCAATTCCTATCAGGGTGAGTATCCCATTTATCATTTTGATTTTTACAGAATAAAGAATTCTAACGAACTTCACGATATCGGAATCGAAGAATATCTGGCTGATACTGAAGCTGTATCCTTCATTGAATGGGCCGATCTTTTCCCGGGCGTGCTTCCCAAACACCGGATAAATATTGTCATAACAGAAAAAGGATTAAACATCAGGGAGGTAACAATTGAGAACCTCTGAGAAGCCAGTTCTTGCAATCGAAACCACGGGATCGCTCTGTAGTGTCTCGATCTATGAGAGTGACAGGAAGAATCTTACCATTTCGCTTAACATGGAAAAAGCTCATTCAAAGATGATCCTGACTCTAATAGATCTCGCCATGAAGAGTTTTGGGATCACGGTTAATGATCTGGCAGGAGTCTGTGTATCTGAAGGACCCGGCTCATTCACCGGACTTCGTCTCGGATTCGCGGCGGCCAAAGGAATAGCCTTTGGACAAAACTTCGGGATAATGAAGGTGCCTTCGTTCAAAAGTCTTGCATATGAACTTTCTTCAACCATGACCCCCGGATCCAGGGGATTGATCGTTACCAAAGCAGCATTGGAAGAATCATACATTTATGGTTTTGAAGCTGTGGATGATGATTTTAAAGAGTTGCTACCCCTTTCGCTGGTCGAAAACGAACTCCTCGAAAATATTATCAACGAACACAATATCGAACGGATATTTTCTAATATTTCAATCCCGGGGCATCCCGTTAACGGAAAATCAGCAGCGGAAGCGTTATGGATTGCAAAATATGCGGCAAAAAAACTTAAATTTGCATTCGACCACCAAATAGATTTTATAGAACCCTATTACTTTAAGAATTTTACAGTGAAAGTGAAATAAGATGCTAAGATCGATTTTTTTTATTACTTTATTTATTTTTACTGCTTCGGCCCAGTTTCAAGGGCCAAAGATTTACTCACCGGTATCAAAATATGATTTTGGATCTGTTGAGCAGGGGATAATGGTAAAACACAAGTTTGTGCTTGTTAATAACGGTGATCAGAATCTGGTAATCGACAGGGTTGTATCTTCATGTGGCTGTACCGCGGCAGAACCGGAGAAGAAAGAACTAAAACCGCAGGAGACAACTTCGCTCGCGGTTGAGTTCAACACCACCGGCCGGGAGGGGGATCAGATCAAAACGATCAGTGTACTTTCAAATGATCCTAATAATCCACTTTTTCAGTTTACTATCAACGGTAAAGTTATTCCAAAGCCCAAGAATGAGCTTGAAGGCGCGAAGATCAAGTTTGAGAAATCGCAGCACGATTTCGGCATAATTAAGGAAGGTGTTGTTGTTGATCATGTTTTCAAGTTCTCCAACATCGGGAAGAAGCCACTTGAAATTAAAGATGTCAGATCTTCGTGCGGTTGCACAGTTGCCAAGCCGAATAAAATGATTTTTGCACCCGGTGAGAACGGGGAATTGAAAGTGTCATTCGATTCAAAAAATAGATCCGGTAGAACGAGCAGAACCATCACGATGGTAACCAATGATTCAGTTGAAGAGTATTACACCTTAACTATTTACGCAGAGATAACCAAATAGGGACCCCTGTCATGGCATGGTTTAAAAGAAAAAAAGAAAATATTGCTCCTGAAACATCCCCAAAAGAGAACATTCCTGATGGATTGTGGGAGAAGTGTTCTGATTGTGGTGAAATTATGCACAAAAAGCAATTGGAAAACAATTTCTGGACATGCATAAAATGCAATAATCACTTCCGGATTGGAAGTGCTGAGTATTTCTTGATACTGCTCGATGAGGGCACTTTTAAGGAATTTGATAAAAAGATGCGTTCGGCGGATCCACTTAAATTCGAAGATACCAAGAAGTACACCCAGAGAATAGAGAGCACAATAAAATCGACCGGTCTTCAGGATGCCGTGAGAACGGGCACGGGTAAGATTTATGGTAAAGATGTGGTGATCGGTTGCATGGACTTCAAATTCATTGGCGGTTCAATGGGTTCGGTAGTGGGTGAAAAGCTTGCAAGAGCAGCTCACAAGGCACTAAAGAGTAAAATGCCTTTTATAATCATAAGTTCCAGTGGTGGCGCTCGCATGATGGAAGGGGCACTTTCGCTGATGCAGATGGCTAAAACAAGCGCCCGGTTGGCGCAACTGGCTGACGCAAAAATTCCCTTTATATCTGTGCTTACTGACCCAACAACCGGTGGAACAACTGCAAGTTATGCAATGCTCGGCGATGTGATCATTGCTGAACCAAACGCGTTGATCGGGTTTGCCGGTCCGCGCGTGATCAAGCAAACGATCGGTAAAGATCTCCCACTAGGATTCCAAAGATCAGAATTCGTTCAAGACCACGGTTTTGTTGATCTGATCTCACACAGAAAAGAACTGAAGCAGTCGCTTAACACCATTCTCGACTTTCTTCAAGTGAGGTAAGTATCAAGATTGTAACTTCGTCTGCTGAAATGCAGAACATCTCCAAGGCTTTAACCGGAAGCGGGAAGACCATCGGTTTCGTTCCCACTATGGGATATCTTCACGAAGGGCATCTATCGCTTGTTCGCTACTCACGGGCAGAAAACGATATTACAGTTGTCTCTGTTTTTGTGAATCCAACCCAGTTCGCTGCAAATGAAGATCTCTCCAAATATCCGCGGGATATTCAGAGAGATGAAGAGCTTTTGATCGCGGAAGGGATTGATTATCTTTTCTACCCAACTGCCGATGATGTTTATCCTCCAGGGTATCAAACTTTCGTGGTTCAGGATAAGATTTCCTCACTTTTAGAGGGCGAATTCCGTCCAACTCATTTTAGAGGTGTCACCACAATTGTTGCGATCCTCTTCAATATTGTTCTGCCCAATAGGGCATACTTTGGACAGAAGGACGCACAACAATGCGCAGTTCTGAACAGGATGGTAAACGATCTGAGGTTCCCCCTTGAAATGAAAGTCTGTCCAATTGTCAGGGAGGCAGACGGCCTTGCGATGAGTTCACGGAATATCTATTTGAATGAAACCGAAAGAGAAGAAGCTCTGGTTCTCTCGCGATCAATAAGGTATGCCGAGGAACTGATAAAGAAAGGGGAGAGAGATGTGGCAAATATTTGCGCGGGGGCTAAAGTCCTGTACACCGGGGTGAATTCGGCCAAACTGGACTATCTTTCAATAGTTGACTATGATACTTTTGAACCGGCCGAAGAGTTGGTTACAGGTGGTAAATATTTTATTCTTGTTGCCTGCAGAATCGGTAGAACAAGACTGATAGACAACATTCTTACAAATGTTTGATGAAAAGGGTTAACCCTTTATAGGCTAAAGAGTTAACCCTTCCTTAATAATGTTATATCAACTGTGTATCGGGATGCAGATTGTGTGCTTCGATATCTTTAAAGTAGTTAACTGTTCCTACCTTTAACTCCACCGTGGAAACTTCATCACAAACAATCGTGCTTTTGGGATGCAACTGGAGGGCACTAACTGTCCACATATGATTTACACCTTCTTCAACCACTTTAGCCAAGGCTCTGGCTTTTGCGTGACCTGAGATTATAACCACCACTTCTTCGGCATCAAGTACAGTTTTCACTCCAACGGTCAGAGCAGTTCGCGGGACTTTCTCGACATCATTATCGAAGAATCGTGAATTCGCGATTATTGTATCCTGAGTGAGAGTCTTAACCCTGGTAAGTGATCCAAGCGATGAGGCCGGTTCGTTAAATGCAATATGCCCATCGGGACCAATCCCGCCAAGAAAAAGATTGATCCCACCGGCAAGCTTTATCTTGTTTTCATATAACCTGCATTCTTCCTCAAGATCAGGCGCGTTTCCGTTAAGAATATTGATGTTTTCTGGCTCAATATCAATATGATTGAAGAAATTGCTGTGCATAAAATAGTGATAGCTCTGGGGATGATCCTCTGCGAGTCCCACATATTCATCCATATTGAATGTAACAACATTCTTGAAAGAGACATAACCTTTTTTATTCAGCTCAATCAGTTTTTTGTACATTCCAAGGGGGGATGAGCCTGTTGGAAGCCCCAACACAAATTTCCTCTTACTGTTCGGAGCGAACTCCTTGATACGGGTTGCTACATAGTGAGCAACCCATTCAGATATTTTATCATAATCCGGCTGAATTATCAGTCTCATATTTAACTCCTGTTATTGATCTTCATTTTCCTGGCTGCATCCCACAGGAATTTCCGGTGGAACCATTACCACTTCTTCACGCAACATGAACACCTGACCGGGATTCATTCCTTTTCGTTTCCCTACATATTTCTTTTGAGTGTATGCTACCGGTACAAGTTTCGAGTTTTTAGCCCGGCTGTAGAAAGCAGCAAGTTGCGCAACTTTTTTAATAATCTCTTTCGGTGGTTTATCTTTCCCTGTATATCGCAATACCGCGTGTGAACCTGACGAACCTCTGGCATGGAACCAATAATCAGATTGCTTCGCGACCTTCAGTGTGAGTACATCGTTACTCTCACTATCTTTACCAACCAGTACCTCCCACTTCTCGTCAATAACAAACTTCCTTATTCTGGCATTGTTGGGATAAGCTTTTTCCTCTTTCGGAATCACATTGTTTCGCTTGCTGTAATCTTTAAACTGTTCCGGCTCCATACTCTCAAATAAATTTAACTTTGCTTTCAAATCTACAATTTTTTGGCGTGTTTCTGAAAGTGAGGTCTTTGCATTCTCAAACTTCATCTTCTCGCCCCGTGCTTTTCTGAAATACCTCTCAATGTTCTGGTGAATCGTGAGTTCTTCCTTAAGCCGGATTGTGATCCTCTTCTCCTCTTCGAAAAGGTCAGATAATTCGACACTATCAGCCCCCTTAGGCACTTCATCCCTGCTGATCATCAAAAGATTTGCCACTTTATCATAATAGGATGAGCGGTCTTCCGAGCCGAGAATGGCCACAAGCTTTTCTTCTTTTTGAAGCTGGTAGTCCAATTCTCTTTTTATTCCTGTCATCAGCAGTTTCCGGGTATTCGAGGATGTGCTCTGCTTTCGGGAATGAACAATGAATTCCTGGAGTACTTTGGTGACATCGGTGTGACCCAAGATCACCTCCTGATCTATAAAGAAAGATTCGGGAGAGACAGAATAGCTCCCTGAAGAGGCATCTATCAAAAGCAGTAATTTATCAATTAACACCGCGTGAACCGCAGTTGCTATCAATTCCGGTATCTGTTCATCACCCTTGGTCTTAACCTCGCGAAGCACCTCCTTCCCAAGAAAACGCATTTCTCTCAGTGGGTCGGTCGAGTTCTCAGCCATTTTCCGGATATCTTCAACCACCTCGGTGTCAGGTTCAATGAAATCGATATTTTCACTGATTATCCGGTTCAGGTCGAGACCGGTTTTCCTGACGAACTGAATTGCTGATAAATCTCGATCAGAGAAAAATATGTTGGAGTCCTTTCCGCGCAAAGTAATGAACACAAATCCCGATTCAAGCATCAACATGATAACCCGCTCCGCTAACGCTATTTTAATATCAATTATGCGTTGTGGTAACTCATTACGGAAAAAATAAATAAGGTTTCTACCGGCAGGTTTAAAATACTTCCGCTGAAGCAGGTAAGGGGAGTGGGCCACAGCGCAAAATTCCAATACCGTATTATCGGCGGAATTCAGCTCTTCACCGATCATAAGGTGAAATATGTTTTTTTCTTGCGAGTGAACCGAGATCAAGAATTTCCCTTTTATGGAGGGTTTGATCTCCTTGCAAAATCTTAGGAGTATGAGATAACTGTTGTACATTCTAAAAAAAAGGCTGCCCCATAAGAGCAGCCTGAACTCCTGAAAGTTAAATCTTAATTATGTTGCGAGATTACTCTTCTTAACCACTTCATCATCAGGAAGATAGCCAAAGCCGCGATGCCCGCTGCGACAAAGTTGATAAGGAAGAAGTAGACCTTGTTGTCGAAACTGTTCCATAGACCCGAGATAACGCCGGAAAGCTTGTTACCTATCGAAGTGGAGAGGAACCAGCCTCCCATCATCAAGGCTGTAAACCTTGGAGGTGAAACCTTTGAAACAAGTGAGAGTCCCATCGGGCTCAGGCACAACTCTCCTATGGTAATAACGAAATATGTTCCAACCAACCAGGCAGCTGAACTTTTTACACTACCGTTATCAGAGAAAATAACCGCCCCGATCATTACCAATGTCGAGAGAGCAGTGATGAATAAACCCCAACCAATTTTGCCGGCTGTGGAAGGTTCTTTTCCTCTTCTTCGCAGCATTGAGAAAAAGGTTACGACCACGGGAGTCATAAACACAACCCAGAACGGGTTGATCGACTGAAATATCTCTGTAGAAAGTATGACATAGGGCTCGTTACCCGGGATGCTGTTTTTAACCCCGGGGCTCATATTGGCGAAGTAACTTCCCTCGGCTTTTGTAACCTTTGCACCTGCTGTATCGATAAAATGATCGACTTTATCGTCGGTGCTTGTTTTGTATTTAAGTTCAGTCGGCTTGTTACCGGCTGAAACAAGTGCCGACGGTATCTCGATCGATTTACCATCCTTCTCGATAACGAGTACATCTTTATATTTCACCTCGGTTAATCCCAGCGGTGCCACCACATTTTCTACAACGGCGGGTAACTGCCGGTTAGTATAGTCTCTCGCCCAAACTGTGAGCGCGGCGCCATTCTGATGGAAAATGGCCCAGAAAATTATCACAACTCCGAAGATTGAAAGAAGTGCGGCGATTGAATCTTTATCTTCCTTTGCTGCTCTGAACCAGAGACTGAAATAGAAGATCACGATTGGGATTGAAGCAAAAATGAAAGCATCTGTTGAAGCCGAGCCGAACAACGCGTGTCCCAAAAGCATGTTAGGGAGAATATATCCAAGAATTGCCGTAAGAACTGCCGGGAGAAATACATAGAGGGCAATCGACATCAATGAAGCATCACCTTGCTGAGCCGGCTTTTTAATATCAGCCGATCTAATGTGCTTAAGGCCGAAAATGAACCATGCAACGCCTATCAACATACCGACACCCGCACCGGCGAAGGCAAATCCCCAACCAAACTCGTTTCGGAGATATGCTGCCACGAAATTACAAACGAAGGCACCAATATTGATACCCATATAGAAAATGTTGTATCCGGTATCTTTAAGGATCTTGTATTTTTCTTCAGCGTACAGGTTCCCAACAAGGGTGGAGATATTCGGTTTGAAAAAACCATTCCCGAAAATAACGAGGAAAAGTGATGGCCACAGGAAAGTATCTCCCGGGATCGCGAGTCCAAAATAACCGAGTGCCATCAGGATTCCACCGATGACAATCGATTTTATGTACCCCAAAACTCTGTCAGCAAGAAGTCCACCCAGAAAAGGGGTGAGATAGACGAGGGCAATATAGGTCCCATAGACATCGGAAGCCATTTCTGTAGAATAACCAAGGCCTTTGGGAGCAAAATCTGTCATGTACAGGAAGAAAATTCCTAACATGAGATAGTAACCAAATCTTTCCCACAACTCCGTGAAGAAAAGGACGGGTAATCCTTTTGGGTGTTCTTTAAACATAAGTATCCTTTTGATTATTGGGGATTATCAACAATTGAATTGAAACGATCTAAAAGTATAAATTGTTAACTTGCAAGTTACGAAATACCTTAATTTCTGTAATTCATTTTTTTGTGATAAATTTCAATTTCAAATTGAAATTTTCCGCAGCTAAGTCCTAATGAAAAAGACCCAGAAAATCACACTTTTACTCCGCGCTTCCTACATCGTGCTTGGCCTGTTCATCACCATTTTCGCCTTCGACAAGATCATTATGCCGATGTATGTTTCAGGTGATGAAGTTAAGGTACCAAATGTTGTGGGGCTCACCAAAGATCGCGCTCTTGAGGTATTGGATTCTGTCGGTCTCGACTACACGATAAAAAATACAATCGAAGTTAACGACCCGACAAAAGACAGTAAGGTGCTTCAACAAAAGCCCTCTAACAGTAAAATCGTTAAAGAGGGAAGAGTGATTCTCCTTTGGGTAGGGAGTTACCGTGGGCAGGGCCTGACCGATAACCGCGCCATGGTTGAGGTTCCGGATGTGGTCGGTAAAACTTACACTGAGGCCGAACAGATACTTCTTGCCTCAAATCTAAATATCCGTTTGATCAATAAAGTTGATGAACCTGACCAGGACGCGATTGTTCTCGAACAGAGCAGACCTCCCGGTGAGAAAGTCACAGAAGGATCTTCAATCTGGATACGGCTCGACATGCCGGGTGGGATCATAGTTGATACGCTTGAAGGTGTTACCATCGAAGAAGACCAGGTTGCGGATATCGACATGGTAACTATGCCGGGGCTGATCAAGCTCTCGAAGCAGGAGGCAATAAAACAGTTGACTGAACTTGGCCTAAAAGTCGGAAATGTGACTGAAGTGGTCTCTCCTGATCAATTGCCGGGATCTGTAGTTGGGCAGAGTATCAGTCCCGGTATAAAAGTTAAAAAAGGGGAAGTGGTCGATCTTCAAGTTTCCGCCTCTTCTTCGGACGAGGAGATCATTCAGTGATGACTAAAATACTGGCTCCTTCATTGCTTTCGGCTGATTTTACCGATCTTCGGGGACAAATATCCCTTGTTGAGCAAGCGGGCGCGGGATTCATTCATTGCGATGTGATGGACGGAAAGTTCGTTCCCAATATTACATTCGGGAGCCTGATCGTTGAAGCTGCCCGCAAGGTAACAGAGCTGCCTTTGGATGTACACCTGATGATCGAGGATCCTCAACATCATCTCGAAGATTTTGTGAAAGCAGGCGCTGATTATATTACGGTGCACCAGGAAGAGGTTGTGCACCTCGATCGAGTCATCCACAGGATCAAGGAGCTCGGCGCTAAAGCCGGGGTGGCAATCAATCCATCCTCGCCCGTTGAGTGTTTAAGGGAGGTGCTCGAAATTGTTGATATGGTGCTTGTTATGTCTGTTAATCCCGGCTTCGGTGGCCAGAGGTTCATACCAAATTCACTGAAAAAAATTAAAAAACTCGCCGAGATAAGAAGAATGAATGGTTATGAATTCTTGATCGAAGTTGATGGCGGGGTGAATCTTCAGAATGCCGCCGAAATCTCCTCCGCGGGTTGCGATATTCTGGTGGCAGGCTCGGCAGTTTACAATTCAGGTAATGTAAAATACACTGTTAAAAGATTTTTAGAGATCCTTAACAAATGAGGTTAATTTGAAACTTGCGCTTATTGGCGGAGAAATAATCACTCCGTTCCGAATAGTTAAAAATGGTACAATAGTTATGCAGGATGGGATGATATCTGATATTGGCAAAGCCTCGGATGTCAAGATCCCGGACGAATGTGAGGTAATTGATGTTAGTGGCAATATTGTAACTCCCGGTTTCGTTGATCTGCTGGTTCACGGAGGCGGTGGGCGGGGATTCGCCGATGAGTCACCTGACAGTATCCAGATCGTATCAGACTACTTCCTGAAACATGGTTCGACCACCGTACTTGCATCACTTTACGCAAAGCCTACCGAACAACTTCTGGCGGACCTGAGAAGAGTCGCCGATTATATTATTGCCAATCCAGATTCAAACATCACCGGTATTCACATGGAGGGTCCTTATCTGAATCCTGTGCTCAAAGGTGCGATGAATGAAGAGTATCTTTGGAGACCCTCTGTTGAGTCTTGGGAAGCAATGTGGGAAGCATCCCGTGGCCTTATAAAGATCATGACAATTGCC
>Ga0116141_10004614_pt1 | contig 11587 bp, 5 predicted proteins | sample AD_UKC097_MetaG_FD_89744 | JGI IMG/M metagenome (GOLD analysis project Ga0116141, IMG submission 89744) | Active sludge microbial communities of municipal wastewater-treating anaerobic digesters from USA - AD_UKC097_MetaG | ecosystem: Engineered > Bioreactor > Anaerobic > Digestate | place: USA... | reverse complement strand
TACCTAATAATAACTAATTAACCCTAAATCCAATCACATGAGAACCAAACTATTAATGTTGTTTGCGGTTTTGGGACTGATGCTTTCGCAAAGCATTTATGCTCAGCCTAAGACCGTGACAGGGACTGTCACTGACGCCACAACGAATGAGTTGTTGCCTGGCGTCAACGTGATTATCAAGAACACTACCACCGGTACGAGTACTGATTTTAACGGGGTTTACTCCATCAGTGTCGCTCCCGGGCAGGTGCTCGTCTTCACTTCACTTGGGTATGCCAACCATGAGGTGATCGTAGGGGCATCAAACAGGATTGATGTGAGAATGAATCCTGATGTTGAATTTATCGAAGAAGTTGTTGTAGTCGGGTACGGCACTCAGAGGAGGGCCAACCTGACCGGAGCTGTTTCTACGGTTAATATTGAAAAAACACTTGAAGCAAGACCTATCGCAGATGCAGGCCGTGGTCTGCAGGGAACGATGCCAGGTCTTAGCGTGGTTATCCCCAGTGGTGAAATAGGATCTGATCCCCTGATAAAAATCCGTGGTCAGATCGGTTCACTTCAGGGCGGATCATCACCTCTTATACTTGTTGATAACGTTGAGATTCCGTCAATTCAGATGCTTAATCCTGATGACATAGAATCCATATCAATTCTGAAGGATGCTGCCTCGGCTTCGATCTATGGCGCAAAGGCTGCTTTCGGTGTGATTCTGATCACCACGAAAAAGGGTGCCAAGAATGAGGGTGTGAATGTATCTTATAACGGGAACCTGTCATTCCAGAATATCTCGAAGAAAATGGAAATGGCCCAGTTGGAGGCTCTGGAATATACAGTAGCGGCCTTCGAACGAATTGGTGGCACCAGGGCCGGCGCATTCTGGCTTATCACCCGCGAGGGCTATGAAAAGGCTGTCGCATGGCAGGAAAAATGGGCTGATGTTGTGAAACCCGATGATCCCATGCTTTACGGACGTGACTGGTATGTCAACGCTGATAATAATAAAATTGGACTAAGGACTTATGATCCCTATGATTACATGATAAAGGAGTGGACTCCCACCCAGTTGCACAATTTCTCAGTTAACGGCAAGACGGGCAAGACAGATTACAATATCGGTCTGGGTTATCTTGATCAGACAGGCATTGTCAAGCCTTCAAAGATCGATGATTTCAAACGTTACAACGGATCTGTCAGGCTTGGCACGGAGGTAACAAACTGGCTGAAGGTAAATGTCGGAGCGCTTTATTCGAAGAGGAACAAGAGATATGGATATGCAACCAACTCCACCACTGCAGACCCGTGGCTTTATCTATACCGCTGGGGACCGACATACCCGTATGCTACTGAGGATGGTTTACCCACCAGGAACCCCGCGTATGAATTGTCAGCAGCCAATACTGCCAACCAGGAAAACAATTATACAAGTGTGAACGGCGGACTTGAAATCACTCCGCTGAAAGACTGGAGAATTATCTTCGATTATACCCATGCTAACCTGGAATACATCACAAAAAGGCCGGGGACCTCATTTGCAGCGCGTGATAACTGGTCAGCTGCCGTGCCCAGACTTGACGAGAATGGCGACAGGGTATATGTCGACTCAAACACCGGCCAGGTGGTTTCATCGACTGCTCCCGGTGCCATCCCGGCATATAAGCTTCCGATGTGGTATACAGCTCCCGGCGCAAACCCTGATCATATGTACAGGCGTGCTGAGAACAACCAGAGAAATACATTGAACCTTTACTCGACATATGCACTTAATGTTCTGGATGATCATCAGTTCGGAATTATGCTTGGGTTGAACAGGGTGGCATACGAAGAAGCTTACAACTGGTCTCAGACCACACAGCTGATTGACTATTCCAATCCACAGTTTGACCTCGCATACGGAACGCAGACTACCAGCGGAGGAGAATACTGGGAATCTCAGCTTGGATTCTATGGCCGTCTGAATTACAACTTTAAGGATAAATATCTGCTGGAGGGAAATCTCAGGTATGACGGTACATCCAAATTCCCGACTGATCTGCAGTGGCGCTGGTTCCCGTCATTCTCCGCCGGATGGATAATGACGGAGGAACAATTTATGGACTGGGCAAAACCCGCACTCACCATGTTAAAGCTTCGCGGATCATGGGGTACGATCGGAGACCAGACGGTATCCAACTCACTCTATATCCCCACCATGACAGGGTCACAGAACAACTGGCTGATTGGTGCAGCAAAAATGTATCAATTTGCTACCCCGGGCGCAGTCTCTGCTGCTATTACCTGGCAGGACATAACTACTCTTAACCTGGGATTCGATGCACGTCTGCTCAAGAGCAAGCTCGGTATCACCTTCGACTGGTTCATCCGCGACACGAAGAACATGATCGTCCCGCAGGAAGGTCTGCCTACAACATTCGGTACAGGCGCACCACAGGGTAACTTCGGATCACTCCGCACCAAGGGTGCCGAGATCCAGGTTGATTACAATCACCGGTTCGAGAACGGTCTGGGCATCAACCTTACTGCAACTCTTTCTGATGCGGTTACCAAAATCACCGAATACGGCTCCACCCAGAGCATAGATTCATGGTATGTCGGCAAGACCTACGGTGAGATATGGGGCTATGAAACAGACAGGCTTTTCCAGAAAGAAGACTTCGTTTATGGCGGCGATGGTAAACTGGTAAGTGTGACAGTGCCCAACGAAGCCGGTACGGCCAACTATACAATTTATCAGCTTGCTGATCCTGAAAACGTAGCCATCCAGGGAAGGCTTCAGGCAGGGAACTTCCTCTTCATGCCCGGAGATGTCAAGTTTGTCGATCAGAATGGCGACGGATATATTAATCCCGGAAACAGACTGATCAAGGATGCTGACGGTAAACCCGATTATGGTGACCTTAAGATCATTGGCAATTCCACACCGCGCTACATGTACGGTTTCCCTGCAGACCTTGATTTCAAAGGTATTGACTTTTCATTCTTCCTTCAGGGTGTCGGCAGCAGGCAGGTCTGGGGTAATGGCTTCCTGGCCATCCCTGGATACAACTCATCTGACGGAGCCATGCCGAAGGCTTTTGCCACTGATTTCTGGAGGGAAGACAGAACTGATGCATTTTATCCACGTCCCTATAACCTTGCCGGAAGCAGTACTACACTCAATATGGTGCCTCAGACAAGGTACCTTCTTAACATGTCATACCTGAGGTTAAAGAACATCACAGTCGGCTACACGCTTCCTTCAAATCTCACCAGGAAGATCATGCTCAGCAGGGTGCGTGTCTATGCAGCCCTCGAGAATTTCTTCACGTTTGATCATCTCGGAACACTTCCTATTGATCCGGAAGAAATACAGGGTTATTCGATGTGGAACACCTCCAACTATAACCTGAGTCGTACAGGTGTTGGTGTGCCTACTTTCAAGAGTGCATCGGTTGGTCTTCAGGTTAACTTCTAAAACTAGGAACAATGAAAAGAAAATTGACAATAATTATCGCTTTGGCAGCATTGTTGTTTAGCGGGTGCGAAGAATTCCTCGACAGACCGTCACTGACAACAATGAATGACCAGAACTACTGGACGTCGGAGAATAACCTCCGACTCTTCGCCAATGGGTTCTATCTTAACTATTTTGTTGGTTACAACAATACATGGGGTGTTGACTACGCTCCGCTTCGGGGATATTATTTCGCTGATGACTTCACGCAGACAGGCAAGCAGATCAGCTTCGAGACCCAGGCTCCTTCATCGAGAACCTCGACCAGTGAGTCTCCTGCAATGCTGACAACCTATTGCGGGCCTTCGTGGAACTTCGCGTACGTCCGCAAGTCAAACCTGTTCCTCGAGAGAATTGAGGCGATGAAGGATGTGTACCTCACTGACGAAGCATACAAGCACTGGAGTGCTGTTGCCCGCTTCTTCAGGGGTTATGAGTATAGCAGGCTTGTGAGTGTATTCGGTGACGTACCATATTATGACAGGTTGATTAAAGACTCTGAGCTGGATCTGCTCTATAAGGACAGGGATGACCGCACCATGGTAATGGATGCAGTCTATGATGATTTTGAGTATGTCATGGCCAATATGCGCGCATCTGACGGAAATGCACAGTACCTGAACAGATACATAGCTGCCTCGTTTATTTCCCGTTTTATGCTCTTTGAAGGTACCTGGCAGAAGTATCACCTTAACAATTCTGATAAAGCTCAGAAGTACCTTCAGATGGCGGCTGATGCCGCAAGTTATGTAATGGCTTCAGGCAAATACTCTTTCACAAGCGATTTCCGTTCCCTGTTCGGATCGATGGATCTGGCAGGCAACAAGGAGGTAATAATGTACAGGCATTATGACGCAGCCATTGGCGTTATGCACCATATCGCATCCTATTCCAATACCACGGAGAGCCAGCCACAGTCTGCCAATCTTGATCTGTTGAAGTCATTCATCTGTGCTGACGGACAGGTCTATCAGTCGTCCACACTACCTGATGCTGCCAGTCTTGATCTTGCAAGCATGATTGCGACACGTGACCCACGATTTGAGGCCACCTTCTGGGATACACCCAAAAAAGAGGCTTCGACACTGGTATACTCTGACAAGTTTATCGACAGGGTTGGGCCGACTTATGCCGGTGGCACATATCCGCCGCAATACGGTTCAAATACGAATACCAATGATGCTCCTGTCATGCGACTCGGAGAGGTGGTGCTGAACTGGATTGAAGCAAAGGCTGAACTCGCCACATTGGGCGGACCGGCTGTAACCCAGGCAGATATCGATGCTTCTGTCAACGCGATTCGTAACCGCCCGCTTGATGCAATTGCTGTGGCCAAGGGAATCCAGAAGACTGCGGCCATGACACTCACAAGCCTGCCCAATGATCCGGATCGCGACGCCGACGTTCCTGCCCTCATTTGGGAGATACGCCGCGAGCGCCGAATGGAATTCGTTTTCGAACACTCGCGCCTGCTCGATATCAAACGCTGGAAGAAACTCAACTATCTGGATGTCACCACAAACCCTGATCTGCATCTCGGTTTATGGATGAACTTCCCTGTTGACATGCCCGAGTGGCTGATTGCAGCAAAGGTCGATAAACTAAAGGTTCAGAAAGCAGACGGGACGGTGGTTACCTATACCGGAACCAATGGAGCAGATATGGTCGGATACTATATCCCGGAGAATATCTCACCCCGTGATGCCTTTACTGACAGGGTTTATCTCGCACCTGTGGGCATTGCCCAGATAACCCAGTATGCGGAAAAAGGCTACACCCTCACACAGTCAACCGGCTGGTAGTAATAAATTTTGCAGCCTTTGATCAGGTTGTCAGTCAATAAAATTAGAGACGCGCACCACGCGTCTCTAATTATTTTATATTCATTCATTTGAATTTTGCTGTAGTGTTGTCAGCTGTGTCAGGTGAGCGACCGGAAGATGCAATAGCTGTATTTTCCCAGAAAAAATCCGGGGATTATGGTCATAGCCTGTCCTAAAATCCCTATATTGCCCTTTATTGAACAACCCATCCGAATTACTGTTAACCATAAGTCCAAACCATTAAACTCCAAATATCAAAAACATGAGAACAAACCTGAAATTGCACTCTCAGCGGGAAGTGGCCAAATGGGGAAAACATGCTATGTTTTCAGCCATTTTGCTTATTCTGTTTTCCGGATCGGTTATTGCTCAGACAATACGGGTCTCCGGAAAAGTCACTGACAATACCGGGCTGGCTATTCCGGGAGTAACTATACTCCTTGAAGGAACCACTACCGGGGTAGCCTCAAACAATGATGGCACATACTCTATAGACGCACCTGCCAATGGTACCCTGGTCTTTTCTGCCATTGGGATGGAAGCGATGAGAGTTCCGATTAACGGCCGGACTACAATCAATGTCACAATGACCGAATCATCAGTCCTTGTGGAGGAGGTTGTGGTTACAGCCCTCGGCATCGAGAAGGAGAAAAAAGCCCTGGGATATGCTGTTCAGGACCTTAAAAGCGATGAGATCCTGAAGAACAAGCAGACGAACGTTATCAACTCACTGGCAGGCAAGGTTGCAGGTGTGAATATCACCCAGTCAAGCGGTTCGGCAGGCGCCGGATCAACAATCATCATCCGCGGCGGCAACTCGGCAAGCGAAACACGCGATAACCAGCCACTGTTCGTCGTTGACGGGATCATCTATGACAACTCTACCGTAAACAGCGGAAACTCAGGTACTGATGGTGTTACAAAGAATGCAACATCATTCAGTAACCGCGTGATGGACATCAACCCTGATGACATCGAGAGCATGTCAATCCTTAAGGGAGCTGCCGCAGCCGCATTGTACGGCTCACGGGCAGCTGACGGCGTGGTTATCATTACAACCAAGAAAGGGAGTGAAGGTCCGATCAGGGTCGACTTCAATTCAAAATATTCCTATTCATGGGTTGGTACTCTGCCGGAGTTGCAGGGTGTCTATGGAAGGGGTTACTATAACGAAGCCGGATCGTTCAGTGACTACACAACCCAGTCATGGGGTGACCCGATAACCGGACCAGTCTATGACAACGTAGGCAACTTCTTCCAGGGTGGGAATGTGTTTGACAACAGCCTGAGCATCTCAGGAGGCAGCCAGAACAACAGTTTCTACCTTTCGGCATCAAATTTTGACCAGACGGGAGTCGTGCCCATGACCGGATTTGACAAGAATACATTCCGCTTCAACGGCGAGCAGAAATATGGCAAATTGACCGTCGGGGCAAATGCTGCCTATTCGATTACAAACACACTGAAGACTCTAACAACAGCAGGTCTGTATAACGGCGGAGGCAACGGAACAATGACAGCTCTCTACGGCTGGTCACGGAGTGACGATATAGCAAAATACCTCAATCCTGACGGAACGAAGTACAGGATGTTTGAGGGCCTTCAGGAACTTGCCAGTGACGTGGAAAACCCATACTGGATACTGAACAAAAACAAACTGACTGACAAGGTCAACAGGTTCACGGGAGGCATCAATGCTTCAATCAACCTGACAGACTGGTTTAACGTACTTTACCGTGTCGGTTATGATACCTACAACAGCGGCGCCTACACCTATATCGCACCGGGTGGTGCGGTGACCGAAATGTACCAGGAAGGCAGACTTAGCAAGAGCGGTTCGGATTATGCGTTCCTCACCTCCAACCTCATGCTTAACTTCAATCAGAAGGTTGGCGACATTGACCTGAACCTGTTGCTGGGACATACAGCTGAGAATACAAACAGGGTCTCCCGGACCAACTGGGGTTACGGATTCTCAACAGCGGGGACAATCAGTTTTGGCAACATCGTTGATGATCAGAAGTTCTTCACCGAAAGAAATGTCACCAAACGATTGGTAGGTGTATTCGGTGAGTTGCGCGCATCTTACAAGAGCATTGCCTACCTGACTGTTACCGGCCGGAACGACTGGTCGTCAACACTTCCTGTTGAAAACAGGTCATATTTCTATCCTTCAGTATCCGGCAGCTTTGTATTTACTGAACTGCTTCCTGAGAATGATATCCTTTCATTCGGAAAAATCCGTGCCTCATGGGCCCAGGTTGGCAAGGATGCCGATGCCTACGCTACCAATACATACCTTTGGGCTCCTCAGGTAGTGAGCGGCCAGTTTATAGGCGCCGGCAACAGTTGGACGGGAGGAAGCCCGAACCTGGTGCCTGAGATACAGACATCTACCGAGCTGGGGGCTGAACTCCAGTTCCTCAAGGGCAGGCTGGGACTTGACTTCACCTGGTACAACAGTGTGACAAAGAACCAGCTGGCAAGCCCCAGGCTTGCACAGTCGACCGGTTATATCTTCCTTACGCTGAACAGCGGCTCGGTACACAATAAGGGGATAGAGGTGTCAATCAATGCAACCCCGGTGAAAAAACGTGACTTCACATGGGACATGACACTGAACCTTTCAGGTAACCGGGGTACCCTGGGAAAATTCCTGCCTGGAGTCACTTTCTTCTATGTTACAGACGTGCAGATCGGAGGGGTGAAAGCTGCCTCGGTTCCTAATGGCGGATACTTCCTTGGCCTGACCGGCGATCGTTGGCTGCGGGAGACGGATGAGGAAGGAAATGAGATACCCGATGGCAGGTACGTTGTTGATGAGACCACCGGGCAATATGCACCGACAACCGTAACAACAAACGTAGTGGGAAACCGTGAACCTGATTTCATCGGAGGCCTGAATAACAATCTGCGCTACAAGAACCTGAACTTCTCTTTCCTGTTTGACATAAGAAAAGGCGGTGACATTTATAACGGCACAGACTGGTATTTAATAACGAGAGGGCTAGGCATGAAGACCCTCGACCGTGAGTCAGTTACTGTATCAGGTGTTTCCAAAACAACGGGTGAGCCTGTATCATATACTTATGAGGCTGGCAAGACCTATACTGTAGGCGGAGCCTCAAAGTCAGGCGAATTCATGATCCAGCAGTACTGGTCAAAATATGGTGACAATGCTCACAATTTCATTACCAGTACAAACTGGCTGAGGCTTCGGTCTGTTAACCTGTCATATGATTTCACAGATCTCATAGGCAACAGGGGTTTCATCAAAGGTCTGTCAGCTTCAATCGGAGGCTATAACCTTTTACTCTGGACAAACTACAAGGGGATGGATCCTGAAGTCAGCGTTTCCGGCTCGGGAACAGGAGGGTCCGGCTCGATGGGTATCGACTACTGCGGTGTTCCTGCAACAAGGAACGTGACATTCGGTCTCAATGCAACATTTTAATAACTGATTCAAAAAAGTTGATTATGAAAAGGATATTATCTATTACACTTGGTCTGATCCTCCTGCTGGGCTTCTCCTCATGCGAGAAGTGGCTCGATGTCAATGTGGACCCTGACAATCCAAATGACCTCAGTGCTACCCCGGAGATCAGGCTTCCATGGATACAGCATTACTACATGTATGCCTGGGGAACTGCAAACATGCGTACAAGCACGATAGCAGGGATAATGACTCAGACAACCTCTGCCACCGGAGGCAACAGCAGGCTTGCAGCCTGGAATCCCATACAGGGCAGCAGCACAACGATATACCAGAACTGGTTCCTCGGAGGCGCTGTCAACCTGAAGCCTCTTATTGACAGAGCCACGGAGCAGGGTGCATATCATTATATCGGCGCTGCCTATTGTATCAGGGCTATGGGCTTTATGATGATGCTCGACCTTTACGGTGAAATGCCATACACTGAAGCGCTGACAGGAAAATACAATCCGGCTTATGATCAGGGTGATGTGATCTACGACGGTTGTCTGGCTGACCTGGAAACTGCAATTGAAAACTTCAGCAAGACGCAGGAGCCCGGAGCAACCGCCCTCTCAGAGGGAGATACCTGGAACGGAGGTGATGTCAACAAGTGGCTCAGGCTTTGCTACGGCCTGAAAGCCCGTTATCTCCTGCAGATTTCCAAGAAATCAACATTTGACCCGGCAGCAGTGCTGGCAGCTCTGCAGAATGCACCACAGTCCAATGCTGACAATATTATCATGAAGCACTACAACGTGGAGGGTGATGCAATCAACTTTACGGTTTTGGATCCGTATCAGACCAACACCACCTGGGACGCTGCAGCATATGGAACAGGCCAGCGCTTTACAAGGTGGTATGCCAACCTGCTGACAAACAATTTCACGGGAGGCTCCGGGGTGACAGACCCTCGCCTTCCCAAGCTGCTGCCTGCTGTGATGACCAATGTTGAGTTGAATTCATCTGGGAACATCATCAATTATGAATGGAAGAGAGACATTGGTGTTGACATGATGAATTCCGATATCAGAATGAATGGAGGACCCCTGAATTATGCTTATGCAAATTCACGTCAGACATTCAAGTACAAAATCGCAGATGAAGCAGCCAGAACCGCTTTCATTGCGGCTGTCCCTCACCCTTATACTGTCAGCGCAGATACTGTTATTGTAACTTACCCCAGGGGCGCATTCTATGTTAACAGTACTAATTACATGCGTGCAGGTGATACCGCATATGTAAACATGAGGTCAAACAGTATGTCAACCAGTGGCGTTTCAGTAACAGATATGTACTATTACCTCAATGCCGATGTGAAGGCTGTAGGGGGGACCGGAAGTTTCTTCGCAAGACCTGATTCAGACTCGGAGATCCTTTCCTATGCCGAGATGTGCTTTATCAAGGCTGAGGTATACCTGAGACAGGGAAATGCACCGCAGGCTCATGCCGCATATATTGCAGGAATACAGGCAAGCTTTGACCGCATGCAGACCAAACTCAATGAGTGGAAGTCATCCGGAACGATTAATCCTGACCAGATGCCAATGGATGATGCAGACATAGCAGCTTATTTGGCAAGCGCTGCAGTGGTGCAGAGTGCCAGCAACCTTACAATGGCTGACATCATTCAGCAGAAGATCATTGCCATGGGTATCAACATGCAGGTATGGAACGATATGCGTCGTTTCAACTACAGTGCAGGGAACATTGGCAGTTTCGGTGTTGTGTACAGGGACTACAAGAGACCCAAAGAGTTCACTGCAACCAATATCATTCCGGGAACGAGCCCGACTGAACTGAACTACTGGTTCCGCAGGTTCAATCACAGTACTCATGAGAGCAACTACAACAATGAGCAGCTCCTCTTGTCAAATCCGCTGGCCATGAAGGATCCGATATGGAGTGATCCGGTCTGGTGGGATAAGCCTTGATGTCATCACGCAATCATGAATATCCGGGGAGCTGAATTTCAGTTCCCCGGTATTCTTTATAGTTGGCAGTCGGCTGTCGCAGTCGGCAGTCGTAAAGTGCAAATTTGCCGGCTTCCGGCTGGCCGGGTGTCATGTCTTCCTGAATCCGCTTCGTTCTATCAGTGGTTCTATGGAGGGTTCCCGTCCGCGGAAGGCCCTGAAGAGAACATCAGGTTCACGACTGCCCCCTTTCTCGAGAATATTGTGGCGGAAAGAGCCGGCTGTTTCGGGGTTGAAGATCCCCTTCTCCCTGAAGAGGCTGAATGCGTCGGCGTCGAGCACTTCAGCCCACTTGTAGCCATAATAACCTGCAGCATAGCCGCCGGAGAAGAGATGGGCGAATGAGACGCTCATACAGGCGCCGTCTGCTGAAGGCAGAAGCTCGGCAGGCCCCATTGCTGACCGCTCAAAGGTCACGATGTCTCCCGTATAAGGATCTTCCAATGTATGCCAGGCCATGTCAAGCAGTCCGAAACTGAGTTGCCTCATGCACGCGTATCCTTCGTTATAGGTCAATGAGTCCCTGAGTTTATGAAGCATCTCACCGGGTATCTTTTCTCCGGTCTGGTAATGTGCGGCCCAAGTGTCAAGCCACTCCTTTTCCCATGCCCAGTTCTCCATTATCTGTGACGGCAGCTCCACGAAGTCGCGCTTCACATTGGTTCCCGAGAGGCTCTCGTATGTGCAGTCTGAGAGCATGCCGTGCAGGGCATGGCCGAACTCATGAAGAAAGGTGTTCATCTCGCTGTGCGAGAGCAGTGACGGACGTGCCGGTGTCGGGCGGGTGAAGTTCATAACCAGCGAAACCACCGGGATGATTCTCTCC